>Ga0265293_10002866_pt1 | contig 33319 bp, 34 predicted proteins | sample Munlanlewell138R_FD_192505 | JGI IMG/M metagenome (GOLD analysis project Ga0265293, IMG submission 192505) | Leachate microbial communities from a municipal landfill in Southern Ontario, Canada - Leachate well 138R | ecosystem: Engineered > Solid waste > Landfill > Unclassified | place: Canada... | reverse complement strand
ACTTCAATCGTTAATGTCTCGATTGTATTCATCGTTGAGCCAACAACCTTACTGCCCTTTTCCTTTAGGGAAGGCATAGGTTCACCGGTTATCATTGCTTCATCAACATAACTTTTACCTTTTAAAACAATTCCGTCTAGCGGTATTTTTTCATTGGCTAAAACAATAATTGTTTCACCAACGCTAATTTCATCAACTGGTAATAATAGTTCAACACCGTCTCTTATAACCCGTGCTTCTTTCGCACCCAAACTGATCAGAGACTGTAGCGCATCATTCGTTTTTTCTTTAACTCTATTTTCAAAAAAATTACCCAGTAACACCATTAAGATAATAACGGCAGTTGTCTCAAAATATAGGTCAGGCATATGCATAGAACCAGTATGACTACCAAATTCATAATTTAAAGTTGTCAAAACACTATAGATGTAAGCTGCTGTCGTCCCCAAAACTACCAACGTATCCATTCCGGCGTTTCTAGCCTTTAATTGATGATAGGTAGCCCTAAAAAAGCGTCTGCCAACATAAAATAGGATTGGCGTTGCTAGTGCCCATTGAACGAATCCATTCATCAAAATTGATGGAACATAAATCCTGATCCCTAAATGGACAAACATCGTCCATAACAATGGAAACGACAAAACAGCTGCGACAATCAAATCAATCAAATCTTTTCTTTTTTGTCTTAGCTGCTCTTCGTTATTTAAAATTGGATAATATCCAATTGTTCTTAATTGATCCGCTAACGAATCTTCTGTAACTGTTTCATCTTCATAATTGAAGATTACTTTTTTAGCTGGTACGTTAACTTTCGCATCAATACCGTCTATTTCATTAAAATATGATTCAATCGATTTAGCGCAGTTTGCACAATCGATGTTACTCACTTTGATCGTTTTACGCATGCTGGTTCTCCTTTAGTGTACTTGCTGTTTGAATTAACTGCTTTAAATTTGGGTCCGATAAACGATAATAAACCATTTTACCTTTTTGGGTCCAGGTAACAAGCTTACTTTGTTTCAATGGTCTTAATTGATGCGAAACAGCGCTTTTTGTAATATTCAATAAATAGGCAATATCACAAACACACAATTCCTCTTCTGTAATTGCATTCAATATTTTCAATCTAGTCGGATTACTTAAAATTTTAAACAAATCAGTTGTTTGTTTAATCATACGCCCTGACCATGCTTTCGCTGAGACAATATCCAAAACGTCTTTATGAAAGACAGGGCACTGGCAGTTATCACCACAATTATGCATCTAACTCCTCCTTTATTATCAGTTGAATACTTGCTCAACTGTATTATATCACATGAAAAAGAGATGCACAAATAAAAAGCGCAAAATTAATTACGCTTAGTCTGCTAAGATTTGTTCAACTGTTTTTTGATCAAGACGTTTAATGACCGCAACTAACAGCTTAATTGTATTTTGATAATCTTCATAATGAATGATAGACGTATGTGAGTGCATGTAACGAGTTGGTACACATAATGAGATTGCTGCTGCACCGTGATGTGCTAAATGCATGTGTCCGGCATCGGTTCTACCACCAACGATGTAAGATTCCTGATAAGGAATATTTTCTTCTTTGGCGACATTAATCACAAACTCACGAAGTGCACGATGAGCAATTAACCCACCATCATAAAACAAAATTTGTGGTCCTTTACCCAGACTTTGCTCAACCGGATCGCCACCTGGAACGTCATTTGCTAAACCGGTGTCAACTGCAATTGCAATATCAGGTTTAACCATGTAAGAACTCGTCTTAGCTCCTCTTAAGCCAACTTCTTCTTGAACAGTGAAGACGCCAAACAGTTGATTCGGGAAGTCTGAGACCTGCTTTAACGCTTGTGCAACAACAGCACTACCAATTCTGTTATCCCAGGCTTTATTCATTAAGTAACTACCCTTACCAAAGACTTTGAAAGTAGTATGCGGGACAATCATATCACCAATTCTAACACCCAATTCAAGTGCCTCATCTTTGTCTTTAACGCCGATATCAATAAACATGGTGTCAATCTCAATCGCTTGTTTTCTTTTGTCAGCCGGGATAATATGTGGTGGCTTAACGCCTGTAATTCCATAGATGATTCCTTTATTAGTATGCACTTCCCATTCTTGGGCTAACATAACCTGTGAAAACCATCCGCCAACAGTTTGAAACTTTAAAAAACCATCTTTTGTGATTTGGGTAACCATTAGACCAATTTCATCCATATGGCCAGCGATCATCACGTGCGGACCCTTCTGTCCTTTTTTAGCAATCAAAGAGCCTAAGTTATCCGTCTCAACCGAATCAGCATATGGCTTAACATATTCCTTTAAATAGTTGCGAACAGCCTTCTCATTGCCGGGAATACCGGGTAAAGAAGAAAGCTCTTTGAGAAAGTTTAATTCTTTTTTCATAATCTTATATCTCCCTTTTATTTTGTCTGCATGAAAAAAGCCTAGAAAGCGGTGAGAACATGTTATGTTCACAGTGGGCATTTGCTTGTCTATAAATCGGGATTCCAATTGCTTGGCTTTCACGCCATTATAGTTCAACACCCTAAATAAAGCTTTGGGTTCCACGGGATGCTTCCTAGGTTACCCTTACTTTATCATTTTTTAAGCTTGATGTCAAGCAAATAGAAAGCGCTTACTTGCTACTATAAGCAAGCAGCTATTTTACCATAGTCTATTAATAATAGACTGAGATGCGTACGTATTGGCCGTTATAGCTTAAAAGACTTAGTAATAATGTTTGAATTTTTTCTTCAATCATATAATCAACATTTAGACACGGAAGATCAATTCTAACCGTTAGATAGCTTTCTTCACTCAGTGTCTCAAGGATCTGAACAGGGTATTCCCTTTGGAAACGAGTTAAGTCTTCTTTTGTTTCAAAATATGCAATAAAGGACAAAATAATTTTGCTTTCAATCTCTAATTCTTTCAGCAAGTTTGCTAAATTTAATGCTCTAGCTATAATATATGACGGCCGATGAAAAAACTTTTTTTCATAAATTAGTTTGTTTGGATCATCATCCAAAGTCATTTGAATTGCTAACTTAAACTTTGACTCCAAATATGTTTTAAAACGATAGGCCCTTTTTTCATGGCGATAATGAAAATCAGCATGTAAGTAAACATCTTCCCTGCCATATGCGTAAGCAGTGATGATAAAGCGGAAAAAATTCGCATAAACCAAAATATCATGAAAATGTTTTTGAAAGGTCTGTGATTTAACTTTTATCTTAAAAGAGCACACCTTTGAATAGCTTTCATTATAAACAAGCGGTTCAAACAAAGCATTTGCATACACATCCAAACGTTGGTCCAAGTCACGATACTCATAATAATCATAGCTTACTCTATGATAGTATTTATAGACTTCATATATCAATACGACAATTCCCATTAAAATAACGAGTCCTAAAAGCGTATATTTTACAACTGGTGCAATATTCGATACAATCAACAAGTAAATAAAGATTGGAAACAACAACAAAATTAAACCTCTAAATGTTGATGTAAAGCCCTTTTTATACATAATGAGCGTTAAAACAAAGATCACTAAAACGTTATAGAAGACAAAAAAGTTAGACCAGTCAAAATTATTAATATCGTTTGCAATACTATTCATGTTAATGATTAGCATAAAAATGCCAGATGCAAACAAGAAAATTGTTGTTAGCTGACGAAACTTTAAATAACTTCTTTTTGTGTATAATTTTCTTGTTTGAGGAAGATGATAAAAGTTTTTCATCTCTTTTCGATAGGTATAAAAGGGCCAATAGGATCCATATAATGAAACTCTAATCGGCAAAACCTCTTCAGCTGCTAGTTTTTTTTCTAAAAAGGATTCAAAATTAGCTAGAGGATTCAAAACGAACAATAATGTCCCAATTATTATTAGTGGAAATTGATAATCAATTGGTAATAAAAATAAAAATAGCGCTGTTGAAATACCATAAATCAAGTAAATCAATAATTTAGCGAGACCACCAAAAATATAGATTCCAGAATAGACTAAAACAGTAATGATGGACAGCAAAAAAATGCCCTGTCCCTTCAATTCTAGAAACGCTAAGACAAAGGGTAAGAGAATAATTACTAATAAACAGATTGATAATACAATAATTACGCGTCTTTTCATGTCCACCTCTATTTTTATTATATAAAAAAAGAGTAGTTTTTACTACTCCTTTTATGCTTTTTTAGTAGCTTTTTGAATTGCCTTCTTTGCAAGATCGCAATATGCTTTAAAATCGGCAGGTTGATGTACTGCAAGATCAGCTAGCATTTTACGGTTGACAGCAACATTTGCTAATGATAAGCCATGGATTAAATTTGAATATTTCATTTCATTTAATTTAGCTGCAGCATTAATTCTTGAAATCCATAATTTGCGAAAATCTCTTTTTCTTTGCTTACGATCACGATATGAATATGCTAGTGAACGCATCACTTGTTCATGTGCAGTACGATAAAGCGTTCTTTTTGAGCCAAAATAACCTTTGGCTAATTTTAGTATTTTTTTACGTCTCTTTCTTGTTACGACGCTGTTTTTAACTCGTGGCATCTTCTAATCCCCCTTATAGTAGGTTCGAAATTAGTCCCTTGATACGCTTTTTATCGCTATCAGAAACGTAAGTTTCGCCTCTTAATTGTCTGTTCTGTTTTGTTGTTTTTGATGCTGCTAAGTGGTTTTTATAAGCGTGTCCACGCATAAGCTTACCAGTACCTGTTACTTTAATTCTTTTTTTCAAGCCACTATGTGTTTTTTGTTTTGGCATGATGTAATTACCTCTTTCCTATTGATTGTTTGGTGCGACAACAGCAATAACATGTCTGCCGTCCATTTTTGGCTTCGATTCAACAGTTGCTCGATCGCCTAATTGTTCGATAAAGCGATTAATAACTTCAAATCCAACCTCGTTGTGTTTGATCATTCGACCGTAAAAACGAATTGTAATCTTGACTTTATCGCCTTTTTCTAAAAAGCGGATGCTATGTCTTAATTTAGTATCAAAGTCATGTTTATCGATTGTTGGACTTAATCTGATTTCTTTTAAATCAACAACAACTTGTTTTTTCTTCATTTCGCGTAGTTTCTTTTGTTGATCATAGCGATGTTTAGAATAGTCCATCAGTTTCGCAACCATTGGCTTGGAATCAGGCGAAACAACAACTAAATCCAAATCGCGATCAGTTGCAACTTTGAGTGCATCCTTCTTATGAATGATGCCAAGTTGATTACCTTCTTCATCGATGACTCTTAATTCTACGTTAGGAATCGATTCATTTACTAACTCGTTACTTTTGTTGACTGGTTTAAATGGTTTTATACAGTTTTCCTCCATTTCATTATTCTTATGAAAAGAAAAGTGGATACATATAAGCACCCACAAATGTCGTAATTTTAATCATGACTATTTGCCCATGAATTGATCCATCAGGCGAGAGCGGTACTCTTCTTTTCATTCCGTATCGATTATACACAAATAACTGTTATATGTCAAGTGTTTACTGTATTGTTTCCATACTATTTTTTCGAACACACAAACATAAACCGAATAAAAGGTACCATAGTTTATAAATAATTGCAAACGTAAAGTCTTTATAATGAGGATGATATAAAGGTAACAGGTAGTATATTTTGCTGTTTGAATCCTCATAATATAAAGATATGAAGTAAAATAGTAGCCCGAACAATAAACTTAAAATGCGTCTTTTATCTCGAATGAAGTAAAAAATCATATTCATTAAAATCATATTATCCAAATATAACTGTAAGTAAAAATTAAAATCATCCGCTGTCAGGCTAAACACAACTGGTAGATATGATTTGATCGCTTCAACGAAAATGATTAGATAAGCAAATACAAAGCTGTAGACAAGATAATACATAATATACTTATAAATCTGAATTTTAACAACACCAAAATAAGCGAATAGTGGTCTTAAGTATGGTTGATCATGCTCCATTACCATAATTAACACTAAAAACGGTAAACAGATCTTCAATGTTTGATTAATGATAACTTTAGATTCAATCTGGTAGTGTTCATAGAACAATTGATACTCAAGCATCGAATTACTAGGCCAAACTAATAAAATTAAAACCAATATAATGACCCATATAGTAACTAAACAGATTAGTGTTTTCTTAAAATGAAAGTCGTGTCTAAACAGCCATTTTATCATAACTCCAGAGTCTCATCGATAATACTTAAAAACCGATATGGCTGATGCGTTGAAATCACAAAGCTTGAACCTTCTTCTTTTAACGATTTTATCTTATTAAACAGCACATTTATACTTTCTTCATCCAATCCTGAAAGCGGTTCATCCAGGATAAACAATTTTGCTTGTCCCATCATTGTTGTAGCTAAAGCCAACTTTTGCTGGTTACCCTTTGATAACTGATGAATTCCCTTAAACAACGGTATTTTAAAATTATATAAAAGATTGTAATCAACTTCACCTCTTTTTATTTTTGCCATGTTTTCAAGATAATCAATCACCTTTATATAAAGCGGCAACATCACTTTCTCAGATAAATAATTAACAATCATATTCTTCTTGATCACTTTACCGAAATCCGGCTTAACAAAGCCAAGCAATAAATGGATTAAGGTTGTTTTTCCTGACCCATTTTTACCATGAACCAATAAGCAACTTCCTTCTTTTATTGAGATGTTGAAAGAATAATTCAAGTAATTTTTACCTGCGTTCTGAAGTTCAATCAATGGCGTAGACATAAATCTGTCTCCCACTTTTCTTTAACATTTCAAAATCATAGAAAAACTCAAAACATAGAATATCATACTCATATTCAACTTGATTCAATTCATAAAACAATCGAATCGGTGTCTGGTATAATAGCTTGTTTTCTGCTTCTATCAGTAATAATAAGGTGTTATTTTTTTGTTCAAATAAGACTTCGGAATCAAAGTTAATCTTTGCCCCAGTAAAAATAGCATCAGTGTCTTCGAATTCAAGCGCAATATTATTGATTCTTGGATATACTTCATTTTCTTTTTTATTGCCGTAAAGTGACGTTAAAAATAGCGATTCTTCGGTTTTGTCAGTCGGTGTAAACAAATGAAATTCTCCTAAATAAAATCTATAAGTTTTCTGGTTGACCAAACTGATCTCCAGGTAGCAATCCTTAATATAAAAATCGCTCTTCAAATTGGGCAGATTTAATTGAAAATGATATTTGTAGTATGTTTCATGCAAGTATGTTTCACTATGGCTATAGGCAATTTTTAACTCAAACATTTCAATTCTTTTTGAATTGTTGTCGCTACTTAAGTAGACTGACAGATAACTTTTTTCATTAGCCAAATAATGATTATCAATATTTAAATAAACGGGAATAATCATCGTTTGGCTCGGATGATAAATATAACTATATACTTGTTCCACTGTGATCAGTTTGGGAACTTTTTTCTCTTTATCGTTATAAATTATTATTCCTGCTGTTATCAACAGACTAATGACGATAAAATAAAACAATACTCGCTTTTTCATATGCGCTTCTTTTCAAGTCTTTGGTACTGCGTAGTTACTACAAAGACTTCATAACCACCTAGTTTATTTCTTAACCAAAACAGATAATGTGCAGCAACACCATTACTGATTTTCCCTTCGCCATAATAATAAAGATCAACTTGTGTTCCTGGATCAACCTTTAAAGCAATATCAATCTTTTCGGTTTGTTCTTCGTTTATTTGATAATCAACCGATATTTTTAACGACGCATCCAAATTATCCTTAAATGTTTTCCCGGTTTTACTGTTTTTAATACCGATACTGCCTGTAGCGGAAATATTAAATTTCGTTGTTTTTTTCTGGGAAAGGCTATATTTGTAATCAATTGGTGTATAACCGTCATTATAATAGGAGAATAACGTTTCACTTATATAGCTTACTTTGATGTTTTTATTTACTTCATGTGTACTCCAACCCCAAAATTTGCGTTTTGTCACATTTTTATAGTACTTGTCATAATCATTCTTAGAATAATTCTCTAAGAGCTTACCGTGGCTTAAGGTTATTGATTCAAAGCCGGTGTAATATGTGCTAGCCTTTGTTTCACTTAATGTCAATAAAATTAAAACTGCCAAAACTAAAAATAGTATTCTTCTCATAACTACTCCTCCTAATTAATAGTAGGAAGTCTTTTGAGAAAATACTTTTTTGCAAACAAAAAACCTTGTTTTTCTGGAATTCAAGGCTTATTTGTCATAATATTGCTTTATTTTTTCATAAATGCTTCAATTTCATCAATCTCTTTAACAATCGCTTTTGAAAGGTTAATACAACCATCTTTTGTCACATAACAATTATCTTCGATCCGAATTCCGATGTTTTCTTCTGCAATATATAGGCCAGGTTCAACGGTAATTACGGCTCCTTCGGGAATTGGTAGACTATAATTTCCTACATCGTGGACATCCAAACCTAAATAGTGGCCTAAAGAATGATAGTAATAACGATTAATTTCATGATCTTCCTTAATCAAGCCTAGCTTCTTCGCACCATCAATTAGAACTTGACGTCCAATATCATTAAACTGTTTAATTGTCATACCAGCCTTTAACTGACTAATAGCGGCTTTGTTTGCATCTAGGACAACTTGATATACTTCTTTTTGACGTCTTGTAAATTTACCGTTGATGGGATAAGTGCGACTAATATCAGAAGCATAGTTTTGATAATAAACACCAAGATCCAATAAAATCAAGTTATTATCCTCTAGTTTGGAATCATTATCAATGTAATGAAGAATTGTTGCGTTTTTACCTTGTGCAGCAATCGTATTAAATGAATTGATTGCATTATGATAATTCAAAACGTAATTAAATTCAGCTTCAACCTGATATTCAAACATGCCTGGTTTCAATGTACTCATAACGTTATCCAATGCTAGTTTGGTAATCGCAATCGCTTTTTGCATGTCTTTAACTTCCGTTTCATCTTTAATCATTCTCAATTCTGCCAACTCCATTTGACAAGTCTTAATCTGGACGAATGGATATAAATCGAGTAAATAACGAGCAAAGTATTCAGCGGGATTTTTGGCTGCTTCTTCATTTTGACGTTCTAAATCAAAATAGAAAGTATCGATTGGACCATAAAGGGCTCTTCTGGAGGTTGTTAACAGCTGAGAAATGAATCCCTTCAGGGTGTTGATTTCACGAATGTTTTCAATTGGAATGTCTGCTATTTCACTAGCATCCTCAAAGCTAATACCCGCTCCGTCCCATAATGCTTTAACCGGATCCGTTTTTTCAATAAAAAGGAAACTTGAAGTTGTATTATTGCCTTTGATTAACAATAAAACCGACTCCTCCTGGTTAATCCCGGTTAAATAGAAAAAATTTCTGTTAACAGTGAAATAATAGTTTTGATCGCTTGTTTTTTGTGGTGCCTTACCGGAAAATAAGATTGTGATTGACTGGTCGCCCAGGCGATTAAATAGCTTGTTTCTTCTTTCTTTATACATGTTTTTCTCCTCTATTTATGTATTTTGATACTTGTTGCTCTAAATCATTTAATTTTGTCTTTGCCTCAATATCATTATTGGCGTTAACACTAAAATAAATTTTCAATTTCGGTTCAGTTCCACTTGGTCTAAAGACAATCCAACTTCCTTCAGATAGATAATACTTTAGGACATCTGATTTTGGAAATTGAAGTTTTGCTTTTTTGTTGTTTCTAAACAGATAGCCCTTCAAATAATCTTCATAATAATCAATTGAACAATTATCTAAGTGAAGTCCTGTTTCACGGATGTTATTGATAATTGATTGCATTTTTTCCTTAGCTTCGGCACCCGGGAAACTTATATTTTTCGTATATTCTAAATGATACCCATATTTAGCATAAATTTCATTCAGATAATCAATTAAAGTCTTGTCATGATCATGAAGTACATTAGCAATTTCAGCTAGTAAATAGACTGCTTGAACAGCATCCTTATCACGAACAAAAGCACTTATTAAGCTACCATAGGACTCCTCACAGCCAAATAAGAATTGACCGTCGCTAAGACCTTCGATTTTCTCACCAATAAACTTAAAGCCTGTCAATGTCTCTTCAACATTTTGCTGGTAGTTTCTTGCTATTTTTTTGATCAGTTCAGTTGTTACAATCGTTGTAAAAACATAACCGTTCTTTGGTAATTCATTTTTTTGTTGCTTATTGCTTAAAATATATTCTAACTCAATCGCTGCCGTTTGGTTGCCGGTTAAGTAAACAAAATCATTTTGATGCTTAACAACGATGCCTAATCGATCAGCGTCTGGGTCAGTTAAAAAAACAATATCTGCGTTTATTTCCTTTGCGTATGCAAGTGCTCCCTCATAGGCAATCTTTTCTTCTGGATTTGATGATTTTGTAGCACTAAAGTCTGGATCAACAATCATTTGTGGTCGATAGGGATAGATTAGATACCCATTTTTCTCTAACAGTTTGGGAATTACTGTTCCACCAGTGCCATGAAGGGGTGAGAAAACCATCTTTAATTGCTTTTTACTTTCATTGAACTTAATTTTTTCAACTTCTTGCAAATATTCATTCTCTATTTGCGGCGGAATTTCATGAATATATTTTCTATCTTCACTTAGTGCAATTGCGAACGGATTATCAACATTAGCCATTTCTTTTATAACCAAATCCGCTTGTTCTGGCATTAGTTGAGCGCCTGTTTCATTATAAATTTTATAACCATTATCTGTTTTTGGATTATGGCTGGCAGTAATCATGATGCCACCAGAAAGGTTTAATTTCCGAACTGCATACGAAAGCATCGGTGTCGGTCTTAATTGCGAATAAACAAAACTAGAGACCTTGTTTGCTGCTAAGACTTTTGCAGCTTCATATGCAAATACTTGCGAATCAGTTCGATTGTCATAAGAAATCGCAACCCCTTTTGTCAATTTATTATTAACTAAATAAAGTGCATATGCTTTGGTTATTTGTCGAATAGTGTAAATGTTGATTTGATTGCTTCCTAAACCCATCTTCCCTCTTACTCCACCTGTCCCAAATGCAAGTGTTTGACCAAAAGCCTCTTTGATCTGGTCCTTTGACATCATCATTAACTTTTGCTGTAACATGGGTTTGTCTTTTAATTGTTCAAGCCAAAACTGATATCTTTTATTAGCATCCATTTTATCACCTGCTTTTATTATACATTAGTAATTGAAAAACTTAAAGTTAAGAAAAAATAAAAAGGCAATTTATGCCTTTTTAGGATTGTTGAGCTGATAGATTTTTAGTAACCCCTCTAAAACTAAATTTACATTAACTGTATGCTCTAATTTGCATAGTGGTGAAATTATTTCTGCATATCCACCGGTCATAATTAAATTGGCTTCCTCATTCATTTCATTTTGAATCTTTTCGACCATTCCTTCAATCATCGCAGCCGTACCATAAGTAATACCGCTCTGCATTGAAGTAACTGTGTTTGTCCCTAAAACTTTTTTAGGCGCTTCAATATCAATATCCAGTAAAAGGGCAGTGTTACCAACTAAGGATTCAACCGATATTTGCATTCCAGCCATAATTACAACACCGATAATTGTTTTATTCTTGACATAAATGAATTTAGTGGCGGTCCCTAGATCAACAATGATTGAGGGAATTTCAGCAGAATTTATGCTTACTGAATCACAAATTAAATCTGCACCAACTTCTCTTGGGTTATCGGTCTTAATATTTAAACCCGTTTTAACGCCAGGACCAATGATTAAAGGCTCAATTTTAAAAAATCTATGTGACATATCCTTTAATTGCTCAGTAACTCTTGGAACTACACTAGAAATAGCGATCGCTTTAATTTTTGCAACATCAAATAAGTTTCTTAACCCGACAAAAATTTCATCCGCGGTTTTATTTGAATCTGTCGTCATTCGATGAGTTTCAAAAATATTAGTATCATTAGATACCCCAATGAAGATATTGGAATTTCCCACATCAAATAATAAGATCATTTTAATCCGTAATCCTTTCTTTAGAAACACTTTGCAAAGCAATATAAATCGGTGTACCGATTAAGACAGCCGCCAAAGCTTCAGCAAAACCATTTAACATCGCAATTCCATAAATGATTTCAACGATCTCGCTAAAAGATCCAACAAATAGTGATGGAGCAAATACGACAACTGTTAATAATACTAAGATCGTATGTGAGATCGTCGCCAAGACAAAGGCGGAAGGAATTAAAATGTTCTCTTCTTTTTGTCTGCTGACAAAAGTATGATAGCCTGTTAGGAATAAGGCACCCAATAACAGGACAAACGGGACTATGATTCCGAATACAGCTTGTTGTTCAGCAACATCAGAAACAGCACTTGTTACAATTGCCTTTGATCCATAATAAAAAGCAAACATAGTAACTACACTGACGATAAAGAAAATAATTGTCTTTCCGTGAGTAGGCCAACTATTTAATTTTTTTAAGCCCTTGAAAATATAAAAGGCAGCCAAAGCAGTTAAAATACGCGGAATAATTGGAATCAGCGGCATTTGAAAAGCATAATCAAATGGATTTTGTGCATATAGCAATGCTGCAAACCATGATCCTAATCCGTGTACTAAACCTAAAAGCAAGGCATACTTTAGCGGCAAAATAAAAATACCAACAAAGACGACAATATGTACTAATGTGAGGCTTGCTCCTGGCACAATAGTAATATAGCCCAATTGTGGTACTAACGACATCAATAAAATTATTCCCGCAAAAACAGATGTAAGTGTTAACTCAAAAATTTTGTTTTTCTTCATTTTTCTTCTCCTTTTTAGGCCGCAAATGGGTCCCATAAGTATGGTTATATTTTAACTTATCTAGTCTTAGAATGCAATTAAAAAAACTATTTTATCAATTTAATAAAAAAGCAGCAATGCTTTCACCGCTGCTTCAAACTCATTCTTTATTCTTCGTATCGACCCCAAGGGCTGTTATCAGGATCTGTATAAACCCTTTTACCGTAGTTCAATTGTTCAATTGCCTCAAAATCTTCTTCCGCCAATTTGATAAACTGGGACTCAAAGTTTTCCTTGATTCTGCTTTTAGTCGCTGATTTTGGAATCATAAATACACCACGCATTAAGCCCCATGCAATAACAATTTGCGGAATTGTTTTATTGTATTTTTTCGCGATCGGATCCAAAACTTCAAAATATCTTCCCTGAAAAATACCACCACGCATCAATGGACCATAAGAGACAATTTCAATGTTTAGACTGTGTAAAAACTTTTCCGTTGGTCTTTGTGATAAACCTGGATGAAATTCAATCTGATTGACAGCTGGTGTAACTGTGGCCGTTTTTAGCAAGTCCTGCAAATGATGTCTTTGGAAATTTGAGACGCCGATTGCTCTAATCTTTTTCTCGCGATAAAGACTTTCAAACAAAGACCAAGTTTGTTGATTAATCTTTGCATCATGGTTTGGCCAATGAATCAAATACAGATCCAGGTAATCAACCCTTAAGTCTTTTAATGTCTGTTCAAACTGTGCGCGCATTTTTTCAACTGGGCCATGAAACATTTGCTTACTTGTAATAAAAACTTCATCACGGGCCAAGCCTGAATCAAAGATTGCATCGCCAACACTCTTTTCGTTTTTATACATTTGCGCAGTATCTATATGTCTGTAACCAACCTCTAATGCATACCTTACTGCATTATATGTTTCCTCGCCTGGTGGAATCAAAAATGTACCAAATCCTAACTGTGGCATCATAACGCCATTATTTAGTCTTTTTTTCATACGTTTGCTCCTTTAATTTTATAATGATTTCTTGATTAAAAGTCTTCAATAAGGTAAATAGCATCCGACGAGCTTCTTTTAGATCATCAAGATCCATCATTGCTGCTGTGCTATGGATATATCGAGCTGGCAAACCAATTGTAGTTGCCAAAACGCCTTCATTTAAATCTAATGCCTTGGCAGCATCCGTTCCACCCATTGAAGTAAAATGCTGAAAACTGATCTTGTTTTTTGTGGCAACATCAACAAAATAGTCACGTAGTGATTGTAACATCGTATTGCGCGGATCATACATTCTAATTAAAAATCCACCGCCTAATTTTGCCATTGTTTTATCATCAAAAGCATCATTGACCGGTGATGCATCAAGAGCAATAAAAACATCAGGTTTAAACAGATTAACTGTTGTTTCTGCTCCCCTTAAGCCAACTTCTTCCTGAACTGTTGCTCCAATGTATAAATTAACTGGTAAATCAATTTTAGCAAAATGTGCAATTGACTCAAGCGCTAGTCCACAACCAAAGCGGTTATCAATTGCTTTTGCGATAACCCTCTTTTTATTCTTTGTGTAGGAAAATGGATTATCATATAGAACCATATCACCAAGATTGACACCAAACGATTTTGCTTCTTCGTAACTTGTTGCTCCAATATCTAAAATCATGTCTGAAAACATTGCTTTGTGATCAGTTTTAATGTGTGGCGGAATGGAACCGACAATTCCTTTGACAACACCATCTTTCGTGTAGATGTTTAGCACCTGCGAAATAAAGATATCACCAACAAGTCCACCAATTGGTTGAACTCTCAACATTCCGTTTTTCTCAATCTTAGCAACAATTAAACCCACTTCATCCATATGACCGGCAACCATGACAGTCGGTGCATTGGCAACATTTGCTTTCTTATACGCAAATATAGAACCTAAGCGATCATAGACAATTTCGAATTCAGGATACTTTTCAATCTCCTTTTTCATATATTGTCTTACTTCTTTTTCATACCCACTAATACCAGGTAAATCAAATAAATCTCGATAAACTTTAGGAATCATCACTTTCTACCTTCGCTCTCAATTGATATATCGGACCAGATGGCCGCTTTTTTTGCTCGTATTCAGTTACATATTTACCAAGTGGTAAATCATAATTGACTTCTATAAGAATAAAGTGTGGCTGCAAGTCAAATGATTCAATGCTTGCTGCAAATAAATCCAAATGATCCGTTCGAAACTGAATAAATCCATTCCCTTTTAAAATCCTTTTATATAACTCTAAAAAAGATTTATACGTAAGTCGTCTTTTATGATGTCTTTTTTTCGGCCATGGATCAGAAAAGTTTAGATAAATTTCAGCGATTGAATGTTCAGCAAAATAAGTTAATAAATCATTGGCATCACCTAGAATAATCGTTAAATTATTAAGCTTTTCTGCTTCCTTTTTTTGTAAAATTCGATATAAAACATTAGCATTAATTTCAAGTGCATAAAATGACTTGTCTGGATAATCCCTTGCCATTTGGATGATAAAATCACCTTTGCCGCTACCAATCTCTAAAACAATTGGTTGATCTGGCAATTCTAATCTTACTGGTTCAATAATGACACCTGCTTGTTGTAATAGTGTAGGTGCTGCATTCTTTATTTTTCTTTGTCTCAAAAATAATACCTCTTATGCTTGAACTTCTTCGCCGATTGCTTCCTTTTTCATAAAGACAGCGATTGCAGCAATTGCTTCCTCTTGATCTTCACCATCGGTTTTAATTGTTACTATTTCACCTTTATAAATGCCTAGTGACATTAAACCCATAATTGATTTTAGATTAATTGTACGACCTAGTGCACTTAAATCAACATCACAAGCAAATGATGCCGCAAGATTCACTAGTCTTGTTGCTGGTCTAGCATGAATACCGTATTCTGAAGTTATTAAAAACGTTTTTTTCATAACGTATCTCCTTTTTTCTCTTTGATATATAAAACAAATGCGCGTGCATGGGTTTTAAACAATAATTTGATGTCTTTATTGATAATAAAAGCTGACAGATTCAATGCCTTTAATTCTTCCTGCATTATTAACTTTGGATTAACCAATGTAACTGTTACTCTTTGATGTTCGTTAATAGCAAAAATGATATTAGCAATTCCACCTAACGCGTCAAGTATTTTTTCAAACGACCCTTGGAATTCAGTATCTTCAATATTATCTTTCCGTTTTGTTAACAATAGTATAATTATAGCAAGTATAATCGCAATTATTACACCAATGATAGCAATCATTATAAATAGTCTTTCCATCTAATTCCTCTTTTCTTATGATGAAATAAACATGCTATCTCCAAAGGAGAAAAAGCGATATTTATTGATAATAGCTTCGTGATATGCCTTTTGAATAAAATCAACCGATGTTAAGGCTGATACAAGCATCACCAGTGTTGATTTTGGTAAATGAAAGTTTGTAATCAAGTTTTTAACAACCTTAAACTGATAACCTGGATATATAAAGATATCTGTACTAAACGTACCTGGATAAAACTGTTCTTTATAATTGCTTTCAAGTGCTCTAAGAGAAGTTGTGCCAACACAAATGATCCTTTTTTGGTCTTTCACAGCTTGATTCAACAAGTTGGCAGATTTAGGTGTGATTGTATAGACCTCTTCGTGCATTTTATGCAATAAAACATTATCTTCAGAAACTGGTTTAAAAGTACCCAAACCAATATGTAAGACAATTGGAATTACATGCACCCCTTTTGCTTTAATCTTTTTAAGCAAGGTAGGCGTAAAATGCAATCCTGCCGTTGGTGCAGCAGCGCTGCCTAGTTCTTTGGCATAAACGGTTTGATAACGCTCTGGATTAGCAAGTTTTTCCGTTATATACGGTGGCAAAGGCATAGTACCAAGTTTTTGCAAAACTTCAAGAAAAACACCTTCATAAACCAGTTTAAAGACTCTTATACCCTCATCAAGAACTTTCGTGCAAATCATTTTCAGCTGATCGCCAAACTGAACTATCGTTCCTATTTTAACACGTTTAGCAGGTTTTGTTAAGGAATGCCAAATGTCTTTTTCAGTTGACTTTAATAACAAAACTTCAACTACGGCATCTGTCTCCGCCTTGATTCCAATCAAGCGTGCAGGGAGAACTTTCGTTTCATTAACAACTAATACATCATTTTCACTTAAATAATCGATGATCTCAAAAAAGTTTTTATGAGCATAACTCTTATCCTGATAATTAGCAACGAGCAGCTTTGAGTGATCACGCTTATAACTTGGATGCTGAGCAATCAACTCCTTTGGTAAGTTAAAATCAAACTGTTTTATCTTCATACATCCAATAATCCTTTGTAATACTTAATGCCTAAGGTTTCATATGCCTTTTCGGTTGCTACTCTTCCTCTAGGTGTTCGCTTAATATATCCTTCTTGCAGTAAATATGGTTCATAAACATCTTCTACCGTCGTTACTTCTTCACTGATTGTTGCTGCGATTGTTTCTAGACCAACTGGTCCACCACCAAAAGTTTCAATAATCGATTTTAAATAACGATAGTCAGTTGAGTCCAATCCGTTTTTATCAATGCCTAATTTACCTAAGGCTAATTTAGTTACTTCATATGTGATTACCCCATCGCCAATAATTTCCGCAAAATCACGTACACGTCGAAAAAGTCGGTTTGCAATTCGCGGTGTTCCTCGACTTCTTTTAGCTAAAGCATCAACAGCGTGCTCTTCAATTTCGTTTTCATAAACGCGTGCTGTTCTTCTTACGATTTGCTGCAAATCAACTAAGTCATAGTAGTTTAGACGCATTACCACGCCAAAGCGTTCTCTTAATGGTGCCGATAAGTCACCAAATCTAGTCGTTGCACCAATAAGTGTAAAGGGGGGCAAATTTATTCTGATTGAACGTGATTCCTGATCTTTACCAATAACAATATCCAAAACATAATCTTCCATTGCTGCATAAAGTACTTCTTCAACAAAGCGAGGCAAGCGATGAATTTCATCAATGAATAGAACATCACCTGGCGAAAGGGAACTTAAAACAGCGGCTAAATCACCGCTTCTTTCAATTGCGGGTCCACTTGTCACTCGCATTTGGACACCAAGTTCGTTAGCAATAATTTGTGCTAAAGTCGTTTTACCTAAACCAGGAGGTCCATAAAGCAAAATATGGTCTAATGCTTCTTCACGCTTAAGGGCCGCCTGAATATACACCGAAAGCATTTCCTTAATATCATCCTGACCGATATATTGACTTAACGTTTGTGGACGAAGCGATTGTTCTTCATCCTCTTTAATTGACATTGCTGTTATTATTCTTTCTTTATCCATAAAAACCTACTTTAGCAAATATTGAAGTGCTTCTTTAATCATTAATTCAACTGGTTGATCAGGTTTTATTTTCTTCATAACCTTTTTAATTTCTGTTTTTGAGTAACCTAGTGCACCAAGTGCATCAGCCACATCGTTCTGCATTGTTGGAACTAACTCATCATCGGCATCAACTAATTTCCCTTTTAAATCCAAAATAATCTGTTGTGCACTCTTAACTCCAATCCCTGGAAATCTTGTTAGAAATTTAACATTGCCCTCCTCAATTGCTACGATAATGTCTGAAATCGCATCAGTTGCTAATAAACTCAATGCACTCTTTGGGCCAATACCAGAGACTCCTAGTAATCTTAAAAACAAATCTTTGCTTTCAGCAGTTCTAAATCCATATAGGGCGTGAACATCTTCTCTGACGTGTAAATATGTTTGAACTGTTACTTCTTCATCATAATGATAAACATAAGGATTTGGTGCAATTATCTGATAGCCAATTCCATTGTTTTCTAATATTATGTAACTTGGTTTTATACTTTTTATTTTACCTTGAATATAGCCGTACACTTTATCACCTGCTTATGAAATATTCACCATTTATTATACCATTTTTATCTTGCTTTCGCTATCATTTATCACTAATTATGCTATAATGTTTTTAGGATGTGGTAGTATTAAAAAGCTGAATGAACTGAAATCACAATTTAAAAATCTCTTGGAAACTAACGAAGCACATTCTTTTTTTGCCGATGATTTGGCAACCTTTTTTGCTTATATTGAAACAATGGAAGAAACCACACAACAGCAAGAAAGGAAATATTATAACGATTATATTTTAAATAACGCTAATTTTCATCGTACTTATAGTACATTTACAGATAAAAATCAAAAAGCTACATTGATAACATTAGAAAAAAACAAATCAGAGATCAATAAAGCAAAGCTTTCCAAATCAAATGCCATTTCTACTGCAAACGCAAAATATAGAACTGCAATTGAAGGCATTGAGAAGCAAGAAGCAACACTTGATGAAAATTTCAAAAAGGAAATGGAAAAGTTAAATTTGGCTTCAAAACGCGAAATAGCCAATATCGAAAAAGAAATTGCTCAATCAAAAAAAACTTATCAAAATGAAACAAAAGCGATCGAGAAAAAGCAAAAAGAAAAACTGGAACAAGCAAAACAAATTCATTTAGAACAACAGGTAAAACTTCAATCTGCATACGAACTAGAACGGCAGAAATTAGATGAATCTTTACTTGTTAAACAAAAAGAGTTAGTTGAAGTGACAAAAATGAATGACGACGTTTACGTCGATATCAAGAAAAACTTCAACATCTTAAGTGCTCAACTAAACAAAAAGATTGATGATTTAAAAAAGAGCCATCAAACCGTCTATGAAGACATAAAAACACAATATGAAAAGCAATTGAAACCTTTTTACGATCAAAAGGAAAAACTTAAAAATGAGTATCAGGCAACACTTGCTAAATCACTTGAAAACTATCAAGATAGATTAAGATCGTTAAACGAGTTGTTCGATCGTCAGAAAATTGAGTTTGAAGACAAAATGGCAAAGATTATTGCCGAAGGCAATGATGCTGTTACGTTGTTAAACAGCAAACTAACTGCATACAAAGAAAGTATTATTTATGAAAAACAGAATTTGTTAAGGAAAGTTCGCGATGAAATACCAAATTTTGAATCACTATCGCGTGATCAAGTCAATCGGATTATTAATCGTCGTACCGCTTCGCTCGACACTGAACTTAATAAACAGATCATCAGAACGAATCTTGACATCTTAAAAAAACAACGTGAACAGCAGCAAAAATTTTATTTAGCAGAACAAAAACATATTTATGACCTTAATGAATGGCGTTTAAACAAACAGCTGTATGAATTTGATAAAAAACAAAACAATGCTAGAATTGAAGCTAATTTTAACTACAACACTAGCATTTATGATCAAAAAATTCAAATTGAAAAAGCTTATTTTGACTTAAAAAAAGAGTTGATTGCGACACAAAGAAACATCGATCTACGAAAACTTGAAACACAATTGAACCTAAGTTCGATTATTCAAGACCGGGAGTTATCTTTACTTTCCAATGATGCATATTTAGAAAAAATAAAACTTGAACATGAAATGAATGCTCTTGAGCACGATTTTGTTATTAAGGGTTTAACGAATCAGTTTGAAAATGAAAAAAATGATGCAGTTTATCGTCTGAAGTCAACGGCAATAACGATGCTTACGCAGCTTGAGATTGAGTACTCAAAATCAATTCGTGACTCAAAATTGGACGAATGCCAGACTAAAATCGCGTTAAATCAAGCGGTTTTAAAGAAAAATACCAGCATTTTATCTGAAAAACATAATAATGAACGGAATATTTTAGAGTTTAAACGTAATCAATTGGAATTGGAACTTGAATACTTAACCAAGAATTTACAATATGATTTTCAGTTTGAAAATGAAAAAAGAAAAGCGTTGATTAGTGAAGCATCGGTAAAGGCTTACCAATTAGCAAATCAAGAGAACGTCATGCGTAATCTGCGTGTTTTTCGCAATGAAATTGACTACAGCCAACAGTTATCTGAACTTTTGATTCAAAACTACATGATTTATTTAAAGTTTCAGGAGAAATTTGCTCATTTAACAAAAGCTCTATACCAGATACCAGCTAGGCCTGATGTCTTTAAGCAATATCTAGGTTATCTAATTGAATTGTTTACGCATGTCAAAGTTCTTCTTTTACAACAGCTTGATCATTTTAAAGAAGCTAACGCAAAATATTTTGAGCAAAAGATTTCAAAATCAATTCAGGAGAGCTATGAAGCCAGTCTAAGTGATTTGGAAGTGTTCATTGAACAACAAAATGATGAGATCCAAAAGAAATCACAAGTATTTCATGATGAGATTAGTCGCTTGAGCCAAACAAGTATTGACCTTCAGACAGACATTCAAAAAGCAATGATCAGACTTGAGAATACAGATGGAAATGACGAATTATCTGCTCAGCAACAAAACCAAAAACGATTAATTCTCCAGGAAGAGATTAAAACACTTAAGAAGTCGTTAAGAGAGATTGATCGCAGCATCTTTAGTGCTGAAAGAAAACTCATTCCATTTGCGAAGGAAATTAGACGATTAGAAAAGAATAGAGTTAAGCAAACTTCCTTGATTGAACAACAAAAGGGTGCTGATGCTTATCATTATGAAAAATATGCTAATAAACATAAAACAATTTATGCGAGCATGGAGCAAACTTTATTGCGTTTTTCTCAAAATATTAAGCATTACTACAATACAATGAATGAAACAATTTATGTAACTGATAACCAACTTGAGAAGGCAACCAACCTTATCAGATCAGAGATCAGTACTGCCAAAATACAAGCTGTCTCATTCCAGCAGCAATTATTAAGAGGACTTCTTTCGTTTTATAAAGATGGTTCAAAACAATATTTTGATCTTTCAGCACGATTTAAAAAGTCATCAATGTTGCTACTAAGAAATTTAGATACAACCTACCAAACAAAAAAGCAGGGATTATTAAGCAAAGTAGCTGCCTTAAAAGCTGACAATAGATCAAAAACTTCACATAACGCTACACATCACAATAACCAAAGTAAGATTGATAGCACATCATATCATAAACATATTCGTCAAATACAGGCCAACATCCAAGGTTATGAACAAGAATTGGTCTTTCTATCACAAAAGCTTAAAACCGCTTTAGAAACCATTAATAATAATTTAAAGGATTATGAGCATCAACTTCCATACGAAGAACAGCGAACACTTAACGAACTTGATTTAAGATCTGCAAAAGCAATCAAGACTGAAAGTTTAAAAAATGATGAAAAGAATAAACAAAAGATTGCAAATGAAGAGTCTTTGCAATTGAAGAACCATGCCATCCTACAACGTACGCAAAATCTTCAAAACAAAATTATTGCTCAAGCAAGACACAAAGACTTAATGGATGAAAAAGCAATTAAAAAAGCGATTGCTGCTGATCAGAAAAAATATCGTGAGTATCAGTCAATCGCGCGAGAAACAGTAAGTAAACGTGAAAGTGAGTTTAGAAACATCCTAAAGTATACGAAACAGTTTGAAAGAAAAGCCCATAAAGATCAAAGAAAGATTACTAGAAAAGAAATTTCGCTTTTAAAGAAACATCATCGTTTCAAATTAAGGATGTTAAGATTAAAATAGAAGAACAGCTGAGCTTGTTCTTCTATTTTCTTATTGATCCAGAAATTCAAATTCAAAATCTAGGATTTGGACTCGATCTTTATGTTTGGCACCCATTTTTCTTAATTCATCATCAACGCCAATGCCTCGCATTTGCCTTGCAAAGCGTTTAACAGCCTCATCCTTGGTAAAGTCTGTTCTTTGAAAAATAAGTTCTACCTTTTCACCTTTAATCACAAACACATCATCTTCTTTAGTAATTGTGAACGGTGGTTCCTCTGTTTCCAATCGGTAAACCTTGATTGATTCTTCTTCTGGATCAATCTTTGGTGTTTTCTTTAGTGTCTCATTAATCTCATAGATTAAAGCATCAACACCTTGACGGTTTATTGCTGAGATTACATGCACATTATAATTAGTTAATTTTTCCTTGATTTTATTCAGTCTATTTTCATCATTGAAAACATCAACTTTGTTTAACACGACTATTTGTGGACGATCAAGCAGTTTTTTATCATACATTTTTAGCTCATAATTAATTTTTTCAAAATCCAATAAAGGATTTTCTCTGCTTAGATCTAAAACATGCAAATACAATCGACAGCGTTCAATGTGTTTTAAAAATTGAATTCCTAATCCTTCACCCTGGTGAGCGTTCTCAATTAGCCCAGGTAAGTCGGCTAAAACGAAACTGTCATCGCCAACTAAAACCATTCCTAAATTAGGACTCAAAGTTGTAAATGGATACTCCGCTATTTTTGGTCTAGCATTTGAAACAACCGAAATAAAAGTTGATTTTCCAACACTCGGATATCCAATAATACCGACATCTGCTAACATATTTAATTCTAAATGAACAGTTAAGACTTCACCAAAATCGCCGTTTTCAGCAAAGCCTGGTGCAGGATTCTTAGCCGTAGAAAGGGCGATGTTTCCACGTCCACCTTTTCCGCCTTTAGCAACAATCAGTTCTTGATTATGCTGTAAGACTTCACCAATTTTAACTTGTTTATGCTCATCATAGACAATCGTACCTAAGGGAACTTTTATATATCTATTTTCCGCATTCTTCCCATGCATCCCCTTTGACATTCCGTTAACCCCGTTGTCAGCTTTAATATGTCTTTGGTATCGCAGTTTAAGTAAAGTTGTCATACCTTCGTCACCAACGAATACAACTGATCCGCCATCGCCGCCATTGCCGCCCCACGGACCGCCAAATTCAACATATTTTTCACGACGGTAAGAAGCCATTCCATGGCCTCCTCTTCCACCGTATACTTTTACTTTAATTTCATCAATAAACATTATATGTTCACTTCTTTCTATAAAAAAAGGATAACTAGGTTATCCTTCGTAAACTGATACTTGCTTGCGATCGCGCCCTAAGCGCTCATATTTTACGATGCCCGAAATTTTCGCGAACAACGTATCGTCTCCACCACGGCCAACATTATTGCCTGGATGTATTTTTGTACCTCTTTGACGGTAAATAATAGATCCTGCAGTTGCATATTGTCCATCTGAAAGTTTTGAGCCTAAACGTTTTGATGCTGAATCGCGTCCGTTACGAGAAGAACCTGTTCCTTTTTTAGATGCGAATAACTGTAAGTTAAATTTTAACATGTTATCCCTCCTTTTGCTTTTTAAGATATTTAGGATATTGTTTTTCTAAGTCATTAAAGGCGAATTTTAAGTTGTTTAATAATCCATCAACAATTTTGTCATTATTGATAACATCTAACCTAAAGTAGCCTTCTTTCACTTCAAAGACGACGTTCTGATCGACTTCTAAGTGCTTAAATGCATTGACAGTTAGGATAATTGCAGATGATACCGCTGCACAAACTATGTCTTTGCCGGATTGATCAAAATTTGCATGACCCTCAACAATCATTTGCTTGATTGTTTGATCAGTTTCGTTTGTATAATACTTAATCATATCATACAATTATTTCTTTGATCAACAATTTTGTATACGCTTGACGATGCCCTTGTTTACGACGATAGTTCTTTCTGCGGTTATATTTGAACACAATGATTTTCTTACCTCTACCGTGTTTAATTACCTCAGCAACAACTTTTGCGTTTTTTACAAGTGGAGTACCGATAATCGGTTTTTCTCCGCCAATCATCAAGACATCAGTGAATTCAAATTGTGATCCTGCTTCTGCTTCTACTTTTTCAATATAGATTTCTTGCCCTACTGCAGCTCTAACTTGTTTTCCACCAGTTTGAATAATTGCATACATGTTGTTACACCTCCTTATTGGTTTGAAGACACACTATGAAGGTAGATAAAATATCGTTTTTAACCTTTTCTATGTGGTACAACATTGTTATTGTATCGTAGATACATTCAAAAGTCAAATGAAATTGATCACTTTATTCATTTTTATTGTGTTTATGTCCGTATTAATGAGAATAAGCAAAAAAAGATGCTAATAGCTTTTTTTGACTAATAGCATCTTCGTATTTTGATATAATTCTCAATTAGATTTACTGTCTTTACTATGTAGATAACGGATCAAAAGGAATACCGGCAGCCTTTGGCGCTCTTGATTTCTTGGAAGTAATTGCCAGAACGACCATGGTAGCTAAAAATGGTAACATTCTAAAGATCATCGCAAACGGAAAATTAGGGAACATGTTTGTCAAAGATGCAATAAAACTAATTCCAAAGAAAATAACCGACAGTGTTTTAAAGAAACCAAAGAAAATGGCAGCCCATAGGATTTTGACTGGCTTCCATTGACCGAAGATTAAAACCCCCAAAGCCAAGAAGCCATATCCTGAAACAGTACCGTCAAAACTTGCCGAAGAAGGAATGACATAAATCAAGCCACCCATACCCGCTAAAAATCCGGAAATTAGGACCCCAATCCAACGGTAACGAATTACATTAATGCCGGCAGATTGTGCAGCTTGGGGATGCTCACCACATGCAGATAAACGCAAGCCAAACTTTGTACTTCTGAAAATAAAGACCGTTAATAACAAAATGGCAAACACAATGTATGTTGTCAAATATGCCTTGTCAAAAAGGATGTAATTTAGAAACGGTATACCTGACAAAAAGCTACTTTTAAATTCAAACACGGGTGTAAAAGGAACTCTAGTATCACCGACTAATGCTTTTGACAAGAAAATTACTAAAGCAACAGCAAGCAAATTGATTGCAGTACCACCAATCGTTTGGTCAGCTTTCATTTTGATTGCTAGAAATGCCAGCAAGATTGACAATAATAATCCTACTGCTGCAGCAACAAGCAAACCAAAGATGAGTAACAACTGTGGGGTATTTGCAAAACGACCTGCTCCCTGCATGCGGTTAATAAACAGTACACCTGCAAATGCACCCATAACCATCATACCCTCAAGCCCAATGTTTACAGTTCCGCTCTTTTCGGAGTATAAACCTGCCAATGCAACAATCAGTAACGGCATGATAAAAATCAAAGATTGGGCAATGATAAACTCTAAACTCATACGCCTACCTCCGTACCATCAATTTGTAGCTCCTTTTTCCTTTTGCGTCTATTCTTTAGGAAATTGGCTAAATACTGACTAATAATCAATGAGAATGCACTAAAGTAAAGAATAATCGCAACAATCAAGTCAACAGTCTCACTGGCAATACCAATTGATTGCAAGCCAACGTTTGATATTTTTATATAAGTAATAAATAAAGTAGAGAATAAGACACCAATTGGATTGCTGTGACCTAACAAAGCAATCGGAATCCCATCAAATCCTGCAGTCAAAACAACGTTTTCTAAAGCATATGCATTACCTAAGTTAAAGACAGTTGGAGCTAAAATGAATAATGCTCCACCCATGCCGGCCAACGAACCTGAAATAGCCATCGATGTAATGATTGCTTTCTTTTCATTAACACCTGCATATTTGGCAGCATCCTTATTTAAGCCTACACTTCTTAGTTCGCGACCAAAAACGGTTTTATTCATAATAATGAAAACTACAATAACAGCAATAACAGCTAAGATAAAGCCAAAATCAGCACCGGAATTAGGAAAAATCTTATCAAAAAATGCATATGGAGTACGTGCTGCCTGATCAACTTTGATCGTTCTGTTATTGTTACTGTCAACCATTTGTCGCCGTAGAACTGTACCCAGAATACCATTGATGAAGTAAACTGCAATATAGTTAAACATAATACCGGAAATAACAATATTAACATTATAAAACGCCTTAAACAAGCCCGGAATCGCACCCCAGAATGCTCCTGCTAATGCTCCTCCTAATAACGCTACTGGCCATTGCATAAAACCTAAACCATCGCCTAAAACACCGATAATTGAAGCAACAAATAATCCGATCATGTATTGACCAGAAGCACCGATGTTAAAGACACCTGTCTTAAATGCAACCGCTACTGCCAGACCTGTAAAAATCAGTGGTGTTGAGCGATACATTAGTTGACCTATTCCAATCCAAGCTCCATTAGGATTATTCAACGGTCCCATTAACAAGCGACCAAAGCCGCTAAATGCCACACTCGGATTATTAATCAAAATTACAATAAAACCAATTAGAATCCCTAGGAAAATAGCGATTAATGAACTAGCGATCATTTTAAAACGATCAGTTTGACTGAATGCTTTTAGTTTTTCTCTAAAAGAATAACTTTTGTTATTGCTTGTCATCTCTCGTTCCTCCAGTCTTTAACAATTCTACTTTTTCCCATTCTTCTTTCGTGAAATCAGCCGGTTTAACATTATCCTTTTTGATTCCAGCCATATAGTAGCCGATTTCTTCAATTGAGATATCTTTTGTTAGACTATCTTTAACGATTTCACCTTTATACATTACAAGAACACGATCACTTACTGAGTATACTTCATCTAAATCAAGTGAAACCAATAAGATAGCATGACCTTTATTTCTTTGTTCAATCAATTGCTTATGGGAAAATTCAACCGCTCCAACATCCAAACCCCGAACCATTTGAACGGCTAAGATTACTTCATTGTCTTTATCAATTTCGCGAGCAATAATGGTCTTCTGCTGGTTTCCTCCACTCATTGAGCCAACAATCGTCTTAACGCCTCTACCACTTCTAATGTCAAATTTATTGATCAATTTTTCACCCAATTCATTAATTGCCTCATTTTGAATGAACCCTCGTTTATGAAATGGTTGTAAATGGTATTTTTTCAGCACTAAGTTATTGGCAAGATTTTCTTGTAAGATCAGTCCGTATTTATGTCTGTCTTCAGGTATATGACTCAAACCGTGATCATTTCGAAAACGAATGCCTTTCCTTGTTACATCAACATAGTTTAAATAAACAGATCCTTTTGCAGGTCTGATCAATCCTGAAATAGCATATGCCAATTCAGACTGACCATTTCCATCAATACCGGCAATACAAACAATTTCACCTTTATTTACTTTAAAAGAGACATTATTGACAGAATGCTTCTTTGAAATCTCATTAATAACGGTTAAATCTTTGACGAGTAATGCCGTCTCACCAAGCTTTATCTCTTTTTTATCAATTACTAAGTCAATATCACGACCGACCATCATTCTTGACAACTTTTCCTTTGACGTTGATTTAACATCCACTGTATCAATTAACTTGCCTCTTCTTAAAATTGTTACTCGATCACAGACATCCATAATTTCATCCAATTTATGCGTAATAAAGATAATTGAACGTCCTTCTTTGGCTAAGTTCTTCATCGTAATCATCAATTGATCGATTTCCTGTGGTGTTAACACCGCTGTTGGTTCGTCAAAGATTAAGACCTCATTCTTTCGAATAAGCATTTTTAAAATTTCTGTTCTTTGTTGCATACCAACGGTAATATCCTCGATTATGGCTTTTGGATCAACTTGCAGTGAGTATTTATCACAAAGTTTCAAAATTTCCTGCTCTGCCTGTCTGCGGTCTATAATCCCCTTTTTGGTTTCTTCAATGCCTAGAATAACATTGTCCAAGACTGAAAAAACCTCAACAAGCTTAAAATGTTGATGAACCATGCCGATTCCATAATCATTCGCATCATTTGGACTATTGATATCGATTACTTCGCCGTTTTTCAAAATAGTCCCTGAATCTTGTTTGTACATTCCAAATAAGATACTCATCAAAGTTGATTTTCCAGCGCCATTTTCACCTAATAACGCATGAATTTCACCCTTTTTGAGTTCAAATGTTACATTGTCGTTTGCGACAATACCAGGGAATGCTTTTGTAATATTACGCATTTCAATGATGTTAGCCAAAATCTCACCTCATTTTAAAAAAAAGGGGCTAGGAAATATTTTCCTAATCCCCTATGGTCTTTTTTATTATTATCCACCAAATGGAATAACGTTTACTTTAACATGCTCAGTTTCAAATTGCTTAGAAGCATTACCATCATCGCCGAATTCGCCAATTTGATTGCTTACAGTAACTGTTCCTGCAACTAGTTTAGCAAAAATTTCATTATAATCAGCTTGAGTAAAGTTATCGAATTTTGAGTTTTCCATCGGTAAACCAATACCTTCTTCTTTAGCACCAAGAACAACTGATTCTCCACCGAACTCATCTTCCCAATCGTGTGTATTGAAAATAGCGTCAAGTGCTTGTTCAACTGATTTCGCTAATTGCTTAGTAGCTGAAGTAATAACGGTTGGAGAGTCAAAACTTTGGTCAACATCAACACCAATTACATGTTTTCCAGCTGAAGCTGCAGCAGCCATAACTGATTGTCCAACTGCTCCACCACATGCAAAGATAACTTCTACACCACCAGCAAACATTGTAGCAGCCGCTGCTTGTACTTCAGGAGTAGCTGCGAAGTCGCCTGTGTATAAATAGTCAATTGTAATAGCATCAGCATCAAGTCCTAGCTCATCAGCAGCGTGTGCAGCACCTTGAACGAAGCCATGACCAAATCTTTGAACTGCAGGAACTGCCATACCACCCATGAATCCAAGTTTACGGAATCCATCTTTAACAGCTGCATATCCAGCTAAGAATCCTGATTGTTCTTCCGCATAGAAGACAGAATAAACGTTTGATTCAAGTGTTCCATTTGCGGCATTGGCTGGAGAACCATCTAGTAAAATAAATTTGACATTTGGAAACTGTTTTTGAACGATGTTGATTGGACCTTCAAACAAGTATCCTGGTGTTACAATAACTGTAGCTCCATCGCCAATTGCTTGGTTAATAGCAGCGATATAATCTTCATCTGTTGAGTCAGCTGGCTTTAGATAGTCATAAGCAATATTTTCTCTTTTTGCAAAATTCTCAACGCCCTTAAACGATCCCTCGTTAAATGATTTATCCGTAATATCACCTTTGTCAGTAATTAATACGATTTTTTCACCTTCATGCGGTTTAACGCATGCAACTAAAACAACTAAAGTTGCCAGTAAAACGAAAATAGATAGAATTCTTTTCATTCTTAGTCTCCTTTTTCCCGTGGCTTCCCACATATTTATTATAGTTTACACAATTTTACATAATTTATCAATCAAAAAACTATTTTTTGTGAATTTTCATGATTGAGTAGTATCGTTTTCATCAGTTGCTGGCTTTTTCTTGAATAGCTTAAAGATTTTTTGCGGAAACATTGCCAAGCCCTCTGCGACAACAACCGGTAACATTTTGGCTGCTTCTAGAAGTGCACCGCGTCTAATTTCTGATTTTGTAATTTCTTTAGCATCACTAAACAAGAATTTACGCGTTACAATTCCGATTCTTAAAGTCAATAATGCATTTGATATGCCTTGCATTATTGAGGAAAGAATTGGTCTGATCAATGGTACATCAGCAAGTGCGTTCATCGTTGATTGTGGCAATACATCATTGATGTTAATACTTTCTAATCCTTCCGCAATTAAAGCGGTTGTAAACACATTAACGGTTAATTTTGACAAGTTTTTCATTGAAGGCCTAAAGCCACATGTAACAACAAGCTCTTTAATCATATTTAAGTTAACGACGAATACCGTAATGAAATCAAGTCTTCCGTTTTGGGAAATCGCAGTTGAGATCATTACCGTTTTTGCGTGTTTTCGAATTATCTTATTAATCTTCTTCTTAACGTGATGATTGAATGCATGTTCCAGACTTGCCTGTAGTTCATCTGGATTTTTCATGCTATCTTTTAGTTTTTGTTTTTGCTCATCAGAAAAATCCTCTTGTGATATTAAACGTTTAGCAACCTTCTTATAAAGAGGAAAGTTTTTTCTTGGTTTCTTGTTTAATGTTGTTTCAACCGAAAAGGCTGGTGAAAACAAAATAATTTGTAGCGGTCTTAAAATCAAAAAATAGACCAATAAAAAGACAAGTCCATAAAAACCATATTCAACATAGGGGTGAATTTTGGTTAAACGATCACCAACATTTAAAATACTGCTTGTTAGCATTAGAGCGAAAATAATAAATAACCCGATCGCTATCAAATACCAAAATAATTTAGTGGAATCCTTTTTCATGCAATCACATCCTTTAGGTTATTATAGCATATTCATCTTTATTTAAGATGACACAATTGTGCTGTTTTTATTGAATAATACTGGTTGTAGCCGATAATGACGTGATCAATAATATCAATTCCCATTAATTCACTCGCTTTTTTTATCTGTTCAGTAACAATAAAATCAGCCTTACTTGGCAATGCATCTCCAGTCGGATGATTATGAGCCAGGATAATTGCTGAGGCATTAAGTCTTACTGCGTGTTTGAAAATCTCTCTCGGATGGATTAATGTTTGATTCAATGTGCCAATGAAAACCGTTTCCTTTTTGATGACTTCGCTTTTCGTATTTAAATATATACACATAAAATGTTCCTGTTCTAAATCCATCAGATCTGTTTTCAAATATTCATAAATGTCCTTCGCTTTTAGTATTCTAGTCTTTTCTTCTCGACTGTATTCGTGAATTCTTTTTCCTAATTCGATTGCTGCTAAAATTGTTGCTGCCTTTGCTTTTTTGATTCCTTTGACTAAGCATAGTTCTTCAATCGTAAGTCTTTTTAAATTCTCAAAATGCTCTAAGTGATACAAGAGGGACTTTGCAAGATTCAAAACGGAATACTCTTTTGTCCCCGTTCTTAGTAGTATTGCGATTAACTCTTCTGTCTTCAAGGCGGTTGCCCCTTGATCTATCATTCTTTCTCTTGGCCGGGTGTGAAAAGGCATTTCTTTAATTTTGTACAAAAAATCATCTCCTCTACCTAATAGTAGAAAAGATGACTTCATATTTCTTTATTTAATTTGCTTATACATGTATCCCACAAAATGAAGGGAACCCGTAACAATTAAAACTGTATCATGATCAAGTTTTGTTTTTAAATTATTGTAAAGTTCAAGCGCATTGGGGTGATAGCTTCGTTTTGCATTAACAAATTTATCTAATGGCTGGAAACGAAAATCAGCAAATGCGGTTAAGTACACATGTTCAAAATGCGGTTCTATCATACTTAACATTTTTTCAATATCCTTATCCGCTAATGCCGAGAAGATGACAAGTCTTTTTTGTTTAGGAAACATTAAATCCAGATTATTGATCAAGCCTTTAATTGCATGTTCATTATGAGCACCATCTAAGTAGATATTCAAATTAGGATCAATTTTTTCCATCCTTGCACTCCATTTGGTTTTTAATAGACCCGTTTTAACTTTTTCTATGGAAATGCTTGGATCAAAATATTTGATTGCCCTAATTGCTAAACTTGCATTTTTCATTTGATAGTCACCCAGTAAATTACTTTGATACACTTCACCATCTAAACTGAAGACTAAAGGAAGACTTTTTAGAAGCTCAATTTGATCATCATTAATCCACTCCATTGTTGCACCAACATCTTTTACATGGTTTTGAAAATGATCAACTAAATCAGGTGCAACTGTTGTAATTAGATGTGCGTTTTTCTTTACGATACCTAATTTATTGTCCGCTATACTCATGAGAGTATAGCCTAACTGCTTCATATGGTCAAAACCGATATTTGTGATCAAGGAGAGATCATATTCTAAAGCATTAGTCGTATCCAATAGCCCACCTAAGCCAACTTCCATAATAATGGCATCAACATTTGATCGTTCAAAATGGATTAAAGACATAATTGTAATAAGTTCAAAAAATGATAGCGATTCATTATAGATAGCAAAAAACTTTTGATTGAATTGGTAAACCTCATCAATCAGATTCAATAGATCGTCATCGTTGATGTTTGTCATGTCAACTCTGATTCTTTCATTGAAAACAACCAAATACGGTGAAGTAAACGTTCCAACCCTATAGCCTGCTTCCATTAAGATATAACTTAAGTAAGCACAAACTGATCCCTTTCCATTTGTACCACCAACATGAATTTTCCTAATTTTGCTTAAGTTTAATTTACTTAAATTTAAAGCTTGATTAATCTTTGATAAATCGGTTTTTGGACGAAATTGTGCTTGTGTCTCAACCCAATACAATGCATCTTTTAAATTGTCGAAATTCATTTTTCTAATTTTTTCTCGACCAATCGATATTGTTCTAAATATGATTGATACTTTTCCTCTTCCAGTTTTATTTTTTCTTTTGGCGCTTTTGTTAAAAACTGGGCATTGTTTAGCATTGATTCACTTCTTTTAATTTCTGCTTCTAACTGCTGCTTATGTTTTATCAAATCCTCTTTTTCTTTTCCCGGATCAATTAAATCACTTTTAACAACATATAAAGCATAATGATTGCCCGTTATGATTAGTGTTTCTTTTGTTAGTGATAGTTCCTGTTCCAAAACTAAGTTGCTCGCACCTAAAAAATGTTGTAAAAAGCGTTTATGCTCTTGTAGACAACTCATTAGACTTTCATTATTGATGACAACGTGAATATCAACTTTATGACTTGGTGTTACTTGATGTTCGCTTCTTAGATTTCTTACCTTGGTAATCATGTCTTTAAACTCATTAAACTGTTCCAAAGCACTTTGATCAAGTATGTTTGCTTGTGGCCAGGCTGCATTCATAATTGATAATTC
>Ga0265293_10002865_pt1 | contig 33333 bp, 16 predicted proteins | sample Munlanlewell138R_FD_192505 | JGI IMG/M metagenome (GOLD analysis project Ga0265293, IMG submission 192505) | Leachate microbial communities from a municipal landfill in Southern Ontario, Canada - Leachate well 138R | ecosystem: Engineered > Solid waste > Landfill > Unclassified | place: Canada... | reverse complement strand
ATTATTTTCAACCCCTTGTTACGACTGACTTTTATGCTTCTATTATATCATTTTTTGTTACAAAATTCAACATTTTTACAACAAAAATCCGCCTTGCGGCGGACCTTTGTCTACAGTCTGAAGGTGGCTCTTATGCCACCTTGTTGTTTTTGTCATGGTTCTGCCAGTTGCTCGAAAAAATATGCAGTATCCGCTTTCTAAATCGCTCAAAATTTCTGTATCCATAAGCATTTCGCTTTAACACCTTAATTTTGTTGTTGACACCTTCTGTGAAACCATTGGTATAAGGGCAATCGAATGAATTTAGTATTCCTGCCGACCAATTCTGCATTGTTTTTGCACAATCAGCAAATGATTTTAGCCCACTATCTTCAGCTAACAGCGCCCACCTTGAAAGCTTATCCCTTGCAATCTTTGAATTTGGACTGTTCAAAAAATCGAAATACTGCTCCTTTAACGAATAGGCTTTCAATATGTTTTCAGATGCATACAGCATATTATCAACCTGTTGCTTTTGCTCTATACTAAGGTGTTTGTATTGCTTTGATAACAACGACTTTGACCGTTTAAAGTAAACTCTTCTCGTCTTAGCAAACTTCTTTTGTTCCTCTTTTCTAACCGCTTCAAATGCCCAAATTACTTGTCTGATGAAATGATATTTATCTACAACAAAGGTTGCGTTTTTGAAATATGTATTGGAAATATCCTTGTATGTCGACCACATATCACTGACAAAATGGGTTGTTTCGCTCCTGTCAAACCGTTTAAAATAATCGGATAAGGTGTGCTTGTACCTCGCCGGCAAGATATCAAGAACCCTCTTGCTTACAGGGTCGGTTATGATACATTGATACTTTTCTCCGTTAGTATTGCCCTTGAATTCATCAATTGAAAGAACTTTAGGCATTGATATTGACGGTGCACCTATCTCATCAAAAATCCGTATGACGGTCGATATTGAAAGGTTTACTTCCTTTGCCACCGAGGTGAACGAAGACACCTCAGACAGCTTGTTTAATATATGAAATGCAAGCCGGTTTGTGATGCGATGATAGTGAGGAAGCCAGCTGTTTTCCTCGAAGAAACGCTTTTTGCAATGCTTGCATATGTAACGCCTTTTATTTAGTATTAAAATAACATGCTTGCCGAAAGCAGGAATATCTTTAATAACCTGTTTGCGGTAATCATGAATAGTGCTTGTTGTGGTGCCACAACAAGGGCAGTTATGGGGCTTTTTCTGCATTTCAATTAGGATGGATTTAGATTTATCATTGTCAAATACTTTTTTAACGATTATCCCTTGCAATCCAATGAGTTTTTCTGTAAAATGATTATAGAGCATATTGATTCTCCTTTGAAATTGGGTTTTAGTCAATTCCATTTTACAGGATTTTTTCAATATGCTCTACCTTTTTTAAAAATTATTTTTGTAGCCCTCTATCTATACCCCAACATTTATTATAGAGCCTTTTTATCAAGCATTAAATTCATGTATTTGCCCTTTAAACCATCTTTTAATATTAATTTGTTTTATGTCTTGGGGCAAAGAAGGTTCAAATTTTATGCCATCAATAGTTGCCTTTACACCGGCAATTTGTTCAATGAAAACCCACAACAGCCAAGAGGTAGTGCCTGTGCCGTAATGTAGGCTGGAGCGCCCAAAGTTAGCGCTATCGCTCAGTCCAAAATAATAGTTTGGAACGAAAAGAGGAACCTGAAGGTTTTTTTCGGGAGCGTTTTGCGGGTTGATGGGCAAAGTTTGTATGATGGATTTGAAGGCAGCATCAACATCGCCTACTATGCAATCGGCAAATGCCTTAAACATTGTGGCGTGGCAATATACCGAACCGTTTTCCGTTGTTCCTTTTTGTTTTATACTAAGCCTGCCCCATATAGGGTTCCATTGCGAAAAAGCGGGAGTAAGCAACAAAGAACCAAAAGGAGTATCGCACTTGGCGATAGCCTCTTTGCATTGTTTAAGCCTTTCTCCCGTTGCGCAACCGCTGATTATTGCCCAAGTTTGCGCATTTAAAAATATTTGCCCCTCTTTGTCGTTTTGCGTACCAAAGGGAACGCCGTTATCATCATATCCGACTATGTACCACTTACCGTCCCAGCAGTGTGTGTTTATTGCATGTTCAAGCCTCTTAGCAATTTCTAAAAGCTTATTTTTATTTTTGAAATCATTTTTCCTTTCGCATATAGCGGCAAGGCGTTTTGCACAATATACAAGGGCCATAGAAAGCCATGTAGATTCTCCCTTGCCAAGACGTCCTGCTCCGTTTATTGGGTCTGTCCAATCGCCATCTTTCATAAGGCATAAGCCACGAGAGCCAACAGATTCGTTTAAATAGTACGCCGCTTTCAGCAAATGTTGATAAATACTTGTTTTTTCATCGCTATCAATATATCCTTCTAATCTTTCGAATATTTTTTCGTCGCCACAGTTATCTATAATTTCGAGCATACATAAAATTAACCATATACCACCATCTGAATGGTTTATCAGACATAGCTTTTCATCAGGGCTTCCATCTGTCATATACCACATTTTTAAAAATCCGTCCTTACGTTGCCGCCTTAACACCTTTAGCGCATACTCAAGCGCTTCATCGGCATCAATCAACGAATATCCTAATGCATCTTGAAGTTGATTACGAACGGGGCAATATGGAGTTAATCTATTTAACCGAGCAAGCAATATAACTTGTTTTTTTAACCAGTAATTAACTAAACTGTCAAAATCTTTTTTACCTGTTTCGATAAAGAAACTTTTTGTTCTTTTATCCCAAAGGTTTTTAACAGCCTCAAAAGCATTTTGTATGCTAACTTCATCACTGTATTGTTTTTTTATATTAAATATTTCTTCTTTACTTTTTGCTGCACCAAGGATAATATTAAATGAAAAAGATTGTCTCGTTTCTAATATAAACCTGTGTTCTAAAACGCCTTCAAAAGCATTTTCACCTTCTCCGTCAATAGAACTGCATTCACCGTTTTTAATAGCCAACGGTATTTCGGTCACATCATCACAGCCGTAAAAACGTTGCAAGCTCCCATCGTAGGAATGAATTTCTTTATCAGAAAAAACATACGAGTATGCAATATTGTTTTCAACCTTTTCTTTATCATTATAAAACACATGGTAAGGAAAAGCATATTTGTATAATATTTGTTTATCATGAATAAAACGACACTCACCGCCCATCGTTCCGCCGCCTCTTAGGGGAAAGGCAGAGAAAAACGACAAATCCTTTGTTTGGTTTGTGCGATTTGTCACTGTTATTGTCCAAATTTCGTTCATAGAATCTGTGGGAACAAACACGCGTATTTTTGTATCAATTCCTTTATATAATGCCCTAATGCCACTGTGCCCCAATCCGTGGTTACATTCAAAGCTTTCTCCGTAACTTTTTAGCGGCTGATAACAGGGACAAAAAATGTCGCCACTTGCTCTATCCAACCAATAAAAATGCCTGTGATTTCCGGTGTGTTCGTTGGTGCTATCATTTTCAATAAAGCTACCGGCTCCTTGTAAGGTTTGAGACACGTTTAAAATATATTTGTCGTTAAACAGATAATTATACCACCTTGTGGGTGTTTTAGGTGTGTCTATTCTATATATCTTTCCATCCGAAATAAATTTACCCAGCTTTTTGTTTGCCAATTTAACTCTCCTCCAAATTTTTATTCATTACCTTTTAGTTTTCTGTATTTCCCCGGTGACACTCCCACGTTTTTGCCAAAAGAACGTACAAAAGAATTGTATGTACCTATCCCAACCTTTTCCGAGATAGCTTTTACGCTGAGGTCGGTTGTAGTTAAAAGCGTTTTTGCTTCCCGGATGCGTTTATTTAAAATATAATCTGAAAAATTAATTCCCGTAATCTTTTTAAATGTAGTGGAGAAATATGGTGTAGATATTTTAAAATGAGCTGCCACCGAATCAACACTTAAACTGTGGGAATAATAATTTTCGTTAATATATTGAATAATATTTTCTCTAATACGTGTTTCCGCATCATAATTTGCACTTTCTTCTACCGAAACACCTTTAAACAATCTTATAATATAATTAATAATCTCTTGTATTTCGTATTCCCTTGCGAAAAAGCTTTCGACATCTACCCTGCTGGGTTTTAACACATTGTTCCCCATAAGCCCGAAATATATATTTAAAAACTCTGAAACAAGAAATCCAAGCTCGTAAAAGGTTAACTTATTCCCATTCTTTTCAAAAACGTTCAAAATAATTTTGCCGATATCATCTTTTTGTTCCTGACCGATTTTCATGCGGATAATACTTTCGAAATCATCGGGAAAGTAAATTGTTTTTCTTGAAACATTGTTAGTGTAACGGATTATTTTGTCAATTTCATAACAGCTGGAGCTATCTTTCGCCAATTGCGCCCTTTTGTAAAGGGAATGCAAACTTTCAACACTTTTTTTTACATCACTGACTGAAATAAGCGCGGTCTTACCACAACAATCTTCAATATATTTTTTCATGGCAGAAAAATATTCTTCAGTCAATTCATCGTTTATCATGTCGCCGTTTAATATAACAACAAATTCGTTCGAACACAAACGCACACTTCTAACGTTACAATTTAGTGGCTTGTTGTTGCCGATATACCACACTGCAGCATCGAACAAATCCTCACGATTATATCTAACTATACCTAGGCAAAACATTGAGCCATCAAAAAACGTATTCATATTTGCATTATATTTACCATTTTTAATAAATTCAAACAAGTTTAACATTTCATTGTAGGTAACGTTTTCAAGCTTAAGCTTATCAAGCACATTTATCATATAATTATATTCGTTGTCAATAATTTCATTATCATTAAATATGTTTTTATAATAAACAAGTATATTATAAAGGGGCATGTATGAAACTTTAATCAAAAAAGGTAATAATAAAATTCCAATTAAAACAAAAATCGCAAAGTTAAAAATTAAAAACAAACTTATGTTCGAAATAGATGTCAATACCCGCTTTTTTGGAATAACGCTTACATAACACCCATCAAAAAAGTTTGATTTTTCAATAACTGCTAAAGAATTTCCAAGCTGTACAGTGTCTTTTGATGAACCTTCAAGTTTTTTAAAAAAAGAGTGGTCAATGCTATCGGTGTCGGAGCGTTCAAAATCATAAATAATATTGCTTGCCTTATCTATCATGTATACATTGTTGTGATTAACAAAATTGACCGACCCAATAAATTCTTTGATTTTATCTCTATTTATACACATTATAATTTTTTGGCCGTAATCCATTTCATATCCTGCTATAACGAGTATAGAATGTTCTGAAACTGCATTCGGTGCAAAACTTACAACAGAGAGAACATCAAATTGAGAGCTACTTTCTATTGTTTGGTTAAGCTTGAGGTTTTCTTCCTTTGACCATCCATCACTCTCAACAAAAAAACTGTCTTTATCAAAGAGACCTATATTTGAAATCACTTTATCGTTTTCGGCAATATATAAAAATGCTACATCGCAAATGTTAGTGCTAAGGCTTAAGGTTTGTAAACCTAACATAATATTATGCTGTGTTTTGATACTTGTTAAGTCGCTAAAACCATCCATAGCTTTTCTATTATTAAGAAAATTATATGCCGATTTTTGCAAGCTGCTTATTTCGGTATCCATAAGCTGGCTTAAATATTTTAAATAGTTGCTGTTTATGCTGCTTTCTTTTTCTATAAGAACATTCTTAATGTATAAGTAAGATGAGAAATTTAATGCTGATAAAAACAGCAATACTGTTAAGTATGATATTATTAGCTTAAAAATAATACTTTTCCTTCTTATTTTCATTATTTCGTTAAATTTTATTTTCTCGCCCATAAATATCCTCCTCCCCGGTATTGCTGCAAATTTTATTAATAGGGATAGACAAAGCCTATTAACGGCTTATCTTCAGAATAACCCCCCGTTGGGTTCGTAACGGTTTCCAAACCATTATATACTATCAGCACCTTTGGCGAGCCTGTATCTGTGTGAAAAATTATCCAGGATGCACCATCTCCAAATGATTTATAATCCTTTATTTCGCTCGCCTTGCCGCTTCGTACAAACTGTTTTTTGCCATGGTTATAAAAGTCAACAATAATTACAGGGCAGGCGTTGTCTTTATAATGCTCATAGAGTGAAACGCCTTGGTGCAATTGACTGTACAAGTTCCCGTTTTTTACCGAAAGCAAACCTTTTGAATATTCATCAATATAACCTCCGGTAATTCTGGTTCGTGTTCGCATTGCACTGTTTGCGGTGGGGTTATAAAACTCCCTTGTGTCACTATCCAATATCATTTGTATTGAATATGCTGTGTTACTTGGGTCGGTCAAATATCTTACAGTATCCCCGGGTTTCACGACTACATTTCTGGAAACTGCCCCTCCGCTGGCATAGGTCTGTGCGTAAACTTTGTTTTCTATAACAAGAGTTGGGTTGGACGAGCTAGGATTTTTCAAAATAACGATTTCATCACCTGAAGCTGTTATTGTGTGAAGGTTTTTGAAAATATTTCCGTCATTATCCACCGTATCGGTTATGCGCACAACTACTCCAAGATTAGATTCCGGACCATAAGAAGACGGGGCAAACACTGCTTCCATAACAATAACATCGGACAATCTATAATCCGCTCCCAAAGAATATGCTTCTATGATGCTCTCATATCCATCACTAAGGCTGCTCACATGCCCAACTTTATACGCGCTTTCTTCGGATAAATCAGAAAACGGTATATAAAACAATGTGGTGTTGTCATCTAAAAACACTCGATAGGAAAATGAGGATGTATCTTGAATGTAACTCATTGAACCGGTCTCTCCCCTTGATAAACCGCCTTGGGGGTAGTAGTCTGCCTTCACATATGGGTTTTCATACAAACTGTCTCTACCTGCTTCCGCTGGGGTGTTTTTAGCTGTGTCAACCATTAAAAGAGTTCCGTCTGATCTAAGGCTGTAATGAATAAGTTGATTAACGTTAGAGTTTGTTTTAACTGCATTTTCCACTTTCGCATATTCGTTAGTTTTGTAGGTCACTCCGTCAATTTCAATGTTTCTTACAGCTTGTTTTATCACAAATTCGCCATTTTGGTTAAAAATTTTAAATTCTATGTTGCTGTTTAAACCAGGTTTTGAATTCATAGCAATTAAATATCCAAAAAGGTTAGATGTAGAAGCCTCGGTTTTTATTCCTGCAACCTTGCCTGTAAAATCAAGGTAAACGCTTATAAAATCTCCGGGTTTTAGTTTGCTTTTCAGATTTTTTGCGCGATGTGCCAAAAAATAACTTTCTCCGTCAATTACAAGCTCGCCTTCATCTTTGTTTAACATTTCCAAAGTACCTTTTTTATTTTCCCTGTGTAAAATAACTTCATGATACTTTCCATCGCTGCTTACAGCCACGCTAACAACATCATTACTGTGAATTCCCGCAAGGTTGTGGGTTTGCCCATTTATATCATATATAAAATGACGATAATCGGGTTGCCCTGCGGAAAGTTCTATGTTAAGGAAGCTTTCGTCTGCATCATAAATTACACCGTTATCAACATCAACACGGTTTACAAAACATTGCTTGTAAGATTGAATTATAACAACATTGTATCTGCCATTCTTGGAATTGTCAATTAGTGTGATGTTTCCCGAATTAGGCAAAAAATCTTCACTATCTATAGCAGATGCCTTTCCATTGAAAATAATGTCAGCATCAACAGTAAAACTTGTAATTTGGTTTTTACCGCTTGCATCTAAATATGTATATTCACGACTTAGAAAATCAAAGCTAACAAGGTCATCTGACGTAATAACTTCAACTTCGTTCCATTTTTCGGCGTTATAAGCGTGTAAAATCCTTCCTGTGTTATCGTTCTGGTTTTTATGAACAAAAACTTCAACGAAATGCCCTAAAAATTTACCGGCGCCGGAGCTACCCTCTTGATACACAGTGTTACCAATCATAACACACCCTTTGTTTAGCTTAGAGCTGCCTGCTAACATTGTTATGTCGTTTCCTGTAACGATACCCGTATCGTGGTATACATCGCGCATCGAAAGCATTGTTCTTTTGGTATCATTGCTGTATTTTATACCGTTGCCTGTTCCTACTACGTCCATAACAGGCACAAACATGGAATTAAAAATAAGTTTTGACAAAAGAGAAGAGGATAAGGGCATGTTTACATAATCTTGAATACCTCTTAAAATATCACGTGAAACAGATTGATTGTAATACCCAAAAGCATAGCCCCCTGTATTGTCAGAGATATCACCGTAACCTAATGCCCTCATTAAGGTGATAAAAGCCTGTTCTAATGTAATGGCTCTGTCCGGTGTAAAAGTTTTTTCTGAAACACCCTTCATGTATCCGGCATCGGTAGCGGCATTGATATATTTTAAATGGGCGCTGCCCAGCGCAACATCGTTATAATAACTTTTGCGTGTGTTGCCCTGTACAAAGGCTTCGTCTAAAAATAAATCTGTTATAACATGGGCATATTCCGCCCGTGTTACAGCCCCTTCTGTTGAATATTCGTCTTTCCATAAACCTAATGCTTTTAGCGCTTGATGTTCAGGGGAAAGTTCCGGATTTACAGTGTTTTGCGCAAGGGTGGGCAACATTGTGTATGTAAAGCATATTATAACTACAAAAACAACCAATTTACTTTTCATCAATGTTTACCTCCTGTATAAATTTGTTTGCATACTCCATTAATGTGCAAATAACTTTCGCCGCCTCCGCCCTTTTGGTGTTCAAATTAGGTGCAAAGTCACCATTTGGCATTCCGCTGATAATGTTAACGGATTTAAAGGCATACACTGCCGTAATCGCATAATCTTCAATTAAACCACTGTCTGTAAAATCAATGTTTGTGTTAATTTCAAACTTTATTCCTAATCTTGATGCTAAACGATATGCCATAACAGACATATCCTGCCGAGAGATAGCATAATCAGCGCCAAATAAACTGCTGCTCATACCCGTTATGATGTTATGGTTTTTTGCTGAAGCTATGTACGGATAGTGCCAATCGTTTTTTTGCGTATCGGTAAATTCACATTCTGCATATGGGTCAAGTAAATTAAACGCCTCTATCAGCATTTTAACATATTCCCCACGAGTTACTTCACGTTGCGGAAAGAAAGAAGCGCCATCACCCTGTACCACACCGCTTTCCGAAAGTTTTTTGATATATTCTTCAGCCCACTCGAAACCATCTAAGTCGTCAAAGAAAATATCATCAGCGATGACTGCAACAGCCTTCGGCTGCTCAGCAACGGAGGATTGGCTGTAATAACTCACCGAACTGCCCCCCTTAGCGTGACCGTCTGAAGAAGAATTGGTGGAAGGAGGATCATTGTTGTTTTCCGCTTCTTTATCAATCCACTTTTTCATCAATCCCTTTATTTCAGAGGGGGAGTTGATATTGGCAGAAGTAAACTTTTTAAGCACCGCTGCCTTTTTTGTGTCGCTTAAAACTGAAAATGTGCTGTCGTTTTCCAGGTTATATTCGGTGTACTGTTCGCAATGTTTCAAAATAATACTTGCTTTTTGATAAAGAGATTTTTTAAGAGCCAACAAAATTGTTTTAACATCAAAGGATTCTACAAGCTCATTTATGTTTTTATAGTCTCCCCCAAGAACAGATAGAAGAATTTCGTTTTTCAAATCCGCTGATAGTGCAACTTCTTCAGAATTATATATTTTTTGCAAAACATTACTTTCTGCCATTCGATTTAAAATAGTTTCAGCAAGTGTATCCGAAAGCACGTTAGAGTTATTTATAACATACATATCCATTGCTTCATCAAATGCTTTAGAGAAATCATTTAACCTTAGAAAAGCGTCATCCTCCATTTCAAAACGAAGGCGTAATATATATTCGCATATTTCAATTAAACCCTCGCCGGAATTTAAAAGCGAAAGATACGCAGTGTTTTTTATATTCAAGATTTGGTAATTCTTATTTCCTATTTCGTCTTCTCCTGTTAACACTGCTTTTAAATCACTTGGCGTCTTTGTTTCGTTTACCTTTTTAAACACATTTTGTGTGTCGGCTGTGCTGAAATACAAAAAATCATTACTAAAGTAAGGTTGCGAAACATTTAGACCGCCTGCGGCAATGGCATATCTTCCGGATGTACCTGGCATAATTTCGTCTATGCTAAACCTGCCGTCTTGCCCACTATATACCATGCCGTAAACTTGATTCTCGTTTGCATAGTCTTTAGCGCTGTCTGTCGGGTATATCCTAAACAAAATAGCGCAATCGGCATTGCCGTCTATAGTTTTACCTGAAACCCTTAAAATTCCTAAATCGGTATCTATAATTTCATGGTTAAACTCCTCAAAGCCGACAAATCGGGCATTCCTTTTATCGGTGGAAGCGCTGGCTGGCATACGAACATAAGGGTTGTTGATAAGGTGCATATTTTCAATATCGTAAAAGGAGTAGATATTTATCCTAAAGCCCGTTATATCCGGTGGCAAGGCGTTTGTAAAAGCTAAGTTTATTGTATGAAAAGCCGTATCCATCGCCGGAATAAGCGCCGCCGAGGTTGCAGTATCATACACATTACCTTGCCCGTCTTTTATAATGCCTACACAAGTAACATTGGCATCCTCGGCATTGTTATATATTCTGATGTTTGCAGACGGAACACTTTCAACTTTGAAATTAGCAACATCTTGATTTCTAATTTCCGTTGCAATATTGCTTGCAATTAGCACAGCAGGTTTAAAGGAGTCTATGTCTGCACTTAGATTATAAAATTGCATAACCGCACTTTCTCTGGATATACTTCCCCCTGCCTGCATCAAAACGATAGTGCCTTCGCTTTGCCCCTCTGTGATTAAATCATTTACAAAAGGAGTAATGTCAAAATAATATGCGGTATTTAATGCGGATGTGCTGTCAAAAGAAACCTTTGATAAATAGCCCAGCTCTTTGCTTTCTTCATAAGTTAAAGGGTTTTCGTCTAACTCGTTTACATTAGGACGAACCCCCTCTCCGCGGGCGGAGCTGTAAGTAATGTTGCTCGGATTCCAGTTTGAAGCCAAAGAACCGAATGCGTAAACATCGCAGGTAGGCGTTTCCTGTTCCGATACCACACCCGTATTGCTTGGACGAACTTGCAACGTAAGCCGAAGCTGAGCCTTACGAATTGGCGCAATACCTCCAAAATCGTTAATGTTGATTTTGACATAAGCCTCACGAAGGTTTTGTCCCCGGTTTTCAGGGTTAGATGGTTGTCGGTTATTTCTAATTTCTAAAATGCCTGAATTAGTGAAGGTATCTGCCCGCGTACTTGCCACTTCTGTTACAGTTAGGCTTTCTGTATAATATTCCATGGCAAAAGCAGGCTCTATGATAGGCAAACTGATACATATCGCCAACAGGCATAATAATAGTTTTTTCAAAATTTCTCCACCTCATTTTATGATAATGCACGGCTCTTGCTCAACGTCTTCCCTGCTGCTAAAGCTGATTTGGTTTTCAGCGCTTGGACTTCCGTCATTTACCAGTTTAATTGAAAAGATTTTTCCGTAATGAGTTCTTACATACTCCGATAAATCAATTTCTATCCACTGTCTTACGCGATTAGCGCTAAACGTTGCTAACATTTCCTTGTTTTCGGGTTTGTTCTCCCAAATCAATTCCAACTCTGACCAATCATTTGATGTAGCGTAAAGTGATAATTCTCTGTTGTCTTTGCCTATATTTGAGATGTAAATCTTTAGCTTGGCGCTGCTGAAGTTATCTAAAATAGTGTTTGATGTATCAAACTTCAAATATGTCTCGCGGTTATAACCTGTTGCGTCTGACTTTACAGTCAGCACCGACTGGTCTCCAAAGTTTGACGACCGCGCAGAACCATCACGCACAAAAGCATCCTCTATCGGATAGTAAACAACTTCACCTTTTTCACCTTTTACAGGGATAGAGCCATCTCGTATTTCTTCACTTCTTTCAACGGGATAATCCACAAGTTTAGGGGGAGTTTTAAGACCGTCAAAAAGAGTGTGTTCGTCGGGAATACTAAATAGCTCCACATACGGCTTTATTAGTTTTTCCGCTTCCTTATATTTTTCTTCCGCTATCAAGTTACAAGCCTTTTTTGCATCTGACAATGCATTTAGGTCACTTGTTGTTTTCCTAATTTTATATATCCAACCGGGCAGGTTTAGGTTGCCATCGTTTGGGGTGATGCCTTTATAGGCAGCCGCATATTTTCTTGTTAATTCTATAAATAGATTACCATACTCCAAGGCAGGCTCAATGGTAGAGCCTTCGCACCAATCGTCCCATGTTGGAATAACAACCATAGGGAACTTGTGGTTTAAAACTTGCTCCCACTTAAACTTATAAAGCTCGGCATCTTCACCTCGTTCGATCTTTTTCGGGCTTGTACCCCAACCCCAAACGCCAACATCATCAAAACCGGGAGAAACAGACGCCGCATAGTAATCGGTTGCTTCGCTTTCCAAAATTCTAATTGCCCTGTTAATATCCACTGTATGGTTTTGCATAGCTTCTTCTAAGTTGTAATAGCCTGAATAAGGTCGAAGGACACTTGCTTTTATTTGATACTCATCTCGCTCGGCTCCCACCCAATCGTATATACCGCTAACACGCTTTGTCCACTCAGAGCCGAAGGTGTTGATTACCCAACGCATTAAAAACGGTTCTGTTTGATATCGATTTTTCCAATCTATATAATGCTCATTGTCTATCCCTGCTGTATCAAATAGCGTAAACACTTGTCGTCCATCTATTTTAAGCGCCACAGGCTCTAGAATTTTCATGTATTTATCCATATGGTTCATCATGTCTTCTGCTCCTACTTGCTTTTCAACAGTTCTGAAGTATTGGGGTGAGCTGGTGCGCCCAACGCCTTCTATGTTATATTTTTTCATTAACGGAACGGTGATGTTTTCCAGTGTATTTGTGTGCCAATCATCATCTTTTATAAAATAAAAGCTGATAGAATCAATATAAGTCATTTTAAAAAGCTGCATTTGATACTCTACATAATCAGGGTCTGAATTGTCATATAACCCGACAGACGGATAATGAACCGCTCCTATATCTCTTTTCCCATCAGGATACGCATTGTCGGGGATATGAGCGCCTTCGCGCCCTGCATCGCTCCATTTGCGCCACCGACCGCTCACCTCAGGGTTACGCATAACGCCCATGACAAACGCCATAACCCGTTTTTCACGGTTGCCAATATAATCCTTGCCGTTGCTTTGGGCAAAAAATTTACTATAATTTTTTTCGTCTGGGTTGATTGAAGTTCCCGGCAACGCTTCTGTCAAAGCGCCGCCGGACGATAATTTAACAAGGTTCATATTACCCTGCCATTCAACATCATATCCAAATGTTTCGGCTAAAACTGTAAGGGGAATATAAGTACGTCCTTCAATAAGCACAGGGGGAGTATCTATTTCCTGCTGAACACCGTTTATAATTACCTCTTTTTTACCTAACGAAAATATAACCTCAGAGTCTTCCGAAGCCACTACAACTTCCTTGTTTAGAGGCTTAAAATCTATCTTCATGCCAAGGTTTTGTGTTGCAAATCGAACAGGCACCATAGTCCTGCCATTAGCGTTAATAAAGGGCAGATTATCAAACGCTACAATGCGTTCATCAAGGGCTATAATTACATGTTCATTCCCAACGGCAAACATTGGTATGGAAACTAATGAAAAAACAATCATTATGGTAACAAGTCTTTTTAAAACAACCATAACCACATCTCCTATCCCCTATTGGAATAATGTTGTAACGTTCGGAATGCGAAGTTCAAATGCATGAGGCTCCACCAATGCCTGTGCGGCAATAAAATCGCCCCTTGCGATAGCAGCTGAGGCAATTTCCATGTCGTACAAAATTTTTGTATTTGTTGTTGATTTTCTAATTTTATATATCCAATCCGGCACGTTAAAGTTTGCCGTGTTTTCTTCTGCGCCCTTATATTTGGCGGCATAATGTCTTGTGATTTCAAGGTACTTGTTGCCATATTCCAGTGATGGTTGAATAGTCGTGCCTTCACACCAGTCATCCCACGTAGGAATCATTACCATGGGGAATTGATTTTCCACAGCGTGCGCCCACTTGTATTTGTAAATTTCACCATTTGTTCCCGCTTCAGAAATATATGTTGAAGAACCATCTCCCCAACCGTTTACATAAGTATCGTCAAATGCAGGCGCAACGCCGTCGGCGTAGTAATAACCTAAACGGTTTTGAACCGTTGCCTTAGAACTTAATATCGTATCAATATAATTGGATTTAGTAGCAGAAACAGAATAATAATTAGTTGCAAGAGAGTTTTGCGTGGCGTCTATTCCATTCAAATTTACCCATGAGAACATTCCGTTATACCACTCTTCCGGAATGTTGCTTGGTTTCCATTGCCATTTTAACACAAAAGGTTCTTCGTCGCAAGATGCAATCCATTCATCCAATTCACTTTTCGAAAGGTAGGAATGAAAAAAGCTAAATACAGGCTTATTATCTATTTTCAGCAAACTTTCACCAAAAATGTCCATGTATATATTTAAATCCTGATAAATTTTTTGCAAAACACTTTCGCTTTTTGTTCCATATGCAGAGCTATCCACACTTGCCCGTGGGAAGGCCTTAATACCGTATTTCTGAAGCAAAGGAACTGTTATGTTCCGTATTGTTGTCTCTTTCCATGCGTCTTCGGATATGGGAGTAAAATAAACGCTTACAACATCAACACCTGTCATTTTTAAAAGCTGCATTTGGTATTCCACATAATCCGGGTCGGAAGCATCATAAAGCCCAATTGACGGGTAGTTTGGTGATGGGATATTTCTTTTGCCTTCCTCATTTGTTGTTGCAGGGTTATAATCAGCAATATTATTGCTCCACATTCGCCACATACCGCTATATGTGGGTGTTCTTTGATTACCCATAACCGCTAAAACAACTAACTTTTCTCTGTCTTCCCCTATATAATCATAACTATCACCTACTAAATCAGAGTTGAGGGTTACTTCATAACTTCCGACAGGCTCTCCGTCGTAATAATCTTGCTGTAAATCTTCCGCAACATCAATAATAGCGCTTTGCGTTTTGAGGGGAACTATATTAGCTAAACTGTCCCAAACAAAAAGCTTTACATCTGCTCCATACACGCTTTCAAGGGTAACGATGTGATTTGTATATTCTTTGCTAAGAGAAAGGCTATCCGTCAATATTTTTAATAACCTACCTTCGTTATATGCCGCCACAGTTACAGAAGCTTTCTGACCTCTGCTTGGTACAAAACCTTCAAGGCTTGCACCGCTATCATCAAGGGCTAACCACATAGACACTTTTGTATCATTGCCCACATTTGTTTCAGTGTAATTTGCTATATTAATAGAACGCTGAGGGTTATCCAACGCCAGCATAGGATAAAAACCACTCTCTCTTGCATAAAAGGTAACACCTTCGCCTTCATTTGCGCCGACGATTTTAAATGTGATATTCTTTATAGAATTGTCCCAATTAAATTCTATAACATTTTTCACATAGTCTGAAACATTAATGGCAACATATTCCTCCATTTTTACGTTTCTTATGGTAAATGATGTAATAAAATCCATATTATTTGTTAAAAGAGAACCGCTTACAAAGTTTCCGTTTAGAAAATTCTCCGTCCATTCAGCATCATAGCTTGCATAAACCTGACCTGTAAAATCAGTGCCTAATATATCGCTTACACGAATTAAAAGGTTTATATTTCCATCGTAATTATCAGGAATATCTGTTATGCCAACCTTTAAATATGTCTCACGGCGGCTATCAGCTTCAGCTGTATTTCTTACTTCAAGGTTGTTTGCTATGCTGTAATTCGTTCCCGAATAAGAGCCGTAACGAACATATCCGTCCTCTAAAACAGGGGCGGCTATATATCCTTCAGGAATGTCTTGCGAAATAACCAATTTTGCCCCCCGATCAGAACTGCTTTCCTTTGATGTAAAGGCTATACCACCGTTGTTATGTATTGCCGGCTCTGTTTGAACAAGCATAAATGTAATGTTTTGGGTGTAATGTTCATTAACCTTTTTTCGCACAAAATCAGTAATGTCAACCTTTTTATACCCTGAATTGCCAACGCTTGATTCAAACACAACTGTGGTAACTAAATTTTCGCTTTTTAATGCTTTTTGAACCATACCCAAGGAATTTTCGCCGTTTAAAACACTTTCCTCCCAGTTACTATCGGGACAATAGTAAATGCCTATAGTACTATTTTCTACACCTGTTCCTGATTTTTCCATTTGATATAATTGAAGCTCTGCCACTATATTTTCAAAATCCACATTCGCACCGCTAAGGTCGAACTTTACAAAGGCTTTTCTGTCAGAAGATGAAGAATATTTAACTACAAGGTCTTTCTTCAGGGATTCGGTAGATACATTGTTCATGTTTTCTGATGCGTCTGTGTCGTATCTTGCAAATATATCCCCGTCTGCAACCCTCGTATAAGCGGGGTTTTTAGTTCCCGAAAGGGTTTTTCGTATAACAATATGCGGTGTTACCCTTCCCATCCCTTTTAGGTGTTTTGTTGCGAAGCTAAGCCCGCCTCCGAAATCCCCAACCTGCTCTGCCATAACTGCAAGTATGCTACCTGCACTGCTTTTTACAAGAGTCGTTGCATCTATATCCAACCAGTATCCCACGTCTTTTTTAGAGTCAACAATATAATCTGTTTCATAACCCTCTTTTGAGAGGGGTGTTGCTCCTGTAACATCAGCCTCTGTCCAGTCAGCTTCATTTATTTTTGTTAATTCCAGCATTGTATTAAAGTACCGGTCAGCCTCTGTAACAAAAAGACGAATACCGGCTCCCGCTATTTCTTCAGCGCTGTATTTTGATAAATCAAATTTCATAACCGCTTTAAACATTTCATCTATGTTTTCATTGTTTGACAAACGAATGGTTTCATTTTCGTGGTAATTAGAAGAACTGTTTGTTCCGTAGCGTAGCTGTGCCGCCTCGCTTGCCGCTACCGTTTCACCGTTTTCAATATGTGGGTCGGGCGCAATGGCTCCTTCCCCGGGGTGAAACGTCAGTTTAGGAGCGGTGTCAGCCCCGGCCTCACGAGAGGCAAAGTCCATACCGCCGCTGGAAAGATTATGTGTATCCTGTCGCAGTACAAATGTAATTTCCATATTCCCTAAGTCGGCATTGTCTATAATTGCGCCTGTTACATCAAAATTATAATATTGGTTTGTGCTTGGGGATGTGGTGGGGATATTAACCGCATTATTACCTATTTCAGTCAATTCATGGGGCAATGCGGAAAATGCTGTGGTAGATTCATTCCAACTAATATCCGTTGTCCAATATAGCCGTGCAAGATTAGGGCTCCCTCCTCCAACCGCCCCGGCAGTATGTATGTTATATACGCTTAAATATATATCGCCCATTTCAGAAATATTAACATCATTATAATCAAATTTTAGAAGAATCACGCGTTCCGTTGCGCCTTGCTGATGTTTTACACGAAGCATAGTGTTGGGGCTGTATGCACTATTATTACTTTGTAACGTGGTATCTTCTTTAGCAATAAGAACCGTATCTTCCGTATGAGTGTAATCTCCTTCAATAAAGGTAAGCTTCGGAGCATTTCCGCTTGTGTGAGTTCGAGAGGCAAAGTCCATTCCACCGTTGGAATTTGTCATAAGGTCTTGTCGGATAACAAGTGTGATTTGGTTGCTTCCGATGTTTAAATTATTATGGGCAAAAATTGCTCTCGTTACATCAAAAACATAGTATTTATTTGTGGCAGGAGAATTTTCATTTTCTACTTTAGGTATTTCGATAAGGTTATCTCCAATTTCGTTTAGCTCTGTTGGTAGTGCGGAAAACGCTGTGGTATTTTCATTCCAACTGATGGTCGTAGTCCAATATAGCCTTGCACGACCGGGGTTTTCCTGACCGGCGCCGCCGGCAAAAATGCTGTAAAGGTTCAGCTGTACTTCCCCTATTTTAGAAAGGTCGACACTGCTGTAATCAAACTTTAGCAAAATAACGCGCTCCGTGGCGTTTTGCTGGCACTTTACACGAAGGGAAGTGCTGGGAGTATATGCCGCATTATTGCTCTGTAGCACCAGATTTTCCAATACGGTTACGTCAACATCTGCATTTGCAGCCGCAAGGGGGAGCGTTGCCGCTAACATACCAAGGGTAAGACAGCCCACTAAAAAACTTGCTAAAAAACGTTTCATCTAAGCTTCCACTCCTTTATAAGTATATTTATTTTAATTTTCGCCGTTTACTTGATAGTTAAAAACACCACTAAATGGTTTCATATCAGATAGAGAATCCCACATAAATAACCGAACATTTTCAAATTCGCCTACGTTTTCAATAGCAATATTGTCGGCAAAAGCTCCCGTAGGAATAACTGCATTCGGGTTTGTCGGGTTATATTGATAATCAAGGGGCAATTCTGTGCTTGCCATTATTCTATCAAATATTAGCCGCTCATTGGACCAGCCGTTAACGCCTATTTGAAATCGGTTAATGCCCGTATAGTTTTCGTCAAGCCCACTCGTAGGATAAATTTGCTCACCGTTAACAAGAGCCCTAAACCCGTTGCCGGATGTAAAGTCAAAAGCAAACTTATTCCATCCCTTAGTGCGGGGAACTGTTGCAACTCTGCTATTGCCCACATGAATACTTATTGCACTGGCAGAATCTCTCAGCGTTATATGAATTTGAATATTATCATCTATAGTGCGAACCCAAAGACCACCGTTTCTTGGCACTGTAGGGTCATCATCGTAAAACCACCCTTCAACATAAGAATTTGCTTTGCTAACGTCAACAGGTTCAAGGGTGTTCATAGTGTAATTACCAGTCATTTTCGGTCTATAGCCTCGATTGGAATTATTTGGTTCGCCGGGAATTCCATCTGGTGCATCAACAAGTTCCATGTTGCCGCTAATTGTGCTCCAGCCCGAAGCGGAAAGGGTAGGGATAGAGTCGTAGTTGGCATCGTCATAGAACCAGATAGGCGTGTTCACAATTTTTGTTTCTATACCGCTAAGCCTTTTGTTTTGATATTTTCCAATAACCATTTCAGGTTTATTTTTAATAAGAAACTTTTCACTGCCATATTTAAACAATGGCACAGCGGTAACGGTGTCGGTTAAATCTTTGCTAAAATCCACCGTATAAGTTAGGGTAGAATTAGTTGTAAATATAATGCTTGGCAGGGGACTTCCGGTTGTTGAAAACACCTCCGACATATCAATTTCATAAACGCCGGCTCCTTTTAACCCGTTCATCGCTACTGTAACAGTATCACCGTTATAACTGGCAACTGCATCTATCTGTGTTTCATCAGCAGGGTTTGATATGTTATTTATAACAATATTTTTAAAAGTATCTGTGTTTGGCGTGAATCCAACACAAGTAAAAGCCACCTTAGAATCGGAAATTCCATAACGTTTCAAAACTGATATTTCTTCAGGCTTTGGGGATTTACTAAATATCAGCTTAGGAGGATTTGTATTAGTGCGAGCGTGAAACTCCAGCCCACCGTTGGAATTTTGCGTTCTGTCTTGCCTGAGAACAAATGTTATAACCTTTTCACTATTTACAGCATCGTGAGCAAGGATTGCATCGGTCACATTAAAAGAATAGTATTTATTCGTTTCAGGTGAACCAATATCTAAATACGGTACGTTAATGATGTTGTCTCCAACCTCGGTTAATGAAGCGGGAAGGGCCGACCATGCTGTCGTTTCTTCATTCCAACTTATATCTGATGTCCAGTAGAGCCTTGCACGGTTTGGATTATCCCTCCCTGTGCCAACTACAAAAATACTATAAAGGTCTAAATATACATTATCTATATCCGAAGGGTCAACGCCATTATAATCAAATTTTAAAAGAATGACGCTTTCCGTTGCGTTTGGTATGCTCTTTACTCGAAGTTGGTTCGGCGTTCCATATGCTGAGTTATTACTTCGCAATACTATGTTTTCCGAAACAATCATATCAAAATTACTTACTTCGGGAGCTATCATTATTTCATAATCATGTGTTTCGTTAGTGTCCTCGTCTTTAACTTCCAATACCATGTTAGCTGTTACAGCTGCATTATCGTCAACTACATTTGTTTTTTCTTTGCTTGAAAAAACAGTTATAACGCCATCAGAGTGAAGGGCGCTGCGCAACTCGCCAACCGTTATGGCTTTTTCCACTAAAATTGAATCGACGGCAAGGTTTTTGACAACAAAAGGGTCTATTATTTCAAGCATAAAAGGATTCCATTTGTATGTTTTTATATAATCAATATAAACACTAAACCGGTCTCCCAAAGTACCCATTTCGTTAACATTTGGGGTGTAAGCATCAAGTTTTATTGCGTTAAAAAGCGGGGCATCCATATTTTCAGATAAGATATACTGAGACGATACATATTTATCGCCGGTGTCTTCATCTAAAATAGTGGTGATTAGCCTTACACCTTTTGAAATTAACTCCGAGGTGTCAAAATCAACAAACACTGTGTACCATTTATCATACTCATGAGTTAATCCCTCAACAGCGCCGTTTGCAGAAGTGGAGGACGAATTTGACGTATCGCCGCACCTAACAGCGCCGCCATTTGCAAATTTTATTAGTTGACCATGGGTAGTGCGAGTAGCGTTAGATGCGTTCGATGAATCGGAATAACTGCCTAAAACTACGGCGCTGCTGTATGTTTCTGTTGCATGTTCATCGTTAATGTTAATTGGGGCTGTGCTTTTTATCCTTAGCTCAAGGCGATTATAAATGCCGCTTACTAAAAGATTGCCCATATCTGCATTAAAGGGTGACCAAAACTGCAAATGACCGATAGAGTTCCTGTTTGAACGACGTGTGAATGTAAATTCCAAAGCTTTGCCGTCTTGACATTCGGCATCGTCCACCGATGAAATTAATCGCTCATACATATCATTGGTGTTCGTGCCTGAGCCATTGGCCCAGCCCGTTTCCGCACCTGTAATAAGATAGAGGGGTTCTCGCTCTATAATCTCAATTAAATAATTATAAATTTCGCCAAACTCGTCCGTCACTTCAATTACCATATCTTCCGAAACAAGCTTGTTGTTATCAGCTTGCATTTGCTTTGTGCCATCGTCAAACACTAAAAAGCTACCGTCTGTGTATAGGGCTTCCTTCAAAGCTTCGACAGTGGCGCCGTCGCCGAGCATAACTGTGTCATTTTTCAAATCGGCAATAACGTTTTCATAACCTTTTCTAATTGACAAAACTTGGCTTGCGTTAACAGTTGTAAATTCGCTTAATATCTTTTCCGTTACAGGAATATTTTGTTGGTTTTCTGTTGTTGTATTAATGGATATTTCATACTTTTCTCCTTGTAACAGCCGCCCTTCCGGTATCCATGTGAAGGTAGTATCTTGCAAAGATACATTCCAGGAACCGTTTGCTAAAGTTCCATCTGATTTTGTGATGTTCGTGCCGGATTTTACAGATTGTACATTCATAGGTACCGAAAATTTAATTGTCACAGAACTATCGCGGGAGACATTTACATCCTTGTCTATAGGTAGTGTGTAAATAGGTTTCGGAGCAATGTCGCTGGTTAAATGCTGTTCAAAATAATCAAAGCAGGCAAGATATCTGTCTATGTCAAGTTCTGCATCGTAGCCATAAGGAAAATCGTGCCCAACGCTTTTCATCCACAATGCCATATGATTCAAATTTTTATCCAAGTAATATTGAGTTTGGGCATTCCAATATTGGGTATGATCCTTATCATTTTCGCCGCACGCAATTATGAAAGGACCATAGTCACCTGTAATAATGCTTTTATAAAACCTTGTTCCATCTCCCATAGACATATAAGCAACAGATATATCCGTAGGTATTGGTTGCCCCACTTTTGGGCCGTCGCTGTAGGTTAGCCATGGTTGATTTGGAGCATCGCCGGACCCATTGCCATAAGTATTACTGTAAGTTAAAACGTTGTCTCTTTCCGGTTTTTCTGCATTATCAGGGTCTATTAAACATGCAGGCCCCATAGAGCCCTTGGAATGTCCCCATGCGCCAATTAGCTTATCGCTATATCCATATTTGTAAGCCTTATCTTTTACCAGACGCAGCGCCGCCCTAATTGACTTATAACCGTTAACGCCGTCCATGCTATAGCTACGGTCGGTATATTCGTAGTGGTCAGCACGCGCAATAGGTGTATAATTAAAATCATAAATAACGTAGGCATAGCCACGCAGCATAAACCCTAAATAATGAGGGCGTCTTATATTTTCTTCTGCCATTCTTCTCATATGGGATGAATTTCTTAGCATGAATACAGGCGCCGTCTTATTTGGTTGTGATGGATATACAATATCTAATTTTTGAGTGAAGTCCATAGGTTCGCCATTTTTCTTTTTCATATCCTGCCATGTGTCGGCTATAGGCATTCCTGCTTGTTGCACAAGGTAGGTAGGGTCATTGTACTGCTGTAATATATAGCCCAGGCTTCCGTCTACCCCGTGTTGGCTTATGTCCCAAAAAGTTAAGTTTCGTGCCAATCGGCAACCTGCAGGCACTACGTACAGTTCAAGATTAGAAATTTTAAGTGTAGTATCTGCGAAAATTGAATTGTTTGTGTTGCTGTAAATTGCATTACGTAAAGCCTGCAAGTTCCAATCCAAAGCTGGCGACACTGCATCTTGCACTTGGGAATAATCGGCTGTAATAACTATAAAATCCTCTCCCAAATCCTCGTCTTGGGAACCGTTTAGAAAGTTGTTAATAATTTCAACATCACTTTCCGTTCCAATCCTCTCCATTCCATGGTTCATAACATAAATCACCGTAGGAGAGCCGGCAGAGCCGCTGTTGGCATTTTTGGCGTAAAACTTCAGCTCTACCTGTCCTTGCAGTGTAGAATAATCGGAGCCCGAAAACACACCGCTATGTGTCCAGTGCATGGTTTTTTGAAGATATTGGTTTAACTCGGAATAGCTTGAAGCGGAAATGTTTTTTTTAATATTGCAAGTGAAATTCGTTGTAAACAAAAGCGCCGCTAACAATAGCAAAGAGACAGTTTTTTTAATCATTATTTTCACTCCCCTAAATTTTTAATACTACTTACTTTTTCATGTTGTTTATACGTTCCGTAAAGCGTGTGTACGCATCATTATATATATCAACAAGCTCATCGACACCTCTTGCCTTGGTTTCTTGCAGAAACTCGTCATATTTATCAAGGCTTTTGCTGCCTGTAACAAATTCTATTGACCATTCATTAACGCATGTATTTATATCACTTCTAAGCCTACCGATAGTTGCAGTTTCCTCCTCGGTAAATGAAAGTTCAATCCCATTGTTCACCGGGTAATTATATTGATTTTCTATATACTGTTTTAAAATAGCTTCACTATTTTGCGTATATTCATCTCTTTCTTCATATTCCAAATCCTTTGATAGGCGTATAATATGAGGCAGCTTAATGCCGTAGTCTTTTTGAATATCTGTTGAGCCATCAGGATTGTAATCCGCTATGATGTTAGGAAGAAATTTGTATCTGCCATCTTGCTTTGCATACGTTACATTTTCCGCACCAAACTGCACTATAATAGAACCCTCGTCAGAATAAAGCCAGTCAACAAATTGGATTAACTTATCAACCGCCGGTGATTTTTTAGATAAAACCATAGAGGTGTATAGATTTGTTTCGGGCATTTGCTGAACGATTTTCCTTTTATACACATCGGATATAATAGGCATAATCGGCTCTAACCTGAAGGCGCTGTCTGAATTTAGCGAATCATGTGTGCGCCAATAATTATTACTGTTTTCTTCCCAATCTATTAAAAATACTCCAAGGCCGTTTATAACCTTTGCTTCATATTGCTGGGTAGATGCAGTAAATAATTCCGGGTCAGCAAGGCCTTCTTTCCAAAGCTTATTCAAATAAGAAATCATTGCTTTATAATTTTCACTTTCGGGACCGAAAACATACTTTTCTTGTTCATAATTATATGTAATATCCGGTCTGGTGCCGAAGCTATATCCTAAATCTTTAAAAATGTCTGTTCCTGTTCTGTTAACAAGCCCCACTGTTTCAGGATGTTTTGATTTAATTGCTTTTAGCCCTTTATAAAGCTCGTCAAACGTTTCAGGAACTTCTAAACCAACACTTTCCATAAGGTCTGTACGCATTGTAGGAATGTATCTAAACACCTTGTGAACATTTGAAAATTCGCTATATTGCGGCGCTATGTAAATATTACCGTCTGCCGCGTACATAGACGCATATGATACGGGGTCACTTTCCATCATTTTTTTATAATTGGGCATTTTGTCAAGATGTTCGTTATAAGGAACAAGCGCGCCAAGGGAGCCGATTTTGTGCGCCGTTTCGCTAGGAACCGGAGACATCAAATCCGGCAGGCTGTTTGCTGCCACTAAAAGCTGTAATTTTTCCAAATGCGCCCCTTGAGCCGCCATTGAAAATTTAACACTAATGCCAAACTTCTCTTGAAGCAGGTCTTTTAAAATGAATTGCTCATCAGAAGCTGCCGGCGAAGAAACCAAAAATTCAACGTTAACCACCTCTTTTGGTTTATTGCCATTATGTGCGCTTTCCTTACATCCTATAAACGTGCCTGCCAGTGTGGCGAAAAGTAAAATAATCATTGCCTTTTTCATAGAAACATCCTCCATTATAAATTTTATTTTTTGATTACCCCTTTACAGACCCTATCATAACTCCTTTTACAAAATACTTTTGCACGAAGGGATATACGCATAACACAGGTATAATAGAAAGTACGATTGATGCCGCAGTAAACATTTCAGAAGTTGGCATTTCATCTTTTAAGTCAGACATTCGAAGCCCCAGCCCCTCGATGTTTTGGTCAACAATCATTTCTTTCAAAATAACTTGCAGCGGCTGAAGGCTTTTGTCACTTAAATATATCATCGGTCCGAAATAACTGTTCCAATGACCGATAAAATAAAACAGCCCCACTGTGGCAAACGCCGATTTAGAAAGGGGCAAAACAATCCTTGAAAAAATTTGCAAGTCATTTCCACCATCAATTCTTACCGATTCTATAACTTCTTCAGGAATGCCTGACATAAAAGTTCGTACGATTATCATGTTGTACGTGGATATTGCGCCAGGCAGCACCACTGCCCATATACTGTTGTATATACCAAGCCAGTTTACAAGCAAGAAATTTGGTATCATGCCACCGGAAAAAAACATTGTAAAAATAATAAACAGCGTAATTTGTTTTCTAAATAGCAATTCGCGTCTGGATAGGCAAAAAGCCAATGTGCTGGTTAGCGTCAGATTAATAAGTGTACCAAGTACGCTGTACACTATCGTATTTTTGTATGATATCCAAAAAATCCGGTATTGAACGAGATTTTTATACGAATCAAAATTAAAGCCTTTTGGAAAAACTGAAATTTTGTTTGCCTGCACATAGCTGGCGGAACTAAGTGAAATAGCAATTTCATAAACAATTGGATACAATGCCACACCCATTAAAAACAGCATTAAAATTACGTTTACCACATCAAACGCCTGTATTTTTGAATTATTTTTCACCACAACCCAACCTCCGTGACATTTTTGCTAATATAGTTGGACATAATAACGAGAGCCAGCGACACAGTAGAATTAAGCAACCCCACCGCCGTGCCAAAGCTGTAATTTGCTTGACGTATTCCGTTCCGGTAGATATAAGTTGAAATAACATCCGAGGTTTCATAAATGCCTTCGTTGTACATCAGCAATATTTTTTCATACCCTACATCTAATAAACTTCCCATCCTTAATATAAGCAAAATAACTACTGTTGGCATAATTCCCGGAATTGTTATATGCCAAATTTGCCTAAACCGTCCTGCTCCATCAATTGATGCTGCTTCGTAAAGTTCCTGTCCAATACCTGATATTGCGGCAATATATACAATAGCTCCCCAACCAAAGTCACTCCATATTGCGGATATAACATACAGGGGAACAAACCATCCTTTTTCCATGAAAAAGTTAATCGGATTTCCGCCTAACGTCATTATAACTGCGTTGATAACTCCGGTCGTCGGCGATGTAAGTTGCTTTAACAAGCCCACAACAGTAACAATAGAAATAAAATGAGGTAAGTATGTAACCGTTTGAATTGTTTTCTTAAACTGAGTATTCTTAACTTCGTTAAGCAAAATTGCAAATATAATTGGAACGGGAAAAAACCAAAATAATGAGTTTATACTAATAATAAAAGTGTTACGCAGAGTTCTGAAAAAATATGGATTTTGCAAAAATTGCTTAAAATACTTTAACCCAACCCATTTACTACCCCAAATACCAGAAATAAAATTATAATCCTTAAATGCTATTATAACGCCATACATTGGAATATATCGAAAAATAAAATAATATAACAAAGAAGGAAAAAGCATCATAAACAAATACTTTTGCTTTATAAGCGTGCCAAGCGTTTTACTTTTTCTTTCCTGTCTTTTAATCATCGACCTGTTGGTCAATCGACTATATACGCCCAAAATACAACCTCTCCCTACCGTGTTTATTCGTATGCTTTTGTAACAGAGCGATACTTTAACAAAAGCATATCACAGCAGAATCCATAAGTATATATTCTATTATTCAATAAGTATTCAGCAAGTATGATTGGGGTATTCTTTTTTTAATATCATATTCATTTATTATAATTAGATTTTAATATTTTAGTTTAGGCATCAGCGAGTCGAACTAATATTAGCAGTTTTACTGTGCACTTTCCCTTTGGTAAAAACTTTTTTGTTTGGTTTTCAAAAATCAGAAGATATCGGCAACAACACCATAATATCTAAAAAGATTCCCCAGACAACAAAAATAAAGCTGTGAGCTTTTGCAGAAATATGGGAGCGACAACTTGGTTTAGTTATCAACTATCAATACTACATCCAAATCGTAAGCTTGAAAACAAAGGGAGAAATGTTTTTATTTCATCTTCCGAATTCGAATTTGAATGGGTGGGGAATAATGAACTTGTAATAAAAGTTAAAGAAAATAAACGCATCACGCACCAATCTTCTCGTGTGGGTAATGTTAATATTACATATGTGTATGAATACAAGAACATACAGCATTAGTTTTGCAAGATAAAGGGGCCATTTTTAACAAGCAGCTTTAGGCGTTCACCTTCTATCGCGTTCGGTAATATTTTTTTACAAACTTAATTTGTTCTTCTGAATACAAAATATCCCGTGAAACGATAAAGTAAAAAAACTCAAATCCTAAAATCCAAACTATGCTAGGTAACTTTTCAATCGTTATAATAGTGAGATAGCCGGTCAAAATAGGAGGGATTGCTTTCCATTTCAATATAACTACAGGCATAGGTAAATCTTCATGTTGTTTAAATATAATTCTTTGGCTTGGCGGTGTGACATTTATTGAAGCTTTTGTCAGGCTTTAAATTCGATTTGCGATACATTCTCCTAATTTAGGTTTAATTAGATAGAGGAGTGATAATCAATATTTATACATTTGAAAAATGCTCAGTAATCTCCTTCTTAAATTGATATTCGACAATTTAGCTTCTATACAAGTTTTATTTCCAGATACCCTCCCTCCAGATTATCTGCTTTTACATATACTTTTAGGATTCCTGAACTTGTGCCAGCTCTCACTGCTACACTGCATAGACCTGCATACATTTTTCGCGTACAACTGTTTACAGGAATATGGTCAGAAACATCTGAACCCGTTCCTATTATTTCACCATATTCGCTTGCTGTAAATTCAACCATAGGGTCTGCATCCGGCACAAACCGACCTTTATCGTCTACACAGTAACAGGTTATTACTGCCACATCGCGTCCATTTGCGGTAAGGTTTGGCGTTTCTAAAGTTAGAACAAGTTTTTGCTGTATATTTGTAGTTTCAATTGTTTCCGAGGCTATAATCCTGTCCTCACGCCAACCGTCCGCCCTAATTGTGCCATTAGAATAAGTCAGTTGATACATAGCATGGCCGCATGGCTCAATTACCTGCTTTCCTTTAGAAATTCCATCTTGGAAAAGCTCTACCTCATGGCAGTTTGTGTATACCCACACATCTATTATATCGCCTTCCCTGCCATTATGATTCCAATGGGGCAAGATATGAACCATTGGGGCATTCGTCCAGTGAGCAATATTCTGATAATATCCATCTTTTTTTTGAAGAAACAAATCAAGAGCGCCGGACTGCGAGCATAATCTTGGCCAAACTGTTTCTCCGCGGTGTTCAATCCCAGCCCATTGATATCCGCCTGCAATCCAGTCGTTTGTTGAGATAATTTGCCATGTGCTTCTTCGGGTATTTGCAAAGGCATAGGTTGCGGCATCATATGATTTCAAATATCCCTTTGTTGGGTCGTCGGCAAAATACCATCCGCGTGTAGAACCGCAAGCGCAATTTTCGGAAGAAACTAAAGGTTTATTAGGAAATGACTCTCGCGTTTTTTCCAACATTTGAATATTATAATTAACACCGATAACATCCATCACTGTATGTACAGGAGCTGTATCAACACTTTTATCTACCGCGTTAGTAATGGGGCGGCCGTTATCTAACCGTTTAATAGTTGCAATCATGCTTTCGCTTATACGTTTTCCTTTATCGCAGGTATGCAAAAACTCTTCGTTTCCGATACACCATAGAATAATTCCGGGGTGGTTACGATTGTTTTTAATCATCACCTCAAGCTGATGCAGACCTTCGGGAGTCGATTCAAACCAACGCGTTTCGCATAATACCAAAAAGCCCATTCTATCAAGCAAATTCATTGTAACATCGCTATGAGGATAATGGGCAGTTCTATAACCGTTTGCGCCCATTTCTTTAATTTTTCTTAAACGAAGCTCTTTAACGGTATCAGGCACTACTCTGCCTGTTATTCCATAATCCTCATGGCAGCAAACACCTTTTATTTTTACTTGTTTGCCGTTGAGTAAAAACCCAAAATCCTTATGAAATTCCGCTGTCCGAAAACCAAAATGTACATCAGTCATATCAATCAATTTTTCATCCTTAAGTATGCGAGCGTTTAGCTTATAAAGAAAAGGGCTTTCAATGTCCCACAAGCGAGGATTTGTAATTTGTATAACCTTTTTAACTGTATGTTTTCCTTTGCACCGAATAGCAGCAATGGTTTTTGCCGTTCCAACCACAAGGTCATTGTATATAATATCAGATACAATATTTACTTTCTGGTGATAAATATCATCGTTTCTGATTGTTATTTCAACTGTAACATTCCACTGGGTTTCACTTGTTTTCTGTGGGTTTGCAAAGATACCATACAAATCTACATTGACCAAGGCTGTTTTGCACAGCCAAACATCACGATAAATACCCCCGCCTCCATACCACCATCCTTCTGTGGGTGTGGAATCTACAAATATGTAAACTGTATTCTCAGCGCCATAATTAGCAATATCGCTTATATCAACTTCAATTGGTGTATAAGCAGAGTAATTTCTAGTCATTAAACAACCGTTTACATAAATTACGCAACTTGTGGCAATTCCTTCAAAATATAGTGTAATTCTCTTGTTATTATCTTCCGAATTAAGGATAAATCTTTTTTTGTAGCACGCGCTATGATAATCAAAATATCCCCAAGCCTCATTTTTTGTTTTATCAGGCGTTTGCGTTATGATGTAATCATTTGGAAGCGTAACATCAACCCAGTTATCATGGTTACCCCACACTGTTTCATCATAATTATTCGATGCGTAACCCCACTGGGCGCGCTCGGTTTTTGCACCAAGGTATGCTCCGCCTTTGTTAGTGGGAATTGGCTCAAGTTGTTTAGTGAAACAAATTTTCCATCCATCGTTAAACAGAAGTTTTTCTCTCATATTATTAATCTCCTTATGTTTTGACAATGCATTATTTTTAAAAAGGAATACCCTTAAATGAAGATATAATTCCAAAGTCCGAATGCTGAAATATCCTTGCATTTTTATCCGGGTTTATGGCAATAATTGTGCCGACGCCCTCAATTGCGCAGGTGTGATGAATTGCGCCGGAAATTCCGCAAGGGATATAAACCCTTGGGCTTATGGCTTTGCCCGTCAGACCTACCTGCATATGATATGGAGCAATCCCCATATCCACTAAACCCCTTGATGCCCCAACATCCGCACCAATTTTCTTGGCAAAGGCTTTTATTAAATCAAAGTCACCCTTTACACCTTTTCCTCCAGCTATGACCACATCTTTGTTGTCAGGTTTTGATACCCTAACCGTTGCCATTTGTGGGTTTGTACTACATTTTATTTTTGCCATAAGATTACCGCTATAAGTTGGACGGTACATATATAATCTGTCCCCGTCCGTTTCAAGGTGGGTACAGTCTGCACACAACCCCGTTTTTAGGAGAACCGCTGCACGTGGCGCATTGGCTCTGCCCCACAAATCTCCCGGCCAAAGTATTACTTTCGGATTGTGTTTACTCGCAAAATCAACTATTTTTTCTACCCTTTGTTTTGGTAATACTTTGATGTTTTTTCCTATTGAACGTGCAATCTTTTCAAGCTCTTCTCCTATAACCCAAACTTCATCAAACCTTTTTGCAGAGGGAACATATTCTAATTTAGTTGACCTTTTTTCCCTTTCGACATTTATAATTTCCATTAGCTCATTTGGGTATATAAATTTGCACTTTCTGCCTCCAACGCTGTTTTCGTAGGTTTTTAACACTTTTGTGGGGGAGCCATTAGTACCGCACTTTTCTATATCTGCACCTATTTTTTTGGCATCCCAAATTTCAACATCTTTCGTCTTTGCCCTTACACTGGGAAAACGAAGATTAGCAAATTTTTCTACTGTAATAAGGGCAGGCAAATCAACAGAAACAGAACCTGTTCTTGTATGGCAAGATATGTTTCCTCCCACGTCATTTATTTTTAAAACATTAGTAATTTGGCTAATTTTTAGCATTTCTGCAAGTGACGGACCTGTTTGGGCGGTATCTCCATCAGCGCTTTGCTTGCCGCATATAATTAAATCCGGATTTAGCTGCCTGATTGCCATCGACAAGGTGTAGCTTGTTGCCAAAGTATCTGCCCCTGCAAATGCAGAATCTGTAAGTAATATAGCCTTGTTTACATTTGGCGATGATGTGGTGGCTGATACTAAGATTTTTGCAGTGTGCATTGCCGACGAAGATGTTTACACTATTGAGGCGATATCCTTTGACGCTTTGAGGTTTGGCGAGGTTATTTTATTTGAAGCCAATATAAACACCTATAAAAACGGAAAGATTTATAAGGTAAACGAAGCAACGAGAATTATCGTGGATAAGGAGGAGAACTTAATTTCAATAGGAGCGGGCACAAACAAGCTTATGTTTGAGAATATTAAGTTTTCTGACGGAAAAATGCCCTCTCCCCCTGCAAAGCAGCCTTTTGAGGAATACGAGGCACAGTGGGGCGGCGGAAATTACATTATCGCTTCCAAATTGGGACTTTTTAAGGGTGATGGATTTGAGGTAGGTTTTAATGACTACATCATTGGTTATGTGCAGATACAATATAACAACAAGGAAAATAATATAAAAGTAGTTTCGCAGATTTTCGTTGATGATGAATCAGGTATGCAAAATATATATCAAATAGAAGCGGCCCAGGTAAAGAGTATCACAAATTCCGAAGTTGCAGGCTTATTCAATATCAAGTGCAACGGAGAAATTGTTGCGGAGGGAATTTCATCTAAATTTATCGGCACGGATGCAGACTTAGGCAAGAAAATGAAATTTGTATCCGATGACGGTGTTTGGGATTTGGAAATGTACATTACCGAAAAATCTGGCTAAGGGAAATGTTTATTGTTAGATAACGATAAAACATTCCTGCCGATTTAATATTGTTAGAAAACATCAATTAGCCCTATCAATTCATCACCTGAAACAGCATTCATTAAGTAGAGTTTGCGCTGCGATTTAGCCATTTTCGACCAGTGGAAAAAGTCATCAAAGGATAACTGAATTTTATCCCTGCCGTTGGTTAAATCGGCATAATCGTAGCGTTCGGCACGGGTATAATATCGGTTATAAATCCTATCATATTCCTTTAAATATTTATCTTTTTCTTTCTCTGCGTTAAATTTAATCTTTGCACCGACTTGCTTGCAAGTGCGGTTATTACGGACAATCCTGTCGCAAAACAGGGTTGTCTTTTTTGTTTTGGGAATAAAGAATTGTTCACAAAGCCAACATTTTTGCAGATGTATTCCCTGCTTAAAAAGCTCCAACAATTCAAAAAAGTATAAGTCGAAAATATTTCCTGCAATCGCACAATCAGCGATATTTATACGGTCTAAATCCTTATGGGTTTCGGTAAAATAATCGTTAAAAACAGAGCCTGTTTCTTCAAATATTTCCATTAGCTTATCAGTATCAAGAGCGCCTTTAGTAGTTGGAAAAAAGCCAAAGGCAGCAGTGAACTGATAATCAATAAGGTCTTGATTATGTGAAAAGAACGTTAAAACCTTGTTAGAATATGTATTATTATTTTCATGAAAACAAGTATGAAGTGCATTGATAAAAAACCTTTGTATGTTGATGATATGTGCAATTCTCACTATCAGGCTATCGGCATTTGTTAGCAAAAACGATGCACTTCCATCGTCTTGTGCGGTCATTATTTCGTTAAAAATAATTGTCATATAGAAGGCAATTTCAAAGTTTATTTCACCAAATGTTAAAATCTTTTCATCGAATTTCATCATAAAATCATCATAATCATCTTCGGAAATATCTATGGTATCACCGTCAAAAAGCTTATGGCTACTCATATTCTGTAAGAATATTTTCCATTCATCAAAATCAATTTCACAAAATTTTATTAAATCCTCACCAATTTTTCGTGTACCTTTAAAAATAGATGGGACTTCTTCGGAGGAATAATACAGTTTCATTAGTTCGCCATTACTGTCACGAAATATATGGCAACCGTTAAAGGATTGCTTTTCTTTTATCGGTAATTTCATTGTACCCCTCCTGTTAAGAATTGAAAACCCATTAAAAAGGATTTTTCAATCCTGCATTTAACGTATGCCATTCATATAGTAAGATTATACCAAAAGGAATTGAAAATATCAACATTAATTCCGGGTAGTGTAAAGTAAAGATGAAAAGTTGGTACAAAATTAATGCAAGAAAGCCTACCCCTTGCTTTAGTAGAGTATAAATGCTCGTTTATGAATTGTCAAGGGTAAAATGAACATGCTAATGCACGCC
>Ga0265293_10002864_pt1 | contig 33337 bp, 33 predicted proteins | sample Munlanlewell138R_FD_192505 | JGI IMG/M metagenome (GOLD analysis project Ga0265293, IMG submission 192505) | Leachate microbial communities from a municipal landfill in Southern Ontario, Canada - Leachate well 138R | ecosystem: Engineered > Solid waste > Landfill > Unclassified | place: Canada... | reverse complement strand
TGCTTCTTATCATATGGGTAGGAGCTCATGAAATAGATAAAGGGGCAATACAAGTAGGAGATATGATGGCATTTATGCAGTATACAATGCAGATAATTATGTCATTCTTTATGATATCAATGGTTTCAATAATACTTCCAACAGCTTCCGTATCGGCGGGGAGAATTTCAGAAGTATTAAATAAAGAACTTACAATCAAAGAATCTGAAAATCCTAAAGAATTTAATAAAGCCATAAAGGGATTAGTGGAGTTTAAGAATGTAAGTTTTAAATACCCAGGAGCAGAAGAATGTGTTTTAATAGACATATCCTTTACTGCAAGACTAGGAGAGACTACGGCTTTCATAGGAAGTACAGGAAGTGGAAAATCAACTATTATTAATCTTATTCCCAGATTTTATGATGTTACAGAAGGAAAAATCCTTCTTGATGGTGTAGATATAAGAGATATAAAACTCCATGATTTAAGAGAAAAAATAGGATATGTGCCTCAAAAAGGTGTTTTATTTACAGGAACTATAGAAAGTAATTTAAGGTATGGTAAAAATACTGATGTTAGTGAAGAAGATATCCTAAAGGCCATAGAAATATCTCAAGCTAAAGAATTTATCGATGAAAAGGATAATGGGGTTTTATCTGAAATATCTCAAGGGGGCACTAATGTGTCTGGAGGCCAAAGACAGAGACTTTCAATTGCTAGGGCATTAGTTAAAAAACCAGAAATATTTATATTTGATGATAGCTTCTCGGCCCTAGATTTTAAAACAGATGCTGCCTTACGAAGGGCAATAAGTGAGGAAATAAAAGATAGGACTATACTAATAGTTGCACAGAGAATCAATACAATAATGAATGCGGAAAATATTGTAGTTCTAGATGAAGGAAGAATAGTTGGTGTGGGAAATCATAGAGAACTTTTAAAGAGCTGTGATGTTTACAGACAAATTGCCCTATCTCAGCTATCAGAGGAGGAATTGGCCATATGAGTGAAAAAAACATAAAAAGTGAAAGAAGAGGAGGACCTATGGGTCACGGTCCAATGGGAGGTAGATTTGAAAAACCCAAGGATTTCAAAGGAACCTTTTCTAAACTTCTTAACTACTTGAGACCCTATAGAATAAGATTGATTATAGTAATAATGTTTGCTATAGGAAGTACTATTTTTACCATAAGAGCACCTAAGATACTTGGTAAAGCTACAACTAAAATATTTGAAGGATTAATGGAAAAACTATCAGGAGTTTCTGGTGGTGGAATAGACTTTCAGTATATATTAAATGTAATCCTACTTTTAATAGGTCTATATCTAATATCTGCATTATTTTCCTTTATACAAGGATTTATTGTCACAGGTGTAGCACAAAAAGTATCTTATAACTTAAGAAGGGAAATATCTGAAAAGGTTAATAGACTTCCCCTTAAATACTTCGATACTGTATCCCATGGAGATGTATTATCAAGGGTTACAAATGATGTAGGTACAGTGAGTCAATCATTAAATCAGAGCATGAGTCAGATAATAACTTCAGTTACTACCTTAGTGGGTGTCCTTATTATGATGCTCTCCATATCTTGGCAAATGACAACCGCTGCTTTACTTATACTACCTATGTCTATGATATTAGTTATGGCAGTAATTAAAAAATCTCAAAAATACTTTAGTGCACAACAAAAGTCACTTGGTCAAGTTAATGGGCATATAGAAGAAGTCTATGGTGGTCATAATATAATGAAAGCTTTCAATGCAGAAGAGGAAGTAATTGAAAAATTTGGTGAAATAAATGGAGAACTTTATAATTCAGCTTGGAAAGCACAATTTCTTTCAGGTATGATGATGCCCATGATGGTATTCATTGGAAACATAGGTTATGTAGCAGTTTCAATTTTAGGTGGATGGTATGTTATTAAAAAGACTATAGAGGTAGGAGATATAGTTTCATTTATTCAATATATAAGAAGTTTTACTCAACCCATAGCTCAAGTAGCTCAAATATCTAATGTACTTCAATCTACAGTTGCTGCAGCTGAAAGAGTATTTGAATTTTTAGAAGAAGAGGAAGAAACTAGGGATTCACAAGTACCAGTTAAACTAGAAGAGGTAGAAGGAAGAGTAACTTTTAAAAATGTTAAATTTGGGTACGCTGAAGATAAAACAATAATCAATAATTTCTCTGCAGATATAAAACCAGGGCAAAAGGTTGCCATAGTTGGACCTACAGGAGCAGGTAAAACTACTATAGTTAAACTATTAATGAGGTTTTATGACATCAATGAAGGTAGAATACTCATAGATGATCATGATATAAATGATTTTACAAGAGAAGATTTAAGAAACAACTTTGGTATGGTTCTCCAAGATACATGGCTATTTAGTGGAAGTATAATGGAAAACATAAGATATGGAAACTTAGATGCTACAGATGAGGAAGTAATTCAAGCTTCTAAATCTGCCCATGCCCATAGATTTATACAAACTTTACCAGATGGATATAATATGGTAATAAATGAGGAAGCCAACAACATATCCCAAGGCCAGAAACAGCTATTAACCATAGCAAGAGCCATACTTTCTGACCCTAAAATCCTTATTTTAGACGAAGCAACTTCTTCTGTTGATACTAGAACAGAAATATTAATACAAAGGGCTATGGAAAATCTTATGAAGGGAAGAACTGCATTTATAATAGCCCATAGACTTTCAACCATAAGGGATGCAGATTTAATCCTTGTTATGAAGGATGGAGATATTGTAGAACAAGGTAGCCATGAGGAACTTCTAGAAAAAAATGGGTTCTATGCAGAGCTTTACAATAGTCAATTTGCAGCATAGACAATATATTAAGGAAACATAATAATTTGAAAAAAGTTATTTAAAAGGTCTCATTTTTGATATAAGACCTTTTAAATTGTGAAATAAACTACTTTTATGACCTTGGTTGTAAGTAGCAAGAATATTCGCTATAATTATATAAGATTAACTTAAGAAAATAAGGGGGGAAAATATGATTTATGTAATTAACAACAGTAGCAGCTGCTTTTTCAACCATGCTGCTGAAGAATATTTGATGAATAATTTTGATGATGAAGTTTTCATGCTATGGATCAATAAGCCTTCCATCTTAATAGGAAGAAATCAAAACACCATATCTGAAATAAACCTTGACTATGTGAAAATGAGTGGAATAGATGTTGTAAGGCGATTATCTGGTGGTGGGACAGTATATAATGACCTAGGAAATATGAATTTCACATTTATTACCTATAAAAATGAATCAGGGTCTAATGTAAAAAATGGTTTTGAAAAATTTGCATTACCAGTGATAAATGCCCTTAGATCCTTAGGAGTAAATGCAGAATTTAGCGGGAGAAATGATATCACAATCGACGGAAAGAAGTTTTCAGGAAATGCCCAATATTTTCAAAAGGATAAGCTACTCCATCATGGCACTCTTTTATTTGATTGTGACATGAGTAAATTGTCCCTTGCCCTTAAGAGTAAGGCTTTAAAATTTAAGGACAAAGGTGTTAAATCTGTGGCTGGTAGGGTCACCAACATACTTCCCTATTTACAAACTCCTATGACTTTAGGAGAGTTTAGAGAGTACTTAAAGAATTATATAATAAATACTCATAAAATAGATAAAATATATGAATTCAAGGATAAGGATATAGAAGAGATTAAGAAGATATCTAAATATAGATTTGAAACTTGGGAATGGAACTATGGAAAGTCACCAGAATATAGGTACGAAAATGCAGTGAAATATCCTAGTGGAATAGTTGAATACAATCTAAATGTGGAAGAAGGAACAATAACCGATGTGTCCATATATGGTGATTTCTTTGGGGAAAAAAACATTAATGAATTAGAGACCCTTTTAGTAGGAACAAGGCATAGTATGGTTGAACTGGAAAAAGCTTTGGAACACATTGAAATAGAAAAATATATTAAAGGGTTGTCAACTAAAGAGTTTATTGAAGGATTACTTGACATAGAAACATTTAAGGAGGGTTAAGGATGGGTTTAAGAAAACCAGAATGGATAAGGGTAAAAGTTCAAGGTGGAAATATATCGAAAAAGGTAAATTCCTTGATATCAGACCTTTCTCTAAATACAGTATGTAACGAGGCCAATTGTCCAAATAGGATGGAATGCTATGAAAGAGGCACGGCTACTTTTATGATACTAGGTAGAAACTGTACTAGAAACTGTACTTTTTGTAATGTAACTAGAGAAATGCCTGATGAAGTAAATTTAGATGAACCTGAAAATGTGGCTAAGGCTGTAGCCAAGCTAAGTTTAAAACATGCTGTTATCACTTCTGTTACTAGGGATGATTTAGTGGACCAAGGAGCCCATCAGTTTGCAAAGGTTGTAGAAGCCATAAGAAAAACCACCCCAAAGGTAACTATTGAATTGCTTATTCCTGATATGCAGGGAAAAGAGGAATTAATTGATATTATCCTTGCCTCTGAACCAAATATATTAAATCACAATGTGGAAACTGTACCTGAATTATATGAGGATGTAAGACCTATGGCCATATTTGAAAGGTCCATAGAATTACTTCGTTATGTAAAAAAGACAAAACCAAAGATGAAAACTAAATCGGGGATGATGTTAGGCCTAGGTGAAACAAAGGAGCAGGTACTAAATGTATTTAAAGTATTGAGGGAAGTAGACTGTGATATCCTAACTTTAGGTCAATACTTGCAACCAAGCACATCCCATATCCCAGTAGTAGAATATATTACGCCAGAGCAATTTAATGAATACAAGGAAATTGCAGAAGCAATGGGATTTAAAAGGGTGGCTTCAGCTCCCCTTGTTAGAAGTTCATACTATGCAGATGATTTATAGAAAAACATTAAGATTATTGTAAATATATAGTATTAAATTATCGTTAACAACAGGTAAAATTTATGTAAAGAATTGCATAATTTGTTGTGTAGCCTACTCCTAAGGGTATCTATTAGTCATATTAGGAGCGAGGTGATTTTTTTGAGTGATAAAAATTATAAAGATTTGTCTAAAATTGAAAAAATAGAAAGACAAAAAGAGATAGGAAAGGTTTTTTTAAAGCTTGGTACCTTAGCATTTGGAGGTCCTGCAGCTCATATTGCCATGATGGATGAAGAAATAGTTAAAAAGAGAAAATGGATAGAACGGGAAAAGTTTATGGACCTAATAGGAGCAACAAACTTAATACCTGGGCCTAATTCCACAGAGTTGGCCATTCATATAGGATTTGAGAGGGGTGGAATATTAGGATTATTGTTGGCTGGTACAGCCTTCATTTTTACTTGTTTGGGCATTAAATCCAATAATACCAAGGCTGAGAAGCTCATCTTGGGTATCAGGAATGCTAGACGGAGTCAATATTGCTTCCTTAGGACTAATGGCAGTAGTGAGCTTTAAACTAGGAATAGCATCCTTAACTGATGGATTGGCCATAGGCATATTTATAGTATCCATATTTGTCTTAATCAAGTATAAAGTGAATTCTGCCTGGGTGATAGTTGCTGGAGGATTAGTTGGGTGGATAAGTAGTTTCATAATGAAGGTGGCCTTGTGAAGATAAAAACACCCTGTCATATTATAGGTATAAGAAAAGATATTCCAGCTAAAATAGGAAAGTAACTAGGAGATATAATTAAGGTCACCTTAGTAGAAATAGATATAAAGTGATAAAGACTAGATACTAGTCTTTATCATATAGAATACAAATAAATGTAAAGGATAAGCTATATAGAAGGACCATTGCAAGATCTTATTTTTTGGCCCCAAATTTCCATTATAAAAATATATAATTGGAAGAGCTAATAGGGAGAATTGCTGAAGCATGGAAGCAAACAATAGATTTGTCAAAATTAAGGTTAATCCTACCCTATATAACCTTTTTGGATTTGGATAGTCCTTTGTAAAATAAAAAGCTAAAATATAAATAATTCCAATAAAAGAATAATCTACTGAAATGAATAAGGCCAATATTCCAGCAATGATTAAAACAGTTTTATTGCTAAAACTGTATTTACCTTCCTTGTTATCAAGGAAATACATGGCACAAAGCCCAATTAGCAGTGTAAAAAATATATTCTGATGACCTAATTCTAGTTTCCCATAAAAGGCATAGTCAAAAGCTATCTCAGACATTAAGGCAAAAATAAAAAGCCTTGTAGCATATTTCTTTATATCCTTAGTATGAAAATATCCTTCTACAAGCAAGAAACAATATATTGGAAAGGCTAATCTTCCAATCATTCTAAATAGATATATATCACTATGAAATATGGCTCCATAATGGTCTATAATCATTGTTGTTAGGGCAATTAATTTTAATAAAAATACATTCACTTTACTTCACCAACCTTACCAATATTTTATTAGAAACTTAACCATGTTTCCATTATAATATAGACAAAAAAGTAAAGTAAAGTAAAAAAATATAATTAAATGAATTTTATTTCATATTCCTATGTAGGAAAAAGCACAGTATGCAATATCTTAAAAAAAAGGTACCCAAATACTTGATAGGAGAACTGTAAAAAAATACTTAGAATCAGATGGAAAATGGCACCATGAATCAAAAGGAGTAAAGAGAGAAAGTAAACTTGATGAATATAAAAACTTAGTTAAAAAGATGTATATAGATGGATCAAGTTCTAAAGACATATACATGCATATTAAAGATCAAGGATACAAAGGTAGCGACTCTCTTGTAAGAAAATTTATTACTGATTTTAGGGTAGAAGCGGTTGAAGGAGAAGAAACGGTAGATATCAAATACATAAAAAGAAATGACTTAATAAGTTTGTTATATAAACCCATAGAAAAAATAAAAACCATCACATCTGAAGAGTTAGAAATAATATTATTTAAATATGAAAAATATAGAGTAATACTTAAAACTATTAAAGAATTCAAAGAAATCTTGTTTGGAAAAGACAATGCCAAATTAAAATTATGGATAGAAAAATCTAAAGATCTTAATATTAGAGAGATAAATAGTTTTATAGCAGGTATTACAAGGGATATAGAAGCAGTAAATAACTCTATTGTTTATGAATATAGTAATGGATTAGCTGAAGGAAAAATAAATAAGATAAAGGTAATAAAAAGAATAATGTATGGAAGATGTAATTTTAATACATTAATAAATAAGATATTAAAGATGGAGAATAATACTTAATTCATCTAAGGCTGGAAAGAACCATTTTTAGAATATCATAAACAATTATTTCTCCATAAATGACCTTTTTACCTTCTTCACATTTAATTTCCGTAGTAATCCTCAGGCTAATAGTTCAGTACTTCTTATGCTAGGTGAGTGAAGCTTCTTCATAAACAAAAGCTATATTTTCCAAAATATAGCTTTTAATTATATTTATACAGCTGCATCAATAGCTTCTATTAATATTTTCTCAACCTCACTAGCCACATTACCCAGGTCATCATATCCTGCCATGCCCATTAGCATCTCAGGCCTTGCAGTACCTATCCTTGTGACACCATCTTTCTCATATACTACCATCTTGCAAGGCAAGAAATATCCCATATCAAGATGTTTGGTTAAGACTTCATTAGCTTTTTGGGGATTGCAAACTTCGAGAACTACAAAATTATTTGGGAAATCAATTCCATGTTCCTTCATTTTATCTTTAAAATTCAACTGCCATAACACACCAAATTTCCTTTCCTTCAAGGCATCTGTAATGCTTTGTATGGCTTCCTCAAAAGATTTTTTAGTAGGCTTCTCATATCTTAATTCCATAAAACAACACTCTCCTCATATACTATTAATGATTATATACCCGTATAGGGTATAGCTTAAACAAAAACTTTACCATCATATATCCTTCCTAAAAAACAATTAATGGTTGGTAACAATAGTTACCGACTTTTAAAATTAATATGATATAATAAATGCGTTAAATAGTGAAAGGGGCAATTCCCTAATTCATAGGAGGGATACAATGAATAAATATTTTGATATAAAGGATAAAGTTTATGATATAACTGAAATATATCCAGAAACTCTAGAAATATTCATAGCCAATGGATTTGAGCAATTAGGCAATGAAGCTATGAGAAAGTTGATGGGAAAAACTATTTCGTTGGAAATGGCATGTAAAAGCAAAAAAGTCAATATAGAATTATTTACTCAAAAGTTAATAGATAGGATAGAACAAAATAGAGTGTCTGTAGACGCTGGTCTCATTGCATCAAGGGATAGTAGTGATAGAGATATAAAAATAGAAGGAGTATTACCATGTCCTGTGAGGGTACCTTTATTAGAAGGCTTTAATACCTGGATTGAAGAAAAAAAAGAGGAGCTGGACCTTAAAGTAGACTACGAATTAAAGTCTGCCCATATGGGTGTGGATTGGATAAGGGAAAAAATAGAGAAGGATGATGAGGACTCTTTAGCTGATTTGTTTATGTCTGCTGGATTTGATTTATTTTTTGATAAAAATTTGATGGGTAAGTTTAAAGACAAAGGTGTGTTTGAAGATATTACAGGTTTAGAAAAATTAAATAAGGATTTCGATAATGATGAAATTGATTTAAAGGATCCTGAAGGACAGTACTCCATAATAGGAGTAGTACCGGCAGTATTTATGGTGAATACTGAAGAATTAAGGGGTAGGGAATTTCCAAAAACTTGGGAAGACTTATTGAAGGAAGAATTTGAAGGTTCTGTATCAATTCCTACAATGGATTTTGATTTATTTAATGCCCTATTGTTAAACATATATAAAAAATATGGTGAAGAAGGTCTTAAGAGTTTTGGAAGGTCTCAGTTTAAGAGCATGCATCCAGCAGAAATGGTAAAATCCCATATAAGGAAAAATAATTCAGATGTGCCAACAATAACCATAATGCCATATTTCTTTACTAGGATGGTAAGACCTGATAGCCCACTAAAACCTCAATGGCCAGAAGACGGTGCCATAATAAGTCCAGTATTTCTACTGACTAAGAAAAAGACAAAGGATAAAACAAAACCAATTGTAGACTATCTTTTCTCTAAGGAAGTAGGGGAATTGCTTTCAACAAATGGTAAGTTCCCATCTACAAACCCAGAAATAGACAATGATTTATCTCCAGGAGAAAAATTTATATGGCTTGGTTGGGATTTCATAAAATCTAATGACATTGGAGCTTTGATTAAAAAATGTGAGAAAATCTTTTATGATGCAAATTAGGAGGAAAAAAATATGAACTTAATAGTGTTTTCAGGTCCTCCCTCATCGGGAAAGACTTCAATCATATTAAAGACAATAGATGCTTTAAAATTGAGAAAAATTTCTGTTGGAGTAGTTAAATTTGACTGCCTTTATACAGATGATGATATACTATATGAAAAAGCAGGGATTCCTGTGAAAAAGGGACTTTCAGGAGCTCTTTGCCCAGACCATTTTTTTGCATCAAATATTGAAGAAGTAGTAAAATGGGGTACACAGATGAAACTAGATATGCTAATTACTGAGTCAGCAGGGCTATGCAATAGATGTTCGCCCTATATAAAGGATATCAAAGGGGTTTGTGTCATAGACAATCTATCTGGAATAAATACTCCAAAGAAGATTGGGCCTATGTTAAAGTCTGCAGATATAGTAGTGATTACTAAAGGGGATATTGTATCTCAGGCTGAAAGAGAAGTATTTGCATCAAAGGTAAATTCAGTAAACCCTAAGGCTATTACTATGCATATTAATGGATTGACAGGTCAGGGGGCCTATGAATTAAGCACTCTTTTATATGATGAAGAGCAAAATATAAGTTCAGTACAAGGAATGGAGCTTAGATTTCCAATGCCTTCAGCCCTATGTTCCTACTGTCTAGGAGAGACTAGAATAGGAGAAGCTTATCAAATGGGAAATGTAAGAAAGATGAATATAGGTGATGACCATGAATAATTTAACCATTAAACAATTAGAAGAAAAATATCCCTTTGTAACAAGTTATTTTGAAGAAAACAAGCTAGATATTAAAGACCATAAAGACAAGACCTTTCAAGAATATATGGATAGTTTTAGTGAAGAAGATATAGAGAATTGGGCTATTAACAAGGAAAAACTTGTATCAGATTTAGAGGTTTTTATAAATCAAATGATAGAGTTCTTAGGAATAGAAAAAGATATGGGAATAAAGACTTTAACCATAATATCAGGCTATGATAAATCAGGTAAAAAGGAAGATTTTGAAGAAGTAACCATTAATAGATCAGAAATTATTTCTATAGTAGGACCTACAGGTTCAGGTAAATCTAGGCTATTGGCAGATATAGAATGGACTGCCATGAAAGATACCCCTACGGGAAGAAGTATTCTCATAAATGGAGAGTTGCCAGACAAAAAATGGAGATTTTCTTCCAATAATAAGTTGGTAGCCCAGCTTTCCCAAAATATGAACTTTGTAATGGATTTAACGGTTAGAGAATTTTTAGAGCTCCATGCTGGAAGCAGGTTAGTAGAAGATGTAGAAGGGGTTATAGGTAGGATAATCCAAAGTGCCAATAACTTAGCTGGAGAGAAGTTTGATTTAGATACACCTGTTACATCTTTAAGTGGAGGACAATCTAGGGCCTTGATGATTGCAGATACTGCCATCCTTAGCTCTTCCCCCATAGTGTTAATAGATGAAATTGAAAATGCGGGGATAGATAGGAAAAAAGCCTTAGAACTATTAGTATCTAGGGACAAAATAGTACTCATGGCCACCCATGACCCAATATTAGCCTTAATGGCCAATAGGCGAATAGTCATCAAAAATGGTGGTATAGATAAAATAATAGAAACATCTAAAGAAGAAAAAGAACTATTAATTGAGTTGGAAAAGATGGACAATGTAATTCAAAACATGAGAAATAAACTCAGAGAAGGAGGAAGTTTAGATGCATGATGGATGTACAGGTACCTTTGAAAATGGAAAGATGGTAGTAGATAAGATTAGGATGATGGGATTTAATACAAGGCCCATGCCACCAGGTGTTGTCATCAAATGTATAGAATGTGGCAATGAATTTGACATGACCCATTTAGAAACTAAATGTCCCCATTGTAACATGGTTTATGGCGTGACCCCTTGTTCAGTATCATATCCTGAAAGGATTAAAGCAGCAGGAAAAGACTATTAAAATAAACCCTACTTATTTAAAATAAGTAGGGTTTTTGTATTTTTATCTTTTTAAGCCTTTGACTTCTCTTTAGGTGTTACATCACTAGTTTTATTACTAGGCATTTTACAATTGCCTTCAAATCTAGCATTTTCATGGACTATAAAGCTTGGAACCTCTAAGTCTCCTATTAATATTCCAGTGGCAAGAATAACTAATCTAGAATTTGATGAGATATTGCCATTTACAGTTCCAGCTAAGGATATTTCTCCACATTTAATATTTCCCTTTACACTTCCCGTTTCACCTACAGTGATATTCCCTAGATAGTCGATATCCCCTTCGATTGTACCATCGATTCTAAGGTTTCCTTTACCTTCAACCTTACCGATGATTTTAATATTTTCTCCAATTAAAGAGTCTATATCTTCAACAAAGTCTTCTTTCTTTCTAAACATATCTTGACCCCCTCAATATTTAGTTAAGCACATTATATGGATTTATAGGTTTATTGTTTTTATGTATTTCAAAATGTAAGTGTACACCTGTAGATCTTCCTGTACTACCCATTTTTGAAATTAGCTGGCCTTTTTCCACCTTATCTCCTACTTTAACTAATATTTGTTTGTTGTGGGCATACAAGGTTTTATATCCATAACCATGATCTATGATGACAGTCCTACCATAGCCGCTATTAACGCCAGCAAAGGTTACAACACCCTTTCCTGCAGATTTAATATTAGTTCCTGAAGAGTTTGCAATATCGATTCCGCTATGGAATTGAGTTCCTCTGCCAAAGGGATTTCTCCTATATCCAAACTTTGAAGTAACCCTTCCAGATGTAGGCATTAAATCAGGCATGGCTTCTAAATAATCAAATTGAGCTTCCAAATCTTCAATGAAGTTTTCTAGTTCCAACTTTTTATCTATGAGGACATCAGCTATTACATCCATTTCCTCATCAGGGCTCAAAGTACTAGTATGAATATCCCTACTAATATCTCCACCCCTAGAAGGGCTGTCAATACCTGCCATTTTTTCTAACCTTCTTTGCAATCTATCGATTTCAAGAAGTTTATTTTCTACCTCATTTGTTTTTTGTCTTAATATTTCCGTTTGAGATTTGAGATTGGCTAATTCTTCTTCCTTTTTTTTGTTTTCTTCCTCTAAATCAACTATAATGGAACTTTTTTCATCTGCTTCTTGCTTTAGATCCAATTGATTTTTAGAAGTTTTTCCAAAGAAAAGAAATAAAATTAGAAAAAAACTAGCAAGTGAGTATATAGTAGCCTTAGGAAGCCAGTGAGGAATCAATATTCGTTTTATTTTTTTTGTATGTGGAACTATTAATATACAAATTTTAGAATTGTCCTTAACTTCCATAACCTTCCCCTTTTCCACTAATTATAATAAAGAATAGGTATTATTACCTATTTATGAATTATAACATAAAAAATGGAAAAAAGGAACATCATGGATAAATTTATAATATATTTTTTGAATATTTCAACTTTAATTTTCGTAACACATGTTACCGAATAAGTTTTAATTGGGGGATATAATGTGAAATGTAATAAAGAAAATATAGTGTAAAAACACTAATAATATAAAAATAGGAGGAAAGACAATAATGACTATGTTTTGTTATCAATGCCAAGAGGCAGCGGGAGGAAAGGGATGTACAAAAGTAGGCATGTGTGGCAAGACTGCAGACTTAGCAGCTCTACAGGACTTAATGATCTACGCCGTAAAAGGCATCTCATTATTAGGAGTAAAAGCAGATGAAGTTGGACTAACTATTCCAGGTCTAGATAGACTAATAATAGATAGTCTCTTTATGACAATTACAAATGCAAACTTTGACAAAGACAGGTTCTTTGCAAAGATAAAAGAAGCCCTTAAGATGAGGGATGAACTAAAGGCTGAATTAATAGAGAAAGGTATAGAATTAGGAAATTTAGCAGATGCAGCAACCTTTACTGTTAATTCAGATGATGAAATAGTATATAAATCTGAGGCAAAAGAGGTAGGAATACTATTTACAGAAAATGAAGATATTCGTTCTTTGAGAGAGTTAATCATCTATGGACTTAAGGGAATGGCAGCTTATGCAGAGCATGCAAGCAATTTAGGATATGAAGACCCTGAAATATCTAAATTTATAAGGCGAGCCCTTGCAGCAACTTTAGACAATAGTCTAGGAGCAGAAGAACTTGTAGGGTTAACCCTAGAAACAGGTAAGTATGGTGTAGATGTGATGGCCCTTTTAGATAAAGCAAACACATCTACTTATGGAAACCCAGAAATAACAGAAGTAAATATAGGAGTAAGCAATAGACCAGGAATATTAGTATCAGGTCATGATTTAAAAGACTTTGAAGAATTGTTAGAGCAAACTAAGGATTCAGGCGTAGATATATATACACACGGTGAAATGCTACCAGCCAACTATTATCCAAAGTTTAAGGAATATAGCCATTTTGTTGGAAACTATGGAAATGCTTGGTGGAAACAAAAGGAAGAGTTCGAGAAATTTAATGGAGTTATTCTATTTACAACAAACTGTATAGTACCTCCACTTGCATCCTATGCGGATAGAGTATATACCACAGGTGCATCAGGATATCCTGGATTTAAACATATTCCAGATAGAGTAAATGGAAATCCAAAGGATTTCACAGAGCTAATAGAGCATGCAAAGAAATTACAAGCCCCTACAGAAATTGAGAAAGGTAAGATTGTAGGCGGATTTGCCCACGCCCAAGTATTTGCTTTAGCTGACAAGGTAGTAGAAGCAGTTAAATCAGGAGCAATTAAGAAATTCTTTGTAATGGCAGGTTGTGACGGAAGACAATCAAGTAGAAACTACTACACAGATTTTGCAGCAGCACTGCCAAAGGACACAGTAATTCTTACAGCAGGATGCGCAAAATACAAATACAACAAGCTAAACTTAGGAGATATTGGTGGGATTCCAAGGGTATTAGATGCGGGACAATGTAACGACTCCTATTCCCTAGCAGTTATAGCTCTAAAACTTAAAGAAATATTTGAACTAAATGACATAAATGAACTACCTATAGCATATAATATAGCTTGGTACGAACAAAAGGCAGTAATAGTATTGCTTGCATTACTCCATCTAGGTGTGAAAAATATCCACTTAGGCCCAACATTACCAGCGTTCCTTTCACCGAATGTAGCTAAAGTTTTAGTAGATACCTTTGGAATTGGAACAATATCAAATGTAGAAGACGATATAAAAATGTTCATGGAAGCATAAAGGATACCCCTCAGACCTATTAGGTTTGAGGGGTTTATTTAGTGAAGGATTTGTGTTAAACTACAATAGACTGACTTAGGAGGGATGCCAGTGATAAAAGATATGACCAAAGGAAATCCTACAAAGATATTAATATCCTTTACATTTCCCATGCTAATTGGAAACTTATTTCAACAATTTTATAATATTGTGGATTCTGTTGTAGTGGGAAGATTTATAGGTAAAGATGCATTGGCTGCAGTAGGCTCATCCTTTATGCTAATGAATTTCTTTTCCTTTGTTATTATAGGGCTTTGCATGGGTGCTGGAGTAGTTTACTCCTATTATTTTGGAGAACAAAACTATCCTAATCTAAGAAAGACCATTTTTATTTCTTTCTTAGCCATAGGAGTTTTTACTACTGTATTATCCATAGCTTTAGTTTTAAGTACTAAACAGATGCTCCTTTTAATAAATACACCTAATAGTATATTGGAGGATTCTAAAACTTATTTGCAAGTAATATTTGGAGGGCTTATATTTGTATATTTGTATAGTGGTTGTTCAGCCCTTCTTAGATCAATTGGAGATTCAAAGACACCCCTATATTTTTTAATATTGTCAGCTATTATTAACATAGTATTAGATTTGACTTTTGTACTTGTATTCAATATGGGGGTACTTGGAGTAGCCCTGGCCACCATAGTAGCTCAAGCTGTTTCCTCCATACTATGTTTGATATATGCTTTTGGGAAGATACCTTTTATTAGATTGACTAGGGAAGATATGGTTTTTGATAAGGAAATTGCCAGGACTGTAGGTAAATTCAGCTTTCTTACATCAGCTCAACAATCAATCATGACCTTTGGTATGGTTTGTGTTCAAGGCATTGTTAATACCTTTGGGGCAGATACTATTGCAGCCTTTACTGCTGCAGGCAAAGTGGATTCCATAGCATATTTACCAGTTCAAGATTTTGGAAATGCATTTTCCACTTATATTGCACAAAACAAAGGAGCTAGAAAACACCATAGGATAGTGGAAGGACTAAAGTCAGCTGTAGTGACAATAATAGTTTTTTGCATAATATTATCAACTTTAATATATTTCAACTCCGAAAACTTGATGAAGATATTTGTAAACGGAAATGAAACAAAGGTTATAAATATAGGAATAGAATACTTGTCAATAATATCCATATTTTATATATTGATAGGATTTTTATTTATGTTTTATGGATTCTATAGAGGTATAGGAGCCCTAAATGTATCTTTAATACTTACAGTAATCTCCTTAGGAACTAGGGTATTGCTTGCCTACACCTTATCAAGAATTCCATCAATTGCGCAAAAAGGTATATGGTGGTCTGTACCCATAGGATGGGCACTTGCAGACAGCATAGGATTTATTATATATAAGACAAATAAGAAAAATTTACTCCTTGAATAAATTAAGGGCTACTGTTAAAATCTAATAAGTATATATTAAAGAATTGGAGAGATTAGATGAAGGAAATGATAAAAAGGATAAATGAATTGGCGAACAAAGCTAAAACCGTAGGATTAACAGATTTAGAAAAAGAAGAACAGCAAAGACTACGACAAGAATACCTTGCAGTTTTCAGAGGCAATATGAAGGAAACCTTAATGAATGTAAAGGTAGTAGATGAAGATGGCAATGATGTTACTCCTGAAAAGCTAAAAAGAGAACAAAACAAACCAAAATATATGAATTAACAAACATCTCTAAATTAATTTAGAGATGTTTTTGTTTAACTGTTAGATAATCAATACATAAATTAGATAATTATCTAATTTATGTATTGACATTAGATGATATTTTTATTATTATATAACTATCTACAAAAAGGAGATGATTATCTATGAATTTGAAACTTATTAAACAGAAAGATTTTTCTTTATTAATATTAGGAAAATTGGTTTCCTTACTGGGAAGCAATATGCAGCAATTTGCATTATCCTTATATGTTCTTGCACTAACAGGCTCTGCTACTATTTTTGCCTCCATTTTATCCATATCTATTTTGCCAAGGTTGCTTTTATCACCTATAGCAGGAGTTTTTGGAGACTGGTTTGATAGAAAGAAAACCATAGTAATTTTAGATTTAGTAAATGGAATTATTATTGGAATATTTGCAACAATATATATCATTAAGGGAGAGATTACTCTTCCGATGATATATATTTTAGTCATCTTGTTGGAAATCACGGAGATATTTTTTCACTCAGCAATGTCAGCAGTATTGCCAAGTATTGTAGACAAAGAGGATTTACTTGATGCAAATTCTTTTAATTCTCTTGTAATGAATATAGGCAATGTATTGGCTCCTGTATTAGCAGCATTCCTTTATGGTACTTTTGGGATGAAGATCATATTAATAGTGAACTCAATTAGCTTCATACTTTCAGCCCTTAGTGAAATGTTTATAAATATTCCTAAAAACCATAAACAACCAGAGAAAATCAATTTAAAAGCTTTCAAAACAGATTTACTAGAAGGAGTAAATATTATTAAAAGCAATAAATTAATATCTACTATGATAGGATTAGGCACCATAATTAATTTTTGTGCAGCACCCCTATTTGGAATTGGACTAATTTATGTAATTAAAGAAATACTAAAGGTAACTGACTTGCAATTTGGGACTTTTCAAATGGTTTTGTCTACCTCAATGTTAGCAGCTCCCATTATTTGTGGAGGTATTATGAAAAAAATCAAGATTGGAAGACTATCATACTTAAGTTTTATAACCATATCCATTTTAATATTAATAATGGCAATTATTCCTTCCAGTTTTGTCCTTAGCACCTTTACTACAAATACTGTGCCCTATATTTTGCTGCTAATAGTTTCCTTTGTAATAGGTGTAGTTGTAACTGTTGCAAATATTGGGTTAGGAACACTTTTTAGTCAAATAGTGCCCTTGGAATTAATGGGAAGAACATCTACAGTATTTAATCTTGCAGTGACAATTTTTATTCCTATTGGACAAATGATTTTTGGTTTTCTTTATGATATAATATCTCCAAGTATTGTAGTGGCCATATCTGGACTAATAATGTTAGTAGCTATTATAAAGTATAAGTATGCCTTAATTAGCTATGATAGTGAAGAAGTAGGTACCACAAAAATAGGAGATGTGATAGATGAATTTTAAATTTTATTCAGTAGAGAGTAAGCTTTATGACTTTCTTAAGTTTCCAAGAGCATTGTTTTACAGGGAAGGCTATAAAGAGACAAAGGAAGATCATAATTATAAGGAATTGTTAATAGATGATTATTTAGATTTAGTTAAAACGATAGAGGGCAAGATAAAGCCTTATGAAAAAGAAATAGAAGTATTTTATATGAAAGATTTTTTAAGTGAATATGATTTTATAGATTTAATTTCTAGGGCCAATAGTATTTTTGGATATAAGGATGAGAAAGACTATCTAGACATGTTACTTACCTTAAATGACAAGGATATTAATCAAAGTATTATTTATTCAATAATGATGATTAGCGGAGACTGCAATCAATATTCAAATGAAATAATGGATAAAGCGGAAGAAATTAGTTTAAACAAAGATGAAGTTGTATCCTTTATTAAGGATTTACCAATTGATCCAGCTTCAAAATGGAATTTATTTTTAATAGTAGAGAAACCAATTGAACATATGAAAATGTATGTTGATTTGATGAACCGTTTATTACCTATTTTTCATGAAATATATTTGCCTTTTGTGGATGAGGTGAAGGAATATGGTGATTATTTAGTAGATTTTTTAAATATTAATGGACCAAAGGGATTAGAAGAAATGACTTATTCTATAATCGATGGAAATATAATAGAAGGAGAACAAATCAATATTCTGATTTCTGTAATGTTTTCCTACGCTATTTCAATCATGACTATGACTGAGGACAAATACTTGGCTTGGGGGCTAAAAATGGAAAAAGCCTTTAAGATCATGAAAGAGATAAATGAAAACAAAACCAATGAAAGGGTTCAGATATTTAAAAACCTAGGAGATAAAACTAGATACGAGGCATTAAAACTAATAGCTTCTGGTGAAACCTCCACTAAAGTAATAGCTCAAGCCCTTGGAGTATCTAGTGCAACCATATCCTACCATATAAACAACTTTCTCACATCTAAGGTAATAAAGATGGATAAATCAGATAATAAATATGGATATGTTGTGGATTATGGATTGCTTGAAGATGCCATCAAAGGTTTTAAGGAAGACTTAAGATTTCCTAGCACATAGACTTTAGTATTTACTAAAGTCTATGTGCTTGTAATTGTTAAATAAACATAACAATTACAAGTATTTTACTAGGGATTTATTGATTATAATATAGGGTATAAATAGGCTACATATCTCATGAAAACAATTAAAATTTATATATATTTTAGCAGTTAACAAAAGATAAATTTAAAGGAGGTATGAACCATGACAAAAACAAGATTTGCATTAAAGGTATTTGCAATTACTATGTCATTAGCTTTACTCATCACATCAGGAGCTTATGGTGTGGAAGTTTGGTCAAACGATTGGAATTGGGGTACCACCCCTACCACTCCTACCACCCCTACCACCCCTGTTCCCCCCACAGGAAATCAGGGAGGTAGCAACCCAACTGGAGGACTGTGGTCTGAGGGATTATGGACAACAACTCCAGCAACCCCTGCACCAACACAACCTACACCAACACAACCTACACCAACAGTCCCTGTGTTGCCAAAACCTACCAACCCCTTTGATGAAACAAACCTGGTAGTCATGCAGGTGGAAAACAATAAGGCATTGGTTAAGGGCTTGGAGAAAGATTTGCCCGTTCCCCCCACCATTATTAATGGCCGATTGATGCTACCCTTAAAATTTATGGGAGATGCTATTGGGGCTAAAATGGTAACAGGAACGGCAAAAAAGACAACTATAGAATTTAATGGTAAGAAGATTGAAATCTGGGGAGGTAATTCTACAGCAAAGGTAAACGGAAAGGAAATCTCTTTAGATACTCCTCCTGTTGTACTAGATGGTTCAACACTAGTACCAGTCAAACTTGTATCTGAACACTTTGGATATCCAATGGAATATGAACCTCTGACTAAGACTGTAATCCTAAAAGGACCTGGAGGAACGGGAACAACACCTACACCAAAACCAGAGCCAAAGCCAGAGCCAAAGCCAGAGCCAAAGCCAGAACCAAAGCCAGAACCAAAGCCAGAACCAAAGCCAGAACCAAAGCCAGAACCAATAATAGAGCCAAGACCAGTCCCCAAGAGGCCCATTGACTCTACTTTTAATTATATTGGTAAATGGGAAATTCGTATGGATGGATTTGCAGGTGGCATGGTGCTTGGAACCTTAATTGTACAAGAGGATGGGACCTATGGAATAAAGCATTCCATCAGTGGTACATCTATTAGTAGCTGGAGATATGCTGAAAAAGATATATTGAAGGATATAAAGGATATGGGAATAAGCATCAAAGAAGCCGTGATTTTAGAGGAAGGTCCTGGTGGCATGGATTGGATTATGATTCCTAGAAAAGAAGGACTTGTAGGTATTAGATACCACTATGGATATGATATCTCTGCTATGATTTGGTTTGAAGATTCTGTAGGTGTAAAGGTAGAATAAAAATTAAAATAGGAAGGAAGTGAATTCAATGATAAAAAGACATACATTTATAATAACTTTAATACTGGCAGTACTTTTAATAATTCCAAATATGGTTTTTGGTGCAGAACAATGGTCAACACCCACCTATACAGAACAGTGGTCAATGCCCACCAAGACAGAAATATGGTCAGAACCACCTACCCCCATTCCTTGGTCTATGCCAGAACTTACACCGCCTTCATCCCAACAAACGCCAGCTGAAACAAAGCCTACCACCTATGTTAAGCTACAGATAGGGAGTAAGGATGTTGTAGTGCAGGATAAAAGCATAAGACTAGATGTAGCTCCCATAACAATAAGTGGACGCACCATGGTTCCTGTTCGATTTTTAGGAGAGGAGGCCTTAAAGGGAAAAGTTGATTGGGATAATAATTTACAAAAAGCTACTTTGACTTTTAAGGATAAGAAAGTTGAACTAGTAGTCGGAAAACAAGTAGGATTAGTCAATGGCAAGGAGATTCCTCTAGATGTGCCTGTTACAAAGGTTGATGGAAGGATTTTGGTACCTTTAAGATTTGTCAGTGAAAATTTAGGACTGTTTGTAGAGTATGATCCTCAAACTAAGACCATAGAAATCTCAGATGTTCCATTAAAGAAGTCGGATACAGCTGTTGCATTGGAGACTCCAAAGCCAAGTACAGATTGGGCAATAGATACAACCCAATATGGAAATAGTGAAGCTATCACTGACTTTGAAAAACTTTATGGCACCTGGTATATATGGACAGGTACTGGTTTCACTAGTTTATATGACAAGACTACAGGTGATTATGTGACCCATGAACAAACCCATGGTGCCGATCAAGGAAAGATAGTCATAAATAAAAATGGAACTTATACCATGACCCATACTGCTTGGGATAGGGGAGTAACTGCAGAAGGAAAATGGCGTTTATCCTTCCCAGCTGAAATCAATGGAGATCGAATTCAGTCCATTGTACTATTAAATGGGATATCTAATTCGGATTGGGTAGTGGCACCTGCAGAAAATGGAAAGATTAGACTGCTTTATGCCATGAAATGGTCAGATGGATCAGCCACTTGGGTATATGACTCTGAATTATATAAAAAATAGCTTTATCTTCTAGGTTGGCATAAAACTGTTTTTTATATAATTTCATTGGCCTCAAAATATTCGTAGATTGCAAATTTTCAACAATATTAAAAGGCTATATTTTATCTCTAATATGAAGGATAAAATGTAGCCTTTATCAATGAAGTCTGGTAAATCAATTTATAACTATTAAACTACAAATTAGATAATAATAAATTATCTAGTTACTTTGTCCTATTTATGATAATATTGTAGGTATGGACAAGAATTCCAGTGAAAGATTAGAAGGATGATACAATTGAAAAGAAATAACTCAAAATTAATTAGTAAGATTTATGGATTAGAAAATATAAGGAAATTATATGTTGTTTTGCTAGCTTCTTTATTGATTTTTCTAGTGGTCTTTATGAATTATTTTTATGTATCCACATTAAAAGATTTAGAAGTGTTATATGCTAAATACACTAAGGACCGAATTATCGATATAAAAAAATCATTTCTCAAAAATTCTGTTGATAATATGATCCTCAGTATTCAACGAATTAAAGCTAACAACATAGCCCTTTATAAAAATCGTAGTGAAAGGGCTTCAAAGGTTTTGGCAGAGTATTATGAAGCAAATGAAAATAGTTTTTTAAAAAAGGCAATTTCTTATTTTGAAATAGAAGGCACTAAAGAGGCCTTTACTGTTTTTATTATAGATAGAACTACAAATGATATTTTATATGAGAACAAATCAATATATATGAAGGATATTAGAAATGTAGATGATCATATTAAAGATTTAAAGAAAGTAACCTCCATATATAAGGAAGAAAGCTTTGGTAAATATTATATTTTTTATGGAGTTATGGATGAATATATCAAGGAGATAGTAACTCAGTCTACAAGAAATAGAATATATGGTGATGAATTTGCAAATGATGCCTATATTTGGATCAATGAAGTTGTAGACTATGAAGGTGGAGACAAATATGCCATTAGGCTTATACACCCAAATCTAAAGGATACAGAAGGCACATATTTATCTACATATGAACAAGATATTAAAGGAAACTATCCGTATTTAGAGGAACTCAATGGAGTAAAAAAGGATGGGAAAATATTTTTCAACTATTTTTTTAAGAAAAAAACAAGCAATGAAATTGCTGAAAAGATAACATATGCTAGGTTATATGAAGAATATGACTGGATTGTGGCAATGGGAATATATTTTGACGAGATACAGCCCTATATAGATGATTTGGCCTTAGATGGTAATCAAGCCATATCTAAAATGATAGTAACAGTAAGTATGGTATCCTTTGCCTTGATTGTTTTAGGTATTTCATTAGTATTGCTATTAGAGCATTGGTATTACTTTAACTCTAATAAGGAACTAAAGGAAAAATTAAATATAGACGAACTAACAAAGGCCTTTAATAGAAGGGCTGCCATAAGAAGACTAGAGGAAATATTTTATTTATTTAGGAGACATAATAGGGAATATGCTATTATTTTATTTGATATAGATGATTTCAAAAAGGTTAATGATACTTATGGACATGATGCAGGTGATATGGTTTTAAAAAACATAGTAGAAATAATAAACAAGACTACTAGAGGAACAGACTTTCTTTATAGATGGGGAGGAGAAGAGTTTCTCCTTATATATGAAGGATTAAAGAAGGATAATATAGACACTCTTCTTACAAAGCTACTTACAAATATTGAAAATCATCAGTATCAATGTGAAGGCCAAGAATTTAAGGTCACAGTTTCCATGGGAGCTTCCTGCTTTAAAAAAGAAGATGAGGACTTTAGCATTGCAATTAAGCGAGCTGATATAGCACTTTACGAGTCCAAGGGTAAAGGTAAAAACAGAGCTACTATTAATATGGATAAGGAAATGGTGTACCTGTCTATAAACTAGAATAAATATCATATGAAAAGAGAGGTGTATATTTTGAATATTGATAAGGAAAGGGTTAATCGTTTAAAGGAATATGTTCAGGGAGTATTAGATAATAAAGACGGAAGAAATCTATATTTTACCTATATTGAAGACATAGAAAAGGTAACACCTCAGGAATGTTTTGAAATATTTTATTCTAAACTAGAAAAGGGCTATACCCCAAAAGAGATACTTGAAATCTTAGATAAGACCATCAATGTGTTTTATATATCTTTAAGCACCTATGAATGGGAAAGGCCAAAGGAAAATAGTTTCTTAAGCCTACTAATCAAAGAAAATAAAGGACTTGAAAAGAAGTTAGAAAACATTAGAGCAATCATTATGAATAAGGAAGTAGGTTTAAAAAAAGAAGAACTACTTAAGGCAATAGGGGAACTGGAAAGTTTTAATGATCATTATTTAAAGAAGGAGAATATTCTATTTCCATATATGGAAAAGAAGATGGAAAGCTTTGAAGGACTGACTATTATGTGGTCCTTACACGATGAGGCTAGAGATACCATAAAGAGGATGATAGAAGTATTAGAAACTGAGGATTTTGATGATTCCACATTTAACATAGAAGTTGGAAGACTTTTCTTTACCTTACTAGGCATAGTAAATAAAGAAGACCTAATCTTATTTCCAGCAGCAACTGAGGTTATAGAAGATAGTGAATGGGAAGAAATGAATGCTCAAAGCCTAGAGTATGATTTTCCATTTATTGAAAGACCTGTACTTCATATGAAGAAGGAAACTGAAAAGCTTCAAAGTTTCCAAGGTATGACATTTAAAACAGATACAGGAGAACTAGACTTTGAACAGATGTTGCTTATACTTAATGCTTTACCAGTGGATTTGAGCTTTGTAGACGAAAACAATAAGGTAAGGTTTTTTACAAGACCGAAGGATAGGATTTTTCCTCGTTCACCTGCAGTAATAGGCAGAGATGTGAAAAATTGTCATCCATCTGAATCTGTCCATGTGGTAGAAGAAATAATTAAGGAATTTAAAGCTGGAAACAAGGATAAAGCCAGCTTCTGGATTAATCTTAAAGGAAAGATGATTTTAATACAATACTTTGCCTTAAGAAATTCCTTGGGAGAATACAAGGGTGTATTAGAGGTAAGTCAGGACATTACAGACATACAGAAGCTTGAAGGAGAAAAAAGATTATTAGAGTGGTAGATTAATACAAAGACTCTGGCCTTATATTGGTCAGAGTCTTTATATTAATTTTACAGTAACTCTTTTCTTAGTTCATCCATGGTTTTAGGTGATAAGTAACCTAGGGGTATATCAAACACTGTGATTGCTCCATTTCTTCTTTCCTTGGACAGCCTATGGACTGCCCTAGCATAGGCTATTAAAACAGATGAAGTAAATTCAGGGTTACTATCTAATTTTAAATTAAACTCCATTTTTTGATTGTGCTTTTCTCCAGTAGTTCCAGTTCTAATAACAAATCCTCCATGAGGCATTTCGCCATGTTTTGCTTTTAGTTCTTCATCAGATATAAAGGTTACAGAAGTATCATAATCTGCAAAATAATTGGGCATAGTCTTTATGTCATTTTCTATTCTCAGTTGATCCTCATGGTCTTCACATACTACATAACAAATTCTTTTATGTCTATTACAGGATGGAACATCCACATCCTCACAGTTTCTAACCTTATCAAGTACTTCCTTTACAGGGATAGTATATTGAACTCCGTTTTTTACACCCTTTATTCGCCTTATGGCATCTGAGTGACCTTGACTGATACCTTCACCCCAAAAAGTATAATCTTTACCATTGGGCAAGATACATTGACCTATCAAGCGGTTAAGAGAAAAAAGTCCAGGGTCCCAGCCAACAGATATGAGGCTCAACTTATTTGACTTAGATGCAATTTGATTGATCTTTTCAAAGTATTCAGGAATTCTTCCATGGTTATCAAAGCTGTCAACCGTATTAAAATGGGATGCAATCATGGGTCCTTGCTCATCTAAATCCTTTGAAGAACCACCGCATAGTATCATTACATCTATTTTGTCTTTAAAATCCAATATCTTAGAGATAGAAGTCACATTAGTTTTAGTATCTAAAGAGTAAGGGTCTCGCCTTGTAAATATGGAAATTAAATCCATATCAGGATTCTGGCTAATGGCCAACTCAGCTCCACGACCTAGATTGCCATAACCTACAATACCAACTTTAATTTTACTATTCATAACACACCTCCAAATTAATTTTAATAAGTTGATTATATCATTAATCCATAAGGATTATAATATGATTAATTAGCCAGTATAATATTATTAAAATCTTAATATATGGGTATCAATATCTAGAGTCACGAAATACATAAAGCCAAAGGGAGAGAAATCTATGGATTATAATATACAGGTACAAGAAATAAAGAATTATTTTAAAGAAAGTGAAAAAAGAAAAGAAGACTTTAAAGTAGGGATTGAATTTGAGCACTATGTAGTAGACAAGGACACTTTAAAAACCATATCATACTATGGAAAAGATGGAGTAGGAGAATCATTAAAGGAGTTGGAAAAAAGGGGCTGGAAGGGGATATATGAAGGAGAATATATCCTTGAACTGAACAAGGGAAATAAAACCATCACCCTTGAGCCAGGGTCTCAATTGGAACTAAGCATCAATGCCCAAGAAAACATAAGAGATATAGAAAAGGAATACTTGGAATTTTTAAGTGAGATAATCCAAGTACTAGAAAAGAAAAACCAAGGTCTTATGACTACATCCTACCATCCAGAAACTAAAATAGAGGATATAAGGCTCTTACCTAAAAAGAGATACGACTTTATGTTCAACTACTTTAAGGCAAAGGGAAGTCATGCCCACAATATGATGAAAGGAACTGCAGCATTGCAGGTATCCTTAGACTATGAATCTGAAGAAGATTATAGAAAGAAATTTAGGGTTACAAATGCTCTTTCCCCAGTACTCTATGCTTTGTTTGACAATGGATATTACTTTGAAGGTGAAAGATGGAAGAAGCATGGTCTTAGAGCCTTCATATGGAACAACTGTGATAATGATAGATGTGGCATAGTAGATAAGGCTTTAGAAGATGATTTTGGCTATGAAAAGTATGCCGAATATATACTAAATAGACCACCAATCTTTATATTTAAAGGCAAGGAATTAGTGCCAACAGGAGAAAACAAAGTAAAAGATATATTTGACCCAGAAAACTATGATATAAAAGAGTTGGAGCACTTACTAACCATGTTTTTTCCAGATGTAAGAACAAAGAAATATATTGAAATAAGGATGATGGACTCAGTGCCTTATCCACTAAACTTTGCAGCAGTAGCTTTATTAAAGGGCTTACTATACAGTGAAAAGAATTTAGAGGAAGTCTATGATTATGTGAAGGATATAACCTTAGAAGAAGTAATAATGTCTAAAGAACATATCATTCAGAATGGTTTAGAGGGTACCCTAAAGGATAAAAAGGTAATTGAAATAGGCAAATGGTTAATAGCATTAGCTAAGTCTGGATTAAATCCTGATGAAGTAGAATATTTATTGCCCCTTGAAGAAATGGTAAATAATAAGAAGAACCCCTATGAAATCACTAAGGAAAAATCTATTCTAGGGAAAAAAGAAGCCCTAGATTGGTGTTTACTAAATAATCATATTGAGGTGAAGAAATGAATTGGAAGGATATAAACAAAGAATATATAGAACTTATTAAGGAGAACCCTGAAAGGTACCTTGAAGACTATATCTTAACCATGGAGAAGGTAGCAAACTCCACTGCTATATACAAGGGAAAACCAGTGCCATTTCTTTATCATCCCATGTTTTTTACAGAGAAGGATAAAGAGAACTTCAATAAAATTGGAGACATCCTAATATCCATAACTAATAAAGTCACAGAAGAGTATATGAATTGTAAAGATTTTAGAAAAAAATTTGAATATCCTCAGCTTCTAGAAGAACTTATACTAGTTGATAATGGATACGACATCAATGTACCCATAGGCAGATTTGATCTCTTTTACGAAGATGAAAATAATTATATGTTTTGTGAACTAAACACAGATGGTTCTTCAGCAATGAATGAGGACAATACCATAGGAAATATATTACTTGAAAGTGAAGGTATAAAAGATTTCAGAAAAAATTATGATTTATCTATTTTTGAACTAATAGACAAATGGGTTGATGACAGTATTAGTATATTTGAAAAATGGAAGGGGAAAAAAGAAAAACCCAATGTAGCCATAGTTGATTTCACAGAATCTGGTACTTCTGCGGAATTCCAAGTTTTTAAGAAGGCCTTTATAAAAAAAGGATATAATACAATTATAGCTGATCCTAGGAAACTAACATATAGGGAAGGACATTTATATTTTGAAGACTTTAAAATAGATTTAGTATATAGGAGAATAGTCACCTTCGAATTAATCCAGAAAGCAGATGACATACCTGATTTTATAGAAGCCTATAAAAGCAATAGCTTTTGTTGTATAGGCTCCATTAAGTCTCAAATAATGCACAACAAGATCATATTTAAGATACTTCATGATGAAGACACCCTTCAGCTTCTATCAGAGGAGGAAAAGGATTTTGTGAAAAAACATATTCCTGTTACAAAACTCTTTAAAGGTGATAGAGAAGTATATAATGAGGTACTAAATAATAAGGATAAATATATAATGAAACCTTTAGATTTAAATGCATCTCAAGGAGTATATGCAGGTAGGGATTTGAGTATAGAGGAGTGGAAGAAAAGACTAGATGAGTCATGGGACAGGGATTATTTATACCAAGAATTCTTTACTCCCTTTACAAGGGAGCATATAGTCTTTGAAGATAATGAATTAAAAGTAGAGGAATTCAAATCCATAGTAGGACTTTTCATGTACAAAGAAAAGTTTGCAGGGATTTATACTAGAATAGGAAAAAACAATATTATATCTGGAGTTACAGATTATTATACTCTGCCAAATATTTTAGTAAAATAACTGAATTTAGCCAAGTGGCTTTTATAGTGGCATATGAAAAACCCCCACATTTTTATAAATAGTGGGGGTTTTTCATCATGAGGGGATGTGTTACATCTTTTATATCTTATCAATTTTAGCAGCTAAAATAAAATCGTTTTCATGAAGACCCTTGATCTTATGGGTCCAAAGCCTTAACACCACTTTACCCCAAGATAGGCAGATATCTGGATGATGACCTTCTTCCTCTGCCAAAGCCCCCACCTTATTTGTGAAATCCAGTGCCTCCTTAAAATCAGTAAACTTAAAGGTCTTTTCAAGATGCTTATTATCTACCACTACCCAACCATCTTTGATTTCCTTCACATATCCTTCTATTTCTTCACTATCTAAAGGTATAGCACCTATGCTGCAAGGAATACACTTCTTTGACAATAAATCCTTCATCTAATCACCACCTAGTATTTTGTTAATATATTTATACCCTAAAATTTAAAAGATAAAGATACATTAAGTTTCATATGCTGGTGCATCTTTTATATTTTGTAATATTCCTAAAAATATATTGACAAAAAACAATTGAACATATATACTTAATTACATAACTAACTAACCAATAAACTAAGGAGGTGGAAACTTGTTAGATTTAAGTTCGGATAAATCAATTTATGTACAGATAGCAGAGATAATAGAAAACGACATTTTACTAGGGAATTTAAAAGAAGAAGAACAGGCACCTTCTACAAATCAATTTGCAAGAGTTTATCAGATAAATCCTGCTACAGCTGGAAAAGGACTTAATGTTTTAATAGAAGAAGAGATTCTTTATAAGAAAAGAGGTATCGGTATGTTTGTAGCAGAAGGGGCAAGAAAAAAGATAATCAAAAAAAGGCAATCCATATTTTTTAAGGAAATACTACCAGAGATTATGAGGGAAGCTAATAGGTTAGAGGTACCAGCAGAAGAAATCATTAAGTTTGTTGAAGAATTTAGGGGAGGGGAATAATATGCTTGAAATAAGAAAATTAAACAAATCATATGGCAAAAATAAAGTCCTAACAGATATTAACTTGATTATTGAAGAAAACAAAATCTATGGATTACTTGGAAGAAACGGAGCAGGCAAAACCACATTGCTAAATTTAATATCTAGTCAAATATTAAGAAATAGTGGAGAAATTAGATTAGACAATGAAGAAGTATTTGAAAATCCAAAGGCAGTGGAAAATATTTGTCTGGTTAAAGATTTTCCTGATTCCATTAAAGAAAGAAAGGTAAAAGATATTCTGGCCTTGGCAAAAGTATTGTATAAAAACTGGGATGAAGAATATAAAAATTATCTAGTTAAAGAATTTAATTTAAATGTAAAGAAAAAGTTATTGAAACTATCTACAGGAAATAAGACTATTGTAGGATTAATCATCGGCCTTGCTTCAAAATCAAGACTTACAATATTTGACGAACCAACCTTAGGCCTTGATGCAGCAATGAGGTACAAATTCTATAATTTGCTCCTTGAAGATTACGAAAAAAACCCTAGAACCATAATTATATCCACCCACCTAATAGATGAAGTAGCTAATTTATTTGAAGAGGTCATTATTCTTAATGAGGAGAGGATTACTTTAAAGGATGAAGTAAGCACACTTAAGGAAAGATCCTACTTCTTATCTGGTCGTGAGGATCTAATTAATGCAATCATAAAAGATAAGAGGATAATTCATAGAGAAGAATTTGGAACCACTAAAATAGTAGGCATATACGGTAATTTGACAGAGGAAGAAATCAAATATAGTAAGGACAACAATATTGAAATAAGCAATATACCACTCCAGAAATTATTTATATATCTTACTGAAAATATTATGAAAGGAGAGTGTTACAATGGATTCAACTAAAAGAGTGTTAAAATTTCAAACCTATGGAATGAAAAAGAGTGTTGGTGTATTTTGGAGTGTGTTACTAACAATCAATATTTTTACCTATATTTTAATTGGATACTTTAATTCCAACATTAGAATAGGAATATTTGATAGTAGGACTAATACATTTTCTATTGTTGCAGGAAATATAATGCCTATATTTATTTTCCTTATTGTTTATGGTATTGTTATGTATCATGAGGATTTTGCCTTAGCCCTTAATTTTGGAGTGACAAGAAAAGATTTTTATAAATCAGTAATATTTAATAATCTTCTGGTCATATTAGTCTTTTCTGTTATTCAAAGCACTTTACAAGTCATTGATAAAAACATAATGGGATTGTTAGGATACAAACCAATGGTGGAATTTAGCATATTTAATATATCAACTGATAATATATGGTTTATAATGTTAACTTTAGCTTTGCTTTTTCTAACAATTGCTTCAATTACTAATTTACTAGGAATTTTACAATATAGGTTTGGGTATAAGCTTTGGATAGGATTGGGCGTAGTATTTACTGTTGGACAGATAATGGGTAATTTTACAATAAAAACAATAATAGCACTATCAGAAATATTATTGTGGCTACAAGGAAAGCTTCATTATCCCACTGTACTCATAATAGGATTTGCTATAATCATTATATGTTATATCCTAGGGTATTTTCAAATCAAAAAAGCTAATATAAAGAAATGAATTAATCAATAAAGCCAACCACTAACCTACTAACATCTCCAACTGTAAAATATAGTTTGAGATGTTATTTTTTAAATAATTTTCCACTACCATTATCTTAAATTTAATGCTATATTAATTATGGATAAATATTAGAGAAGGGTGGGATTATTATAGAAATTAAGGGAAGTAAAGAAGGAGTAGGCAATGAAGAAAGTCTTGTAAAGTTAAACTTAAAAAAGGCTGTAAGCATGGAAGGGTTTGTAACTTTAGGAATTTTTATTATTTTTTTCACGATTATAGGTATTAAAATGGGGTTTATCAACTCAGTAAACACATTACTTAACACAGCCTATGATTTACTTATGAGTACAGTATTTTACATAATGGCAATAGCAGTTGTAGCCGGAGCCATAGCAAGTATCCTTACAGAATTTGGAGTCATTTCCTTGGCGAATAAGGCTTTATCTCCTTTAATGAAACCAGTTTATGGACTTCCTGGAGCCAGTGCTATAGCAGTATTCACCACATATTTATCAGACAATCCAGCAGTTCTTACTTTGGCAGATGATAAAAGATTTCGTAGATATTTTAAAAAATATCAGTTGCCTGCTCTTACCAACATAGGCACTGCCTTTGGTATGGGGATGATAGTTAGCGTATATATGATGGGACTTCCAAACCCTAATGGAGAGAATTTCATATTAGCAACCATCATAGGAAATATTGGTGCTATTGTAGGCAGTATAGTCTCTGTAAGACTTATGCTAATGAAAACTAAGAAACTATATGACCCTTCCATTGAAGCAGAGGAAAATGGCCAAATGACCTATGATATATTAGAATATAGGGAAGTACGAGAAGGAACTATAGGAGAAAGACTTATGAACTCTATGCTAGAAGGTGGAGCTTCAGGAGTTAAGGTAGGAGTAGATATAATTCCAGGAGTACTAATAATATGTAGTATAGTAATGATACTTACAAACACAGTGCCGGAAACTGGAATATATACTGGAGCTGCCTATGAAGGTATAGGATTATTACCTTGGATAGGAGAGAAAATTAGTTTTATTACAAAACCACTATTTGGATTCACCTCTCCAACGGCTATATCAGTTCCAATAACTGCCCTTGGTGCTGCAGGAGCAGCTATAGGTCTTGTACCAACCATGATAAATCAAGGTCTAGCTACGGCAAGGGATGTGGCAGTATTCACAGCCATGTGTATGTGTTGGAGTGGATATTTAAGCACCCATGTAGCAATGATGGATGGATTAAAATTTAGGAACCTTACATCCTCTGCAATCTTAGCTCATACTATAGGAGGTATAGCAGCAGGAATAGCGGCAAACTGGATATTTAAATTAGTAATATATTTATAGCCCAAAACCTAAAAATTAAAAACACATCAAGTTATGGCTTATTAAGGAGCCTATTGGGTATATTTAATAAAGAGGGGGGTGGGATAGTGAATATCCATATTAGTGAAGAAGCAAAAGAATATCTTAGGGGAATGGGTAAAAACACCATGACCATATATACAGAGATGATAAGTAGCTGCTGAAGCCCCAGGCCTGAAATATTCGTCAGGCTAAAGGAGCCGGAGGCTCTAGAGGAGTTTGACTTATTCGTAGTAGAGGGCATAAATATATACCTATATAAAGATGCCATAGCGGCAAGTAATACTATAGAAGTAAGGCCTGCCAGATATATATCTGATTTGGCCAATAAGGAATTTGATGTACTTGGGTTAAATCTAGGATAAAGGGACATTATTTTGTCCCTTTTTTAGTTTTGGTTTTTTATTAAAATCAATATCCGCATTATAAAGAAATAATAGATAAAAATTATTTAAAATTGACCTAGGTCAATTATCTTGTATATAAACCATGTTAGAATAGCATTAAGATAAAATGAAAGAGAGGCATAGAATATGAAAGAATTTAATGAAGCAAAGAAAAGAAATATTAAAAAGTTACAGCTATATGTACCAATAGTAGCAAGGGTGCATGGTGGTGCCCATCCAGAGTTTCATCATGTTCACAAGGTGTTTGATGAGATGAATGGAAAAATAAAAGAAGCCAAATCAGAAAAACCAGATTTAGATAATGAGTTTAAACAATTAAGGGAGATAACCTCAGATTATAGTATACCTGGTGATGTGTGTGAAAGCTATGAAGCTGTATACAATATGTTGGCTGAATTAGATAAGGCATATTATAGTAGCTAAAAAGGGATAATATTACAAGGAGGTGGAAATATGCAACGACTTATTTTAAGTAATAAAAACAAAATCACATTATTCAGTGGAATTTTAATTTCCATCGGGTTTATAAGCCACTGGACAGTAAACAACGAGATTATTTTTACATGGGCCTTGATTCTTGCTTCTGTCTTAGGATTAACCCCCATTATTATTCAAGCATATCAGGCATTAAGGGTAAAGGTAGTCAGTATAGATGTTTTAGTAACCATAGCAGTTCTTGGTGCCTTCCTAATCAAAAACTTTGAAGAGTCGGCAATAGTCACATTCTTATTCCTATTTGGTGCCTTTTTAGAGCAGCGTACTTTAAATAAGACTCGTTCAGCCATAAAAGAACTAACAGAAATGGCGCCAGAAAGTGCATTAAAATTAATGGAAAACGGTGAGTTTGAAGAAGTTGATGTAGAAGATGTAGATGTGGGAGACATATTACTT
>Ga0265293_10002863_pt1 | contig 33362 bp, 26 predicted proteins | sample Munlanlewell138R_FD_192505 | JGI IMG/M metagenome (GOLD analysis project Ga0265293, IMG submission 192505) | Leachate microbial communities from a municipal landfill in Southern Ontario, Canada - Leachate well 138R | ecosystem: Engineered > Solid waste > Landfill > Unclassified | place: Canada... | reverse complement strand
AGCTCACAGAAGCTTTGGTAGAACATGAGAAAGAATTTCATAAAGCTGAGATTGAAATCTTGACATCTATGCAAGGTATTGGAGATGTTACAGCCTCTCACTTCATGGCTGAGATTGAAGACATTACTAGGTTTAATTCCTACCAGCAACTCATTGCCTTCATTGGTACCGATCCTGCTATTTACCAATCTGGGATGGCATTTAAAAATGGAAGGATTACTAAACATGGAAATAAAAACTTGAGAAAGTATTGTTATCTCATGGCTCAAAAATCGGTTATTTATAATCCAGTTTTCAGAGAGTATTATGATAAAAAAAGAGGCGAGGGGTTCCCTCACAGAAAGGCGATGATTGCTGTTTTGAACAAAATGCTCAAAGTCATCTTCGCCCTTTTGACTAAAGGAGAAACTTTTAAAAGGGATGTATAAAATTACTTTTTCATTTTGCATTCTTTATAGTTGACTCCATAAAACGATAGGGTGTTTTAAGTCAGCATTTAATATGACCAGCAAAGCATCTGTTGTTTTATAATAAAAATGTTGGAAAAACAACCGCCAACTTCATATTGACCTCTGGTATGGCAGATTGTCAATCCTTTAATTTTAAATAAACAAAATCCATAGTGCTATCTAACATAAATCTTGGAGACATCATTTTACGGCAAAATATCTGTATATTTGTATTGGGGAAGCATCGCCATAGGCTGTCTGTAGTCAATGATACGGTCGCTAATTCCCACCAGGTACGGTACCTGCACGTTCAATATTGCACCTTCCTCATAGAACACCTCCTGCAACTCATGGTAATACTCTAACTTTTTCTCTTCATTGATAGTTGATCGTATCTGATCGATGAGCGTATTGACACGAGGATTATCCATATGGGTTTCATTCCAGACACCACCACCTCTGAAGACAAGTGTCAAAAGCATAGAAGGGTCGGCTCTTCCTCCCCATGCAGTAATGGACATGGGAACTTTGAGCCAATACTGAGAGAGGTATATGTTTCTAGGAAAGCCCTTAAGATCAAGGTCAAAGCCAGCGGGAGCTGAAAGCTCCTTCAGCGCTTGGGCCAATTCTTTTTGGAAGGGGTGATCTAAGGCGTAGTATAACTCAACCTTCACCCCATTGGGATAGCCGGCTTGCGCGAGTAGCGCCTTGGACTTTTCGAGATTTCTGCCTCGTAAAGGACGCTCCTTGTATTCTGCTTGCATATTCAAGATGGGAGTCTCATTATACTCAGTGCCCTGGCCCAGATCCAGCTGCGTGACACTCTTTACAAGAATTTGTGGATCAATGGAATATTTAAAAGCCAGACGGACACGGTTATCGTCCCAAGGTTTCTCATCCACATTCATCGCAACAAAGCGATGTTCCAGAGAGGGGGAATATACGGAAATTCCGTCACGGTTTGTAAGACGACGTATGCTGATCGAATTAATGTCCGGAACAACATCAACACGCCCATCTTCCAACATAGAAATGCTGGCTTCAATATCAGCAACAAAGTAGATAATAAGCTTATCAACTTTTGGTAGTTCTGGGTTCCAGTATGATGGATTCTTTTCCAAAATAGCTGATTCCCTAGGAATATATTGACTCAATATGAAAGGACCGGTACCCATCGGGTTTGACTCGCCAAGTTTGGCGTAGTCATACTCACTGGAAAGCATGGCCATGTTGTAATCGGTGAATTGGTACACAAAGGTTGGTCTGGACTCTGTAAGATGTACGATAATAGTATGCTCATCAGGAGTTTCAATCAACTCCACTATTGAAAAGTCTTCTCTTTTGAGATGTCCGATACTGAGATCCTGAGTTCTCTCGATAGAGTACTTCGCATCTGCTGAGGTAAAGTTTGATCCATCATGAAATGTAACACCTTTACGGAGCTTGAAGGTCCACGTTGTTCCATCCTCTGTCGACCACTCGGTGGCCAGTACAGGATCGAGCTTTCCAGTTTCTGCATTAATATCTACAAAGTATTCATATATAGAACTGTTCATGGATAAGGCCTGTCCCCCCCATACTCCCGGGGTAATGAGATTTGCCGCTTGGTCCGCTACCCTGATAACTTTTTCAGTTGATTGAGCTTCCTTGTCACCTCCGGCAGTCAACGGCATGGCCACAATACTAGCTAAGATTAATAAAATTAGTGATATTCGCTTCATATATACCTCCATAAAACGGTAGGAAGTTCCAAGCCAACATTATCATACAGCGAGAAGACCATACGGTATTTTTATAATGAAATGTTAGAAAACAAAACCGCCAACTTTATAATGATTTATAGTATGGCGGCTTGTCAACCCTTACTTTTACATAAATAAAATCCATAGCGATGTCAATCATAAAAATTGAAGGGGTTGGGTAATGTTTTCTAAGAGGTTTTTTCTTTTAGGATTCAGCCTTCTGGGACTTTGTATTTTTTCGGCTTATCTTTTTTGGGAAATAGGGCTGAGGTGATTTTAGGAGCCCATCCAAAAAGCAAGAGACCGACCAGAGCTGAAGAAAGAATAAAGATCCCACTGAATACCCTAATGGTGTCGATAGCCATGCTAGCGATTATCACCGAAAACTCACCTCGCTGGGTAAAAGACAATCCAGCTCGCAGAGATACCTTTTTGGAAAGCCCGTAGAACCGAGCCCCGTAATACCCCGTAATAATTTTACCGGCGATGGACCAGATTAGCAGAATAATGAGTAAAGGTATCATAGGAATACCTTCTCCTAAAGTTATGGTGGTCCCAAAATAAAAAAAGAACAGGGGCAAAAATAGATCTCGCACCTGCAGAACTAAATGTTCCAGCACTTGGGTACGCTGCACTTCTGCCAGAATGATACCGGCCAGAAATGCGCCCAAAACCTCGGAGAGGTTCAACACCAGAGCCAAACCACCATAGGAAAGGGCAATGCCCACTACGAGTAGAATAAAAACGTCTTGGCTCAGATGCCGATCCACAAATCCACCCATCGGCTAAAAATAACATGCCCAATCGCTATTGCTCCCAGAATAAGGCCAACAATTTTAAGTATGATCAGCACGAACGCCACACCAGTTATCGCAGTACCGGCGGTTAGGCTTACCAAGACAGCCACAGCAACGGGTGCCACAAGGTCTTCAAAGATTAGAACTCCCAGTAAAAATTCGGACTCGGGGTTGGCCATCCGTTTTGAACTCTCGAGGATTTTAGCTGTAATGGACGAAGAAGTGCCATATACTACACCGCCGATGAGAAAGGATGTTATCCAGTCGAAACCGAAAAGCAGGCAAATACCCATGGTCACAAAGAGGTTAAGAAACACATCAAGGGTACCGGCCAGGGCCACTTTTTTTGCAATCCCAGCTAGACGGCGTACTGGAAATTCCATGCCTAACATGAAAAACAGTAGCACGATTCCCACTTCTCCACCCAGCTCTAGCAGGCGATTACCTGAAAAATAGCCACCTAAACCAATACCCAACAGAATATAGAGCACCACTGCGGGAATACGGATCTTCATGCCGATAAATCCAACGATAAACAGCAGGATAAAAATACCCCCAGCAACGAAAAGAACGGGTAATTGAATGCCCCCCATCAATTACCTCCGTCCATTAATTCTCCCTTAGCCATGGCGTCAAAACGTCTTATCTGATCTCTTTTTCCGGCTGCCATTACTGTGTCCCCAGTTCTGAGTACCGTATCAATATCTGGACTCACTATTATGTCATCTTTATGCATAACCGCAATAACAGAGGCTCCAGTATGGGTGCGAATCTGAGATTCGGCAATCTGTTTGTCCACAAACGGGGATTCGGGGGTAAGCTCAATCCATTCCATAACCAGCTGGTTTTGCAAGATTTTCATTTCATCATCGTCTACAGGATGGTATGCTACCCCGAGGAGCTGAGCCCCCATTTCTCGAGTTTCCTCGGGAGTTAAGGTCAAAAAATAATCTGCCTCATCTTCGTTACTATCCTGAAAAAAATAGAGATCCCGTTTTCCCGAGTGATGGATAACAATTACGATTTTCTGATCTTCTACAGTCTTAAAGGAAATCTTCTTGCCCACGCCAGGCAGGTCTGCCATTTTTACTTCCACAACGGTACCCCTTTTCATGTTTTTCAGTATTGCAATCTTAAAGCAATTGTAAACAACCTAGCAAACCGGCTTCGGATGGAAATCTCACATTACTGCCAATCGTAATCGGACAAACCTACGATGAAAGTAATCAAAGAACCTCAATGGGAGTGCCCGAGGAAGGCTGATTAATTCCTTTAAAATATTGTTTAGACGACCCTGTAGGGCTTTGATGATTACCTAAAAAGATTAAGGAAAAAACACCTTCTCCTCTAATAAGTTTGACAAGCTACCCCATACTAATCTTGGCATCAACTTAGATAAATTGCTTAGTTTCAACTAGGAATGCCTTGCCTAAGCTTCTTTGCTGGTATTGACGGTGACTCTATTAGCGAAAATAGTGGAGAAAAACTAATAAAATGAGGGTAAATGAATGTATGAGGACATTGGTTTTCGATAATTGAACAGGGGGTAGTACTACCCCCTGTTTAGAAAAACAGAATCTACTTATTTAGCTTTTAATGCTGCCTGCGCCGCTGCTAAGCGGGCTACTGGTACTCTAAACGGGGAACAGGAGACGTAATCAAGTCCTACTTCATTAAAGAACGTAATGGACTTAGGATCACCACCATGTTCACCACAGATGCCTAATTTCAGCTCTGGATTGGCTGAACGACCTAATTCAACTGCTGTACGTACTAACTTGCCTACTCCATCGATATCGACTGTCGCAAACGGATCATAATCATAGATTTGTTTATCAATATCGTTCACATAAGGCCCGAGGAAACTTGAAGCATCATCACGAGAGAAACCACAAGCCATTTGGGTTAGATCATTTGTACCAAAACTGAAGAATTCTGCTGTTTTAGCAATTTCATCAGCTGTAATTGCAGCCCGAGGGACTTCAATCATTGTACCAATCTTGTACTCAACTTTGTCATTACGCTCAGCGAATACCTTATCAATGGTTTCAATCGCATGTTTCTTAGTAAACTCAAATTCCTTATAATGGCCCACCAGTGGAATCATAATTTCAGGATAGACTTTCACACCCTTGGCAGCGACATTTAACGCAGCTTCAATAATAGCGCGAACTTGCATCCGGAGAATTTCAGGATAGATGATCGCTAAACGACACCCTCGGAATCCTAGCATGGGGTTAAACTCATGTAATTGGGTCGTCTTATGGGCAATTTCTTCTACAGAAATGCCTAGTTGAAGTGCCATTTCATGACGACTGGTATGGTCATTAGGTAAGAATTCATGGAGAGGCGGATCGAGTAAACGTACAGTAGCCGGCAAACCATCTAACTCCGTAAAGATCGCCTCAAAATCGGCTCTTTGCATCGGTAATAACTCCGCTAAAGCCTTTTCACGTTCAATTGTATTATTAGCTAAAATCATCTTGCGTACACTAATAATGCGTTGTCCACCAAAGAACATATGCTCTGTGCGGCACAAACCAATCCCTTCAGCACCTAACTTCACCGCCATCTGGGCATCAGATGGAGTATCAGCATTGGTCCTAACACCCATGGTGCGCATTTCATCAACATACTTCATGAACTTATTATAATCCTGGAAAAGAATAGATTCTTCAGCCTTCATATTTCCAGTAAGAACTTGGACAATTTCAGAGGGTTTTACCGCGATCTTCTCAGCAAATACTTGCCCAGTAAACCCATCTAAGGAGATAAAATCACCCTCTTTTAAAGTTTTTCCAGCAACACTGAGCGTCCCTTTATCGTAATCAATGGAGATATCACCAGCTGCCGAAACACAAGGACAACCCATTCCGCGTGCAACAACTGCTGCATGGCTGGTCATCCCACCGCGGGTGGTAATAATACCTTTCGCAACTCCCATGCCGCCGATATCTTCAGGGCTGGTCTCTCTACGAGCTAGAATCACATCTTTGCCTAGAGCTGCCATTTCTTCGGCTTTTTCTGCCGTGAAGAAGACTTGCCCACAAGCACCACCAGGACTAGCATTCAAACCACGAGTAACTTCTTTTAAACCGCGTTGTGCAATATCGTCACTATCGAGCACTGGTGCAAATAATTTATTAAACTCACCAGCTGGAATACGGGAGACAGCCTCTTCTTTCGTAATAAGCCCTTCTTCTACCATTTCCACTTGGGATCGTAACCAACTAAAAATAGTACGTTTCCCATTTCTAGTCTGCAATATATAGAGTGTACCCTCTTGAATGGTAAACTCAATATCCTGCATATCTCTATAGTGTTTTTCTAAAAGATCGCGAATTTCAACTAACTGGTTGTATACTTCCTCATTGACATCTCGCAAGGTATCAATAGTTTCGGGGGTACGAATACCAGCAACTACATCTTCACCTTGAGCATTCATCAAATACTCACCATAGAATTTGTTTTCTCCAGTTGAAGGATCTCGGGTAAAAGCTACACCAGTACCACTGGTAGCACCCATATTACCAAAAACCATCGCTTGGACATTAACAGCGGTTCCTAATAACCCCCTAATATCATTCATCTGGCGATACTTAATGGCACGGTCATTATTCCACGAACCAAAAACAGCGTTGATAGATTTAAATAATTGATCGATAGGATCGGTTGGAAAATCTTCGCCTATATTCTTCTTATATAAAGCACGGTACCTTTTAATAACTTCTTTAAGATCTTCAACATCGAGATCGGTATCGGCAGAACGCTTCCGTTCGGTCTTTACCGCTTGCAGGGCATGCTCAAAATCATCATGGGGAACTCCCATCACAACGTCACCAAACATCTGCATAAAACGTCTGTAGCTATCCCAGGCAAACCGTTCATTTCCTGTTTTTTTAGCTAATGCTTTGGCTGAATCTGGATTCATACCTAGATTAAGGACCGTATCCATCATACCAGGCATTGACTGAGCCGCGCCTGAACGAACCGATACAAGCAAAGGGTTCTCACTATCGCCTAATTTGGCACCCATAACCTTTTCGAGATGGGCTAAGTGCTCGAGCACTTCTTCACGTAATCCAGCTGGATACTGGGCATTATTTGTACTATAATAAGCACACGCTTCAGTACTAATAGTAAAGCCTGGAGGCACTGGAAGGCCAATAGACGTCATATCTGCTAGGTTAGCACCTTTGCCACCTAACAGGCTTTTCATCGCTGTTGTTCCTTCAGCTTTTCCCTCTCCAAAAAAATACACATACTTAGTTCCATGTTTACCCATGTATACAGAACCCCCTTAATTTGAGTTTATATATCAATTCACGATGATTAATTTATATGAGAAAACCCTCCCTGTCAATGCAAGGAGGGTTGGTGCCCTTAGGCAGTATATGATTCAAGCGCTTTTAAGCGCGTCGGTTGTTTCATCCGCTCGATTGCTTTTTTCTCAATTTGGCGAATTCTTTCTTTCGTTAAGTTATATATTTCACCAATCTCTTTAAGCGACATGGGAATCGCCCCATTAAGACCAAAACGCCTCTCGATGATATCACGTTCTTTTTCAGTTAATGCCTCTAAAGCCATATTAATATCATCTTTCAGCGATTTTTCCATGAGAATATCTTCTGCCGAACGATAGTCATCTTCGATAAAATCACCTACAGTTGAATTTGAAGGATCCCCAAAAACAGGAGCATCAAGACTAACCATATCACGACTAATCGATAACAGATCACCAACTAACTGCGGATCCATCTTCATCTCTTCGCCAATTTCTTCAATGGTCGGCTCTTCGCCGTTATCATGCAATAACTTATGCTGAACCTTTTGGATTTGTACTAATTCATTCGCTCGATTTAAAGGTAGACGAACCGTTCTCGACTTCTCACAAATTGCTTTGAGAATCGCCTGGCGAATCCACCACACAGCATAACTAATAAAATGATAACCACGATCGACATCATATTTTTCAAGAGCATTCATCAAACCAATATTGCCCTCGTTTATTAAATCAATCAAAGGAATCCCTTGATTCTGATATCTTTTAGCTTGGTTTACGACAAACCGTAAGTTAGACTCAATCATTCGTTGGCGTGCATCGTCATTTCCCTCAGCTGCTAACCGTGCTAGCCGATCTTCTTCTTCTCGGGTCAAGAGGGGAATACGATTAATTTCTTTTAAATACATAGAGAGGATATTCTCGTCCTCGAACATTGAGTTCTCATTTAAGACTTTTGATTTACGCATGATAGCTGTCCTCCTGTATATTAAGACAGCAAGTATCATGCCAACTATACATAAAAAGTCATAAATTATATATTATTCTATATGTTACATTAGTTTATATAAAACTAAAGGAAAACAATACTAGTTTTTTACTTCCGGTGCAGCCGAAGAACACCCTCATTAGTGAGACAATATTACCCACAACCAGATATATGACTGATTAGTGTATAGATTTGACACATTCGAGTAATATATCATGGTCAAATTGATCTCCTTGATTTAAAATGAGATGTTCCACATCCTCAATTTCCCACGGAAAATCTATCCTAATTGTCTGAAACCATGCGGGTAAGTCTTTACCTAGAAAGGGAAACTCAGAATCTTCAAGCTCTTGCATTAATTGCTTCCAGCGTTGCTTTATTAAATCGTGGACCATATCGCCTTCTGCTAAGGAAGTAATATATTTATTACGTTTCCCTAGTATATAGGTAGCCATTTGCTGATCATGGAATTGCCGCCACCCTTCATTTTGAATCTGCCGCTCAAAAGCAACATCACGGAGAATAAAAGCATCATTGAAACAACGGATGGATTCACTGAGCTCACCAAGTCGGCCTAACACTACTCCTATTCGAAAAAAACGAATGGCAACAATATCAGGCTCATTACTACTCTCATTAGTTAACCTGTCAAGACAGACATGTAAAGCTTTTCTGTATCGATCATCTGATGATTTACTCACGCATTGCTCCTCTATTACCATCTTGAATATACACAGATACATCCCAAACGGAAAGCTATAATGAGATCCAATTGATCCAATAATCGCCAAGATGGATGATTTTGGCTGGATTGCTTGACCGCCTTTCTCTTTGTGCGTATATTGCAATTGGATTTCAATACTATATCCACAAATTAAGAATATATAACGTACAGGAGGAATGTATGACTATCAAACCGATGGGAGACCGAGTGCTTGTCAAGATGGAACAAATCCAGGAGAAATCCGCAGGTGGAATCTTCATCCCACAGACAGCGCAAGAAAAAACACAAATCGCTCATGTCCTTGAGGTGGGTGACGATGAAAGTATTAAAGTTAAGAAAGGCGACAAAGTAATGTATGACAAGTATGCCGGCACCTCTGTTAAAGCAGAAGGTGAAGAATACCTCATTCTGAGTATGACCGATATTCTTGCTGTAATTTCTTAAACAAAGACTATGCTGATCTAAGGGCTATCTTCGGATAGCCCTTAGCCATATAAGAACGATTCTATCTTTGTAGGAACACCATCACTCGTCGTTTCAGGATGAAACGACTGTGGCAGAGCTTGGAGCATCCAGCGTCCATATTGCTTATTCACTACCCTACTATCCAAAATAAGAACAATCCCCGTATCGACCGTATTGCGCAGTAATCGACCAAAACCTTGTTTAAGTTTCATCGTAGCCTCCGGTAACGCCAGGGTAAAAAAACCGCTTTTACCCTCTTTATCTAAAGCTTCCTGACGAGCCCGAAATACAGGGTCGGTGGGCACTCTAAAAGGGAGTTTTACAATAATAACTAAGCGCAAAGTGTTCCCAGGTGCATCCACCCCCTCCCAAAAAGAGTCGGTAGCAAATAGGACACTATCCACATCATCGGTGAACTGGTGAAGCAGTTGAAAACGATCGGCATCTCCTTGGCGTAGTACCGTTAGGCCGGCCTTCATTAAATCACTTTGTAAGGCATCAGAGACTTCTTTAAGCATCTTATAGGAAGTAAATAAGACCAACGCCCCACCACCTGAAGCAAGCAGAGCCTCGAGAACACTTTTACCCACATAGGTAATATAATCTTGAGAGTTTTTCTCTGAAAAGATTGGGGCATCATTGGGAGTTAATAATAAAAGGTTCTTTTTAAAATCAAACGGAGAGAAATGGACTGCCGTCAAATAGAGACGATCACTAGCTAAAGGAAGCCCGATTCGTGAGCCCCAATAGGCAAAATTATCATTCAAATCTAAAGTAGCACTTGTACACACTACTGTAGCTAAGCCCTGAAATATTGAATTTTTTAACGAATCAGCTACCAATAAAGGGGACACATGGACCGCAACACCCTTCCCCTTTTTTCCATAATCGTTGACTTCAAACCAATGAACATCCTCGGTCCATTGCTCAAAGTTAATAAACTGAGCCAAAGCTAAAGCACCTGCGCGAATACGCAGGACGTGTACCAGCAGTTCGCGACCACGATGAGCTAACTCATCAGGGAGTACCCCCTTCACTAAGAATTTATTTACTAAATCTTCTAAGATTTCGGTAAATCCAATTAAAGTCTGACCTAATCGGATAAAATCTGTTAATTGAGCTTGCATGTGCACTTGAACTAGAAAATTAAAACTACGTACTTGTTGCATAAATCCTATGAGAAAGGTATCGACATACCCAATTGCTTCAACTAATTGAGCGATTACTTGCAAAATATCATCAGGGAGGTTTTTATCGGGAGCATATGGGGCTAACTCTTCAACCAATCCTTTCGCATGGCGCCGTTTCTGGGCAATGCGGCCAATGGAACGGAGCATTTCATGCCCACTATAGGTAACGGTAAAAAAATCAGTCGCATTCTTCTCTATATTATGAGCTTCATCAATCACTAAACGTTGAAAAGGGGGTAACACCGATTCTTCATCATAACTCAATTGGTCAATAAGGCGAGAACGAGCATCGGTAAACAACAGGTGATGATTACCAATCAGTATTTTAGCTTCCATTGCCTTTTTACGTGATTTCATAAAAAAACAATCACGCGAGTAACTACAGCGATACCCAAGACACAAATCAGGATCACTGCAAACGTCAGCCCACAGCTCACCACGCAGCCTACCTGGAAATTCAGTTCGTAATCCTGTGTCTGTGGTCTGACTCCAGGCGACGAGCGCTCCTAGTTCACTTAACGGATCACGGGCAAGTAAAGGTGCTTCAGCAACTCTTTCTTCCAACCGATGGAGACAAAGATAGTTTCGTCGGCCCATAACCAACGCTACCGGACACGATTTTTTAAGAATAGTGAAGAGTTGCACTATATCTTTATCATAGAGTTGTTTTTGTAAGTTAATCGTAGAAGTGGCAATCACTGTACGCTCATGAGGGTGTTCTAAAGCCCATAAAAGGGCTGGCACTAGGTAGGCAAAAGACTTCCCAATTCCCGTACCTGCTTCAATGGCAGCTATAGCATCCTCTTCATAAGCGCGTCGAATCAAAAGGGCCATCTCGAGTTGACCATCACGATATTCATAACCAGCAAACCGTTGGGAAAGTTCTCCATCAGCATCGAAGACGCGGTAAATTTCATTCTTGTCCAAGTTGATAATCCTGCATTTTTCTATAAAGAGTCTTGCGCGCCACGCCGAGAACCTCAGCCGCTTTTGACTTATTTCCACCATAACTAGCTACTGTGGCTAAAATGAGAGCCTTTTCAGCTTGCTCCATACTCGTTCCAACCGGGATAACCACCCGTTCTTCAGAACTAGCAACTCGCACTGCAGCTGGAAGATCGTCTAAATCGATCATGTTTTTCGACGAAAGAACTACAGCGCTTTCGACACAGTTGCCCAATTCTCTAATATTTCCAGGCCAATCATAGGCCAACATAGCAGCCCTTGCTCGGGTGGTGAACCCTTCTACTTTCCGGTTATTCCGCTCATTATACATCTCTAAAAAGTGGGCCATTAATAATGGGATGTCTTCCTTGCGTTCTTTAAGTGGGGGCACCTCAAGATGAATAACATTGAGACGATAATACAGATCTTCTCTAAAACGTCCCGCCGTAACTTCTTCCCGTAAATCTTTATTCGTTGCTGCTACGAGACGCACATCGACGGTAATAGTTTTTTCACTTCCCAGTCGTTCAAACTGCCGTTCTTGGAGCACCCGTAACAATTTTACTTGGGTCGACTGACTTAACTCCCCAATCTCATCTAAAAAAAGTGTGCCGCCATGGGCTAATTCAAAGCGCCCTTTACGAGCCGAAACAGCTCCACTAAAAGCCCCTTTTTCATGGCCAAATAATTCATCCTCTAATAGTGTTTCTGCAAAAGAAGCACAACTAACTTTTATAAAAGGTCCATCTACACGACTCGACAACTGGTGCAGAGCATCGGCAACGAGCTCCTTGCCCACTCCACTATCTCCAGTTATCAAGACACTGGCCGAAGCATCGGCAATTTGCTTAATGGTATCCATAAGACGGACCATCTGTTCACTTTTTCCGATTATTTTATCATATTTACTGTGTCTTTTTAGCTCAGCCAGCTCTTTTTTCAAAGCTGTGTTCTGCTCATAGAGATCTAGATTACTAAAAGCACGTCGGACTAAGAGAAAGAGACGATCTAGATTCAGCGGTTTAGTAATAAAATCAACAGCCCCATTACGCATAGCTTCAACTGCCGATTCAATGGTCCCATGGCCAGTTAATATAACTACCGGCATCATCGGATAGGTAGAAGAAACACGCTTTAAGAGCTCCTGGCCGCTCATACCGGGCATCCTGAGATCGGTTATAAGTAAATTGATATGTTGAGTAGAAATTATCTGCCAAGCCTCATTTCCATCTGCCGCCAGTAATACTGTATACCCTTCATCTTCCAATGCTATTTGTAAACCCGTACGAATGTTTTTTTCATCATCTGCTATTAAAATTTTTCTATTCATGATGGGTAGGCCTCCTCTAGAGCTAGCCGTTCAGATGTAGGAACCGGTAATGTTATAGTAAAAGTAGTTCCCACTCCCTTCTTGGATGAAACCGAGATTTCCCCCAAATGTTCTTTGACGACTTTAAAGACCATGGTTAAACCTAACCCCGATCCGCTTGATTTAGTCGTAAAATAGGGTTCAAATATTTTTGCTAACGTAACCTCATCCATACCAACACCAGTGTCGCTAAGACTAATCGTGACATGATCTCCCATTAATTTAGTGGCTACCGTTAAGGTACCACCATGCCCTTCCATGGCATTCATCGCATTTTTAATAATATTTAACAACGCTTGCTTTAATAAGTTTTCATCGAGACGTATTTTCGGTAAAAACTCACCTAATTGACGATTAATAGTGATATTATGCCCCGATAATTCATAACTTACAAAACTACATACATCCTCAATTACAGAATTCAAATTCTCTAGACGCAAACGGACATCCATAGGACGGACCGCAAACAAAAAATCGACGACAATACCATTCAAACGCTCAATTTCTTCATCAATAATATCGAGATAGCGAGAAGCATCCGCTAGGGTGAGATGCTTTTTACGTTGAAAAGCCTTACGCAACAACTGGAGGTGAATACCAATCGATGCTAGCGGGTTTTTTATTTCATGAGCCACTCCAGCTGCAACGGTGGTTAGTGAAGCTAAACTTTCACTACGATGTAAGCGAGATTCTTGCCGCTTTTCTTCTGAAATATCGCGCACAAGAAAAAGAATCCGGTTGCCGGTATCTTGATCAAAGACTGGATCTAGTTCACTAATAAACGCACTTACGGAGATACATAGAGTACGAACCCGATCCCCATGCTGAAAGTTAAACTCCTTCTCTACCCCCTCTTCAGCACTAGTTGTCTCGATAGCCTGCAACATAAAATTGGCTAGATCCTGATCCCCTAAAACATATTTCAAACTAGTTCCTTCGCTTAGAGGTCTAGAAAGAGGTATTAATCTTTTAGCAGTATCGTTACAGGTTAAGACCCGCCCTTTCCCATTTGAAACAATGACTCCAATATCAATTTTTTGAAAAACGTTGCCTAACAACTCATTTTCAGAGGCTTGGTAGCGCACTAACGTTTTGATCTCATCGGTGCTCAGTTTTTCTATTTTATTAAATGCTCGTCGAATAAATTTGTTCATAACTCTTCCTGCAACCGGTAGTGCAAAGACTCAACTAAAAGCTTCTTATTTTGATTAAATAAAGTAGCTTTACCCTTAGCTTCACCGACAATTTTTGCTAAGCGCGAGGACTCTTTTGCTGTAAACTCTCCTTGCAAATACTTTTGCCGAACAGCAGTCAAAAACTCATCAAAAAAATACTCAAGACTGACCTGTTCGTCAAATTCCTCACACAGGGCACTCAACTCTTTATGGGAAAGAACTACGTGCGAACCGATCCGCTCTAAAAACTCTTGGGCCTGTTTGGTCAGACGTTGGCAAGGAATTCCAGAACGCTCAAGAATATAATGGTATAGTGAAGTATAGGTTGACCCATCGGCAAAGAACACCTCAGCGAGGAGACGGTTTTTTTCATCTTCAGAGAATGGTCTAATATGAAAATGTTGAACCCGAGATAGAATTGTCGGCAAAAGACGTGAGGGATGTTCACTAATTAAAACAATGAAAGTCTGTTTAGGTGGTTCCTCTAAGAGCTTTAAGAGACTATTGCGGGTCCCTACCGTACTGTGCTCCACCCCTTCTAATATGATCCAGCGAGGCCTATGCTCAAAACTCGTGTGTAGAGTCCACTCCTGTAATGAGCGCACTTGACCAATCGTAAGTGACGTGGCTCGATTGGTAGTGGTTAATAGGGGTTTAAGGAGACTCTGTAATTTTTCGGCATATGCCGGAAACTCATCGCTAGAAGCCTCTTCAAGGGCAAAAAGAGTTTCGTCAATTTCGGCTGCGGCATCAAAAGCAGCTCCCTGTCGTTGAGTACTTGAATCAAGTAATGCGCTATGAAATTGTAACAACATCATACGAAGAGCTCGCAGTAATTGTCTTTGAGACTCTTTAGTGCGTAGCTCAGTAAAGTTGGTTAACGCAGATTCAATCCTAATTTTATGATTACGCGAACCAACAAATACTACATTATGCATCGCGTAGCGGGCAAAAGAGCGACATGAAGCACAACTGCAAAGTGAGGCACCATCGTTAGCACAAGATACAATACGAGCCGTTTCCAACGCCAAGCTCAATCGTCCACTAAACGGCACCCCCGAAAACAACAAAGCATGAGGTAACGTCTTGGCTGAAATCTGCTGAATTAAATCAAGAGCAACTTCTTTGCGATAGGGTAACAGCGATTCAAACATCTAGACTAATCCTTTGATCCAAGCTAGTCCTACCGGGGTTAGTGGTTTAATGAACTTCGTGGTAATAACGCTTCGATCGAGATAAAGAGAAACATCAACTACTTGTTGCAACTCAAATAAATAGATAATAAAGGCGATCATAATAAGAGCTTCTACAACCCCCAGAATGCTACCTAAGAGTCGATCTAGCCAATCCAATCCGAGAGCCTCTAAGGTGCGATCCAATAATGAACCAACGATCATTATGAGGATATATCCAAGAACAAAGAGGAGGATGAAGGCCATGAGAGTTGACCACAGAAGTGGGATTTCGAATGTCTCTATGAGCAAACTTGCCCCTAAGCGGGCAAAGAGTAAGGCAACAACCAGGCCAATCAAAAAGCCAGCCCGTGAGGTGAATTTCATGGCAAATCCACGAGCTACCCCAGCTACTGCAGCGAGTAACCCAATAATGATTATGACCACATCAACAATATTTACCATATATGATCCCACTGAAAATCCCCATTCAGCCATACCTGTGCCCCTTTATCCGGCTAGTTTCAAGAATCATCCGGGCAATCTGTTGCGCAGAACCTTCAATTCTTACTAGTCTCATCTTACGAATCATCTCTTGACGTAGTTCTTCATCTTTTAGGACTTTGCCTACCAATTTGAGTAGTTCTCCAGCCTCACTTAGATCCCCTTCAAATACCAGGGCAGCACCAGTGTCTGCTAATCGTCGTGCATTCTCTAATTGATCACCACGAGAAGCGTGTAATCCTAATGGAATTAAGATCATGGGCACCTCCATTTCTAAAAAATCGGCTAATGCTGTAGCTCCAGACCGAGAAATAACGACGGTAGCAGCTCGTAACAAGTCCTCTAATTCTTCGTTAATGAATGGTAGCCCATAATACCCTACCCGTTCAATCTTTTGAAACTTTTGCATGCCACATTGATGTACTATATCACCTAGAGCTAAAAATTCCTCTAAGTTATCCCAAATTAAGTTATTAATCTGAGTAGCCCCTTGGCTACCGCCTAACACCACAATCAGCTTTCTACCTGAAGTCTGGAAAGATGATGTCGAGTTAGCCCTACTGCGCAAAAGGCGTGTCGGAACACCAGTAACAACTAATTTCTTGTGCATACGGGGTGGGAAGAAGAGGGCCACAGGAGCAAAGGGGATACAGATGGTCGCAACAAAGCGGGCATTAATTTTGGTGGCTAAACCGGGGATAGCATCTGATTCGTGGGTCACTGCTGGAATTCTCAATAGTTTGGCTGCTAATACAGGAGGTACTGAAACATAGCCCCCCTTCGAGAAAAGGACGGCTGGTTTTTCGCGGTACAATAGCCCTAAAGCTTGCCAAAATCCCATAAAAACAGCTACCATATCGGGGAAAAATCGCCACGAAAGATAACGGCGTAACTTACCACTGCGAATTGCATAATAGGGTATACCTGCTTGTTCTACCCACTCTTTTTCCTCAGTTTTTCCACTACCAATCCAAAACCGTTGATAAGGTTGACCCTGCTGACCAAGGAGCAATTGTAACTGGTCATCGACGGCAAAGGCTGGAAAAACGTGTCCGCCAGTCCCTCCTCCGGTGAAACATACTTTCACGCACACACTCCTTTACATGCAAAAAACTATACCACACTCTCCACATAGGCGATATACAGACCCACTCATAATTGGTATACTTTCAGAAGCTTATCATATCTAGTAGAGGAATTTCCATGGCAAAGAGCTTCATCCAAAAATTGTTCGGAACAAAACAGGAAAAAGATTTAAAACAACTTTCTCCCATTGTAAAACTAGTCAACGCTCAAGCTGATTGGGCCCGAAGTATTGAAGATGCTGATTTTCCAAAAATAACCGCCCAACTAAAAAAACGGCTAGCAGAAGGGGAAACACTCGAAGACCTTTTACCTCAGGCCTTTGCCTTAGCTCGAGAAGCAGCCGATAGGGTGTTACATGAACGGCATTATGATGAACAAATCATGGGAGCTATCGTGCTTCACCAAGGGCGAATTCTAGAGATGAAAACAGGAGAAGGGAAAACCTTAACCTGTGTCCCCGCCGCCTATTTGAATGCTTTGGAAGAAAAAGGGGTCCACATCATCACGGTGAACGACTATTTAGCGCAACGCGATACCGAGTGGATGGGACCTATCTATAAATTTCTAGGCTTAACAGTTGGCTCCATAATTAGTGACATGGACAATGAGGCTCGTCGTCAAGCCTATGCATGTGACATTACCTATGGAACTAATAACGAATTCGGGTTCGATTATTTGCGTGATAACATGAAGTGGGATGCGCAAGAAAAGATACAACCTTTGCACCACTATTGTATTATCGATGAAATTGACTCAATTTTAATCGATGAAGCACGTACTCCTCTTATTATTAGTGGCCAAGCCGCCGACGATACCCTTAAAATTCGAGCATCAGATACTATTGTCCCCTACCTAGTACCCTGCCAGCGAGACCCAGAAACACAAGAGTATCCCGATGATGCCACTGGCGATTTTCAGATAGATGAAAAACAAAAAAAGGTGATTTTCACGAATGAAGGACTTTCCCATATAGAAGAGTTGTTACAAAAACATAGGATCATCAGCGGTTCTCTCTATGAGGGGGAAAATTTCGAATTTGTCCATTACATGACCCAAGCGGTAAAAGCACACCAACTATTCCATGCAGACGTTGATTACATTGTAGCTGAAAAAAAAGTACAAATAGTCGATGAATTCACAGGAAGAGTTCTGCATGGGAGACGCTATAGTGATGGGCTTCATCAGGCCATCGAAGCCAAAGAGAAAATCCGAGTTGAAGTGCAAAATAAAACTCTTGCTACCATCACCTTTCAAAACTTCTTTAGAATGTATGATAAAATTTCGGGAATGACCGGAACGGCCGATACGGAAGCACCAGAATTCTTAAAAATTTACAATTTAGATGTTGTGGTCATTCCAACCCACTTACCCATAATTCGTAAAGACTTGCAAGATCTGGTCTACCTGACTGAGCAATATAAATATGATGCAATCTGTCAAGAAATAGAGGAGGTTCATGCCAAAGGGCAACCGATTCTTGTCGGTACCGTCTCAATTGAAAGTTCAGAACTACTTTCGACCTTACTCCAACGCCGTGGCATTAAACATGAAGTCTTAAATGCGAAAAATCATGCCCGTGAAGCTGCCATTATTGAAAATGCGGGAGCAAAAGGGGCTGTAACTATTGCTACGAACATGGCTGGACGTGGTACTGATATTAAACTAGGAGGGTCCCTTGAGGCAAAAGTTTGGGCCGCCTGTGGTGTAGATGCCAGTCCCGAGGAATTTGCTTTAGCCAAAAAAAAGGTCTACCCTAAATGGAAGGAGGCCTATGAAGAGGTCAAGAGCTTAGGTGGTCTCTATATTTTAGGTACTGAACGGCATGAATCACGACGAATAGATAATCAGCTTCGTGGACGTTCAGGGAGGCAGGGCGACCCAGGTGTTTCTCGATTCTTCCTCTCGCTAGATGACACGCTTATGCGCTTATTTGCTAAAGACTCAATTAGGAACATGTTGGGAAGAATTGGCATGGGGGCCGAGCCAATCGAACACACCATGGTTAGCCGTGCCATAGAGAAGGCCCAGATGCGAGTTGAAGAACAAAACTTTGAAATTCGGAAACATCTGTTGGAATATGATGATGTTCTTAACGAACAGCGGAACTACCTCTACAATCAACGTGATAATATCCTCAAAGCTACCGATCTCTTGGATCGCGGTCTAGATGCCTGTAAAGATATTATCCATGAAATAGTTACAAATATTGACCATGATCAGCGCAACGTTGAAAAGAGTATTGTAGCCCTCCAAGAGGGTTTAGAAGAACGCTTTCACTTTGCCCCACCGCTTTTAGCTCAAAAGATACAAGGACTCAACCCAGAACAAATTGAGGAGCTTATCTTTGAAGCTTTCAAAGAACATGTCAATGAAAAAATAGCCATTACTGGTGCTAAGCCCTTTAATGATTTTCTCCGTTTCCAGTATTTACGCCAAATTGATATGCGTTGGCAAGACCATCTCGATCAGCTAGAGGCTCTCCGTGAAGCGGTGTATCTGCGTTCCTATGCCCAAAAAAATCCTTTACTTGAGTATAAATTAGAAGGTTTCGATATTTTTGATTCGATGATTAACGAAATTAGAGCCTACATTGCCGTCCTCATGGTCCGAGTTAAAATACAAGCTTCCGATACTCCTCAGCAACGTCGCCCGAGTAGAACAGTTGAATTGCATGGAGGAGCCAACCAATTTGCCGCGCATAGTGCTCCAGATAGAACACTTGGTGCCCAACCAGGGCAGGCTTCGGTCCAAATTAGACGCACAACACCCAAAGTTGGTCGTAACGAACCGTGCCCCTGTGGCAGTGGCAAGAAATATAAGCATTGTCATGGACGGAATGCTTAGAAGAAATTAGCTGGATTAAGGGCAGTGCCCTCTTGTTCTATTTGAAAATAGAGAGCTGTTCGACCAATATTGCCAGTTTTTCCCATGGTTCCTAACGTTTCACCCTGTTTTACTTGATCACTTACTTTGACCAAAACTTGTTCTAAGTGGGCATAGGTTGTCTTATAGCCATTTTCGTGTGATAGCACCACAAAACGCCCTTTCCCATCGGGAATATTGCCTGTATCGACGACAACCCCCGTCCCTGAAGCCTTTACGTCAGAACCAGGGGAACCTTCTATCCAAATTCCCTGCAGAACTACAATGGCTTCGGAGTTACCATATACGACAGGTTGACCATACAGACCTGCAATTTTACCTTCAGCTGGTCGAACAAATCGATCATAACTAGCTAAAGAGCCATCATCATCAGCTTGAGCGCTCGGTATAAATAATTTCTGACCTGGAAAAATCACTTCAGATTGTAGACCATTAATCTCTTGGAGAGTTTTCCATCCTAAGGTGGCATTAAAACGATTGGTGATTATGGAGAGGTTATCACCCTCTTGAACGGTGTAGAGTTGGCCATTGCGATGGGGAATGCGCAAAGAAAGGCCGGCCTTAATGGCCGAAAGGTTTTTAATCGCATTGACACTAAGAATAGTCTCACGAGAGATACCAAAGGTTTCAACTAAGGAATCAAGGGTCTCCCCCTCTTGGACAACATATTCTTGATACCAACTCGTGCGTGCAGTTGATGGTGGAGCACTGCGTACAGGAGGGGGCGTTACAATCGCTACTTCTTCTAGGAGAGGCTCCGGCGGAGTCTTTGCTACCTCGGCTGTAGTTAGCGGTTCAACAATTACATATTCAGAGCTTTGAGTTTGGGGGACCGTTTCACCTGGTGAGACTATGAATATCCACAGTACTACTACGCTCGCACATAACAACACACCAACTATGACCACCGTCACAATGATGCGCAGGCTCTTTCGATCCATACGTTCACGTTGCGGTCGCCTTTTGGTGCCTGCTTGCCCCATGTCGTCGTAACTGCGTTTGTCTTTGTAGCTCATCTACCCCACCTGCTCTCGACAATGATTCCCTTACATATTACTATATTTAGACCATGGTATCCAGAGAAAAACAAAGGCATGTCTTTTTACTCATCATAATAACTGGAACTATCGCCTTGATCCTCTTGGTTAGGATAATTTGGCTTATTTTCAGCCCCTCTGTTTCCCCATCATCCTATCAAAACCCCCAAGTAGCAACAAGAGTCGTCAGAGGTTCTCTCTTCGATAGCAAAGGAAGAGTGTTAGCAGTTGAAACCCCCTATTATAGTTGCGCATTATTAGTCCGTGAAGTAGAAAACCTCTTTCACACTGCCACGCTACTTGGTTCCATTTTAGCCATTCCCCCACAGACAATCATGGAGGAATCAAAGCAGAGATCCATTTATTATCTGGTGAAAAGAAAATTAAGTGCTGAAGAATACCAGAAACTCGTCGCATTAACAAATGAGAAACAACTCAAAGGAGTTCTCTTAGAAAAACACTATGGGAGAACTTACCCCCACCATTACCATGGAGCTCAAGTAATTGGATTTACAAATATTGAAAATAGAGGAATCGAAGGTCTCGAATTAGCCTGCAATGATCTCCTCTTACCCAACCCTGAATTGGGAAAAACTCTCTCCTATGGCAATAATGTTTATCTCACTCTCGATATGGACCTCCAATACCTGCTCGACTTTCAAGCCGTTGCCATCGATGCCATGCACCACCCAGATAACATTGTCGCTCTTATTATGGAGGCTAAAACAGGAGCTATCCTAGCTGCAACTAATTTCCCTTGGTACGATCCAAACTACTACCAAGCATCAGAACCTTTTCAACGCCAGAATAAAGTCATTACAGCCATGTTTGAACCTGGATCCGTCTTTAAAATATTTTCTCTAGCAGCTGAATTAGCTGCAAATCAAGCCGATTTTACCGAGCCATTCTATTGTGATGGAACCTATACCTTCACCACCGCCAATGGAAAACCTACCACCATTAACTGCGTCTCTCCTCACGGACAAATTGATCCGACAAGCATGTTAAAATATTCCTGCAATGGAGCTGTAGCCCATTGGGCACTCCAAACTGATGATGCATTATTTCGAGAAACCCTGACAAAACTAGGTTTTAACTCGAAATGGGAAACACTTATGCCAGGTGCTATAAGCGGTAAAGTTCCCGAAATTTCGACTTGGTCAAACCGCACAAAGGCCACAATGGCTTTTGGGCAAGAAATAGGGGTAACAGCGCTCCAGTTAGTAACAGCAGCGACTGCACTAGCTACTGGGGGGAATGTGATGCAACCTTACATCTTAGATACAATTAAGGACAAGCACGATCAAGTGATCCATACAACAACACCCACAATTGCACAACAACAAGTATTCTCACCACAGGTCGCCCACATAGTACTTCAAGGGATGCAAGAAGCTGTGGAAGTTGGTGGTACTGCCGCAAAAACGGCTGTGCCAGGGGTCTCGATTGCCGCCAAGACTGGAACCGCACAAATTGTCGACCCAAAGACAGGTTCCTACAATACACAAGCATTTTTAGCCAGTACATTAGCCCTATTTCCTAGTGATGACCCCACCTACATAATCTACATCGGTGTTTCAAATCCCACAGGAGAGACGATCTGGGGGAGCAATATAGCGGCGCCTGCAATCGGATCAATCATTGCGGACATGGTTCGCCAAGGTAAATTGGTTTCACAAAAGATGGAATATATCACTCTGGATCAACCAAAGTAGTCCCAATCTGATTAGTCCACAAAGTTTCAAAATCGAGAGAAAAACCTTTTAATTGCCCTAGCATAGTAGAGGCTGAGGCTTTATGGATATCTTTTGGAACCCGTTGTCCATCTGTAAAGAATAAGATCGGAAGCTCACGCTGATGACACACACTCAAGACATTTCCAATTGTCTCACTCTCATCCAATTTTGTTATAATAATACTCGAAATGCCAAAAGAGCTGTATTGATCAATAGCTTTTAGAATATCCTGGGCCTTCATAACACTCGATATTACCAGATAAAAACGGGTTTTTTCACTATTTGGGACCGATAATAGGGTTTTCATCTTCACCGCAAGATCTTTGTCACGGGGACTTTTTCCAATGGTATCTACTAACACAAGATCAGAATCTTCAGCTTGGGTCAGTGCCCGATAAAATTCTTCTTCATTAGCAACTGGTGCTACCTCAATGCCTAAGGAAGTACCAAAGGCTTTAAGTTGTTCAAAGGCTCCAGCTCTAAAAGAGTCAATTGTAATCATTGAGACCGAACGTTTGTACTTTGGGGCATTCTGCAACCCATATAGAGCGGCAATTTTAGCCAAAGTGGTAGTTTTCCCTACCCCGGTCGGCCCCAGCACAACAAATATATGGGGAGGATGTAATTGTGTTTCATGGTCTATGCGAATTAATGAGACTATTTTATCGACAACTATTAATTCAAACTCTAAGACGGAGAGTTCATTAGAGTCAGTTCCTTCCAAAGAGTCTTGGAGAAGGTCGAGAGTTTTTTGCAGGAAATCAGACGAAAAATCATTTAATTCAAGTAGCATACGTGCATGCGCTAAAAGCGATTCTTGTTTACTTGGCGCTACGTCGTTTTCGACTGGTGTTGCTTCAACTACTGCTTCAACCTTTGGAGACTCAGCTTCTACTAGCGGAAGTTTTTCCTTTGTCTCCAAAGTGGTAGGATCGACTAAATAACAGGTTATTTCGACCCGAGGACGTTTACTCATCCACAAAAAGCCCCCTCGTACCATCACATCACGTCGACTATGAATGCGAAGTGCCGGCCCATAGTTTTCACGGGCCTTGTGTACTGCTTCTTCAAAATCCTTTCCGACGATCGTGACGTATTTCATGGACGTCCTCCTTCCTGACGTTTAGAGTATATACCGACTTAGGTCCTCATTTTCTAGTATATCTGAAAGTCGTTCATTGACATAGGACTTAGTTATTTGAACGGTCTCTCCCCCCATATCTGAAGCATTGAATGAAATATCCTCTAATAACCGCTCCATAATAGTGTACAAGCGGCGAGCACCAATATTTTCCGTGTTACTATTGACGAGATAGGCAATCTCACTAACTCTTAGTAATGATTCTTTAGTAAAATCGAGAGTCACTTCTTCAGTTTTCATTAACTCTATATATTGTTTTACAATCGCATTTTCTGGTTCTTGGAGAATACGTAAGAAATCGTTACTTGTCAGTTCATTGAGTTCTACACGGAGGGGAAATCTGCCCTGCAACTCTGGAATCAGATCACTAGGCTTAGAGATATGAAAGGCGCCAGCGGCAATGAAAAGGATATGGGTAGTATCTATCATGCCCCACTTAGTACTCACTTTGCTCCCTTCAATGATGGGCAGGATATCTCGTTGGACCCCTTCCCGAGAGACATCGGGACCACCATGGCCCCCCTTACGGCCAGCCACTTTATCAATCTCATCGATGAAGATAATCCCCATCTGCTCCACAAGTTCTTTCGCGATTTCAACCACTTGTTCTTGATCGATACTACGGTCAGTCTCCTCTTCTGTGAGAATTTCTCGGGCTCGTTTGATGGGCACTTTCCGCTTCTTGCCTCGGCCTCCAAAAATAGAGCCTAAACTTTGAATCGTATTTTCCAAGTCGTCAATGTTGCCCCCTGCCAGTAATTCAATGCCTTGGACTGCTGGTTTATTATGGACAGTAAGTTCGACTTCACGCTCTTCAAAACGGCCTTCAGCCAAAAATTGGCGGAATTTTTCACGAGTATCTTTCGTGGCGTCAGTTAAATCTGTACTACCTGAACTCCCTTTTTTATCTTTAGGACCTGAGTCGCTAGGTAGTAATAAATCCAACAAGCGCTCTTCGACTTGCTTTTCAACTTGAGATCTTCTTTGTTCAGCCATTTCTTTGCGGGTCATTTGGACCGCTGTCCCCATCAAATCTCGAACCATCGATTCTACATCACGGCCGACATACCCCACTTCAGTATATTTAGTAGCTTCAACTTTTATAAATGGGGTATTAGCAAGTTTTGCAATGCGGCGTGCGATTTCAGTTTTTCCTACACCTGTAGGCCCTATCATAATGATATTTTTGGGCGACACTTCATCGCGGATAACCTCGGGCAACTTTTTTCTTCGAGCACGATTACGCAAAGCAATGGCTACTGTTCGCTTCGCATCGTGTTGTCCAATAATATATTTATCTAGTTCCTGCACTATTTGTGCAGGAGTCATCTCATCTAACTTCATATTGACTCCTAAAGGGATTCTACCAAAATAGATTTATTTGTGTAGACACAAATATCACTGGCAATTTCTAAAGATTTCTTGGCAATTTCTTCAGCTGATAAAGAAGAAGAATCTAAATAAGCTCGGGCGGCAGCCAGTGCATAATTACCTCCGGAGCCAATTGCAATAACGTGGTGTTCAGGTTCAATAACATCGCCAACACCAGAGATTAAAAATGTTTTTTTATCATCAGCAACTATGATCATGGCTTCAAGCTTTCGTAAATTGCGGTCCATGCGCCATTCTTTAGCCATTTCGACCGCGGCTCGAGTTAAATCGCCATTATATTGTTTAAGCTTTTTCTCTATCACATCATATAACGTAAAAGCATCAGCTGTTGTTCCAGCAAAACCTGACAATATCTTTCCGTCCATCATGCGTCGGACCTTGCGGGCATTTCCTTTCAAAATTGCATCACCGGCAGTAACCTGCCCATCCCCTGCAATTGCTACACGTCCGTCTCGTCTAACGGCAATAATAGTAGTTCCTCTAATTTCCATCTTTCTTCCTTCCATGTGGATGACTGCGTTCATACACAGCGTGCAACCGTGCACTGCTTACATGTGTATATATCTGTGTTGTTGAAATCGAAGCATGCCCCAACAACTCCTGAACAATTCGAATTGACGAATCGTTGTCCAGCATATGAGTGGCAAAGCTATGACGCAACATATGCGGTGTAAACTTTGTTCGGAGACCTAACTGAATCCGATACTTAGTAAAGATACTATGGACTGTTGAAGCCGACAACCGCTTTCCTCGAGATCCAATGAATAAAGCTGATAAATCAAGGTTTTCATGCCGATGATCCTCTAAATATTGTCGTCGTTGAACAAGGTAATCTTCTAATAATTTCTTGGTACTGGGATTAATAAATACATACCGTTGGCGATTTCCTTTCCCATGGACCAACATGCGTTCATCAGATAGTTCTACATCACCAACGTTGGCAGCCAAGAGCTCAGCGAGGCGACAACCGGTGGAATAAAAAAGATGCATCATCATAGAATCGCGAAGACTCAAAAAATCATGCACCGGAAAAGATAATATGCGTAGAATGTCATCTCGACTTAATACTTCAGGCAACCTTCTATAGCGGGGATTTCCAGCAATACGCAAAAAAGGATTGGTGGTACAAACTTCATACCGGATGGCATACTGATACAATCCGCGCAATGTCGATAGCATTCGATTGACAGTTGCAGGTTTGTATTTTTTTTCACGCATGATATAGGCTGTGTAACGCCGCGCATCAAGGGGAGTAAATTCAGCAACTGAGAGCTCTCTTTGAGCTAAAAATTGCGAAAAAAGTCTTAAATCATGGGCATAAGAGACCACTGTATATGGAGAAACCTTGCGTACCTCTTCTAAATAGGTCAGATAGGTTTTTATCGTATCCATACCTCTATCATATCATGTTGTCTAATTTTGTTACAATGTACCTAGTGGCATTAAGGTGTATTGTTGCGAATCAAATTCAAAGGTTCCTCCCGAATGGGTTGGTATTGCTCGCCGCATCGGAGAATATTTGATGTGTGTCTCTGAGGCCACGTCCCCTAACCAATGAACAACAGGCGCTCCATCTTCTATTAAAGCTGCAGAGCCGCTACTAGATGTTCCTTGATGATGAACTACCACCTCCCGTCCCTGCCTCAGTGCATAATCAGCAGTAATTAATGCTCCCGACTTACAAGGGGCTTGGATAACGACCGTGACTGGGGCTAAGGCCGCAATAAGTCGATTACGAATGGGAAAACGCCATGGCAATGGCTGAGCCTGTGGATGGAATTCACTAATAAAAGCTCCCTGACAATCTAACATTCTTTGGGTGCGGTACTTCGACATCTTGCTCAGATAGGAGAGTCCTGAACCCAAAATGGCCCAACTTGGTGCTCCTATCGCACAAGCACCCCCATGAGCCGCTAAGTCAATTCCTCTTGCAAAACCAGAGACAACTAACACCTGAGCAGCTCCACACTCTAAGCCGAGTGCGTAGGCAGCCTGCAAAGCTTGCAGAGAGGCATTACGCGTCCCAACTATGGAGAGAGCCAAACCCGGATGAGACAGATTTCCGCGGTAGGTTAATAAAAAAGGCGGGTCAGCAATCGTACGCAATAAGGGAGGATAATGTGAGTCACCATAAAAGACAATCTCATTTCCTTCTTTCTGGTACCACGAAAAAAAAGAGGGAAAAGTTTTCAACGCATAGGTCGCCGACCAAGTAGCAAAAATAGGGTGCCCCATAATTTCACATAACTGCATTCTGGTTAACCTTAAAATCTCATCGACTGTCAGTAGGGAAGATACTAAGACTAGGCGTTGCTCTAAGGTCAGCTTGGGTAAGCAGGCGATGGCAATAATCTTTTCACGAGTCTTCATACCCAAATAATGGATAGATGTCTAAAAATGCTTCACATAGAGTCGGGCTCTCCATCGGGGTGAAAGGTCCGATAGGCTTGCAACAAATCCTCAGTCTCAGTGTGGGTATACACCTGCGTTGTCCTAATATCACTATGGCCAAGTAATTCTTGAACTGAACGAAGATCGGCACCACCACGAAGAAGGTGTGAGGCAAAAGAGTGGCGTAAGGTGTGAACTTTAGCGTCAACACCTGCTAAACTGGCATAGCTTTTAAATCGTTTCCAAACCAGGGCTCGAGAAAGTGGTTTCCCTCTTCGACCTAAAAACAGGGCTTGCTCGTGTATATGGGAACCTTTGAGTTTAGGACGCACGGTCTCGAGATATAGTTTGAGAGCTTCTTGGGCATAGTCACCAACTGGGACTAAGCGTTCTTTATTCCCTTTACCTAAGACTCGTAGAACCTTCTCTTTTTCACGATAATCGGAGAGTTGGAGTGCACAAGCTTCTGAAACACGTAAGCCGCAGGAATAAATTAGTTCAAAGAGTGCTTTATCACGCACAGCGAGTCCCGAGGGATCATCTTGAGCATCAATGACAGCTAATATGTGGTTAACAGCTTCATAAGGAACACTTTTTGGTAACACGAGACCTGCTTTTGGCATTTCTATAGTATCGAGGGGATTGTCGGCTCTCACTTCAGAATCACAGAGGAATCGATGGAAAGAACGTAAGGCACTCATGTTCTTGGCCTGGGTACGAGATGATATGTTATCCTGAGATCGCTTTATAAGATAATTGACCACTTCAGAGGGGCTCACCGTTTCAATGGGGAGATTATTGTTCCGCAAAAACGTAACATAACGGGTAGTTTCAGAAGCATAGACTTGGACCGTGGAACTGGCTACCCGCCGCTCAATGGAAAGATAATCCTTGTAATCTTCCACTAATGCAAAATCAACCGGGTGGATGGTACTCATGAATCCTCTTCTTCACCTCGTTGATAACGTAACACGGCTGGGAAATTGTAATCGTCAGATTTTTGACGGCTACCTAACTGCTGTTGGAGATCCTGCCAACGATTAACAGAGATAACATTCTCACTCTCGTCAGTAAGATTGCGCTCTTCTCGCGGCGCACCATTTTTGGGAGCTGCAGCAGGCCCTTCAACTTTACGTCGTTTATAGGTCATTAGATCTACATGGTCTTCAAGAGTGGAATCAGAGCTTTCAAAACCAGTCGCAACAACCGTAACTTTAATTTTCTCACCAAGTTCAGGATTATACGCCTGACCAGCGATGATAAGGGCATCTTCAGCACAGTTTTCAGTAATAAGTTCAACTACATCCTGATACTCTTGCAAAGTCAGACCATCACCACCAGCTAAATTCACTAACACTGAGCTCGCCCCATCAATACTGGCATTTTCAAGTAAGGGATTATTAATAGCAGCGCGAGCGGCATCAATTGCTCGATTCGAACCTTCACCGATGCCAATTCCCATCAGTGCATCCCCCCGCCCCTTCATGACCGTCTTTACATCGGCAAAGTCGATATTTATCTCGCCTGGCTCAGTTATCAACTCACTAATACCCTGCACACCTTGGCGCAACACATCATCGGCTAAGAGAAATGCTTTTTTAATGGGGGTATTGTTTTCAACCACTTTTAATAGATACTGGTTTGGAATAAGAATGAGTGTATCAACATGTTTTCGGAGTTTCTCAATACCAGCCAGAGCCAACTGTAATTTCTTCTTTCCTTCAAAAGAAAAGGGTGTCGTTACAACTGCAACAGTGAGAGCGTTGATTTCTCGTGAAACTTCCGCTACAACAGCAGCTCCACCAGTACCGGTTCCTCCGCCCATACCAGCGGTAATAAAAACCATATCGGTACCCATCAACAATTTCTTAATCTCTTCACGGGATTCTTGAGCCGCCTTCTCTCCAACATCTGGAAGACCTCCGGCTCCAAGACCGCCCGTTAATTGTCGCCCTAAAGGCATCCTAATTTGGGCGTTAGATCGCTGTAGAGCCTGGATATCGGTATTCATCGCCACAAAAGTTACTTTCTTTAATCCACTGGCAATCATACGGTTAACCGCATTCCCCCCAGCTCCGCCAATACCAACAACTTTAATATCGGTAGGTGGGGTTTGTTCATTTTGTAGTAAATCTTCGAGCATATCAAAGTCCATTAACGTTAACCTCCAGCATGTTTACAGCTATTTACCTAAAAAATGGTCCGAAAAAAACCACGGACTTTTTTTGCAAAAGAACCGGATGACTTATCTCGTACGGTTTTCATGCTCCCAGAGCTATGTCGATCCCTAACCTGTTTTGCTTCAATCATGACCAATCCTAACGTTGTAGTATAACGCGGGTTAATATACGAACGGTCTAAACCGTGCAAAGCTTCAGGGAACCCGATGCGGGCAGGTAGTCTAAATATTTCAGAAGCTAGTTCGGTGGCACCAGAAAGTAAAGCTCCACCACCAACCAGCACTACTCCTCCGCCGAATGATCCCCGAATCTGTTTTTTCTCTAAGGCAACTTGTAGCAAGGAGAAAATTTCAGCCATTCTCGGTTCAATTATCTTACTTAATTCCTTCTTTGGCATTTGAATTGAAGGGAGTCCACCTATTTGGGGAATAAGTATCATCTCCTCTGGTGGAACAGAAGGAATATGACAGTTACCAAATTCACACTTCACCTGTTCCGCTAACACTTTTGGTTTATTGAGGATATAGGCAATATCACTGGTTACATGACCACCTCCCATACTCACTCCCCCGGTGAAAACAGGTGCTCCATTGGCATATACAATCATATTGGTGGTGCCTCCACCAATATTTATTAAAAGAGTTCCCATCTCTTTTTCTTCAATACTCAGCACTGCTTCGGCATCCGCCAACTGTTGGGCAACTAGACGTTGCACCTGAAAACCAGCCCGTTGAATGCACTTTCGTTCGTTTTGGCACACAGAAGAAGAGCCCGTAACCACTAACACCCGACTTTCCAATCTATGACCGAGCATATCGATCGGATCTTTAATCCCATCTCTACCATCAACACGGAAATCTTGAACCAATGTATGTAAAATCTCACGGTCGAGAGGAAGTTCGAAAGCACGGGCAACTTCTAGCGACCTAAATATATCTTCACGTTTGATCTCTTGGTCTTTAGCGTTTATTCCCACAACCCCTTGGGAGGGAATACCTTCAATGTGCTCACCACCAATGCCAATAATAATCTGTTGGATATCGGTACCAGCTTGTAGTTCAGCTTCAGAAATTACAGAGGTAATACTTTTTATAGCCTGTTCTATATTTACAATCGCTCCGAAACGGACCCCTTCGGAGGGTCTTTCACATAAGCTATCTACCATGACGGTCCCGTCTTTGTTCACTGTACCTATTACAGCACGGACCCAGGAACTACCAATATCGAGCCCCATCATGATTTTATCTGTGGCCACTATTATACCTCCGAATCATTGCCGACTTACCAGCGCCCGAGCATACAAATCATACCGTAACTGACCAATAAGGGCAACATTACGAATCTGATCGTTCTCGCGTTCCAGTTTAATCAATCCAAGCGCATCGTGCAACCTTGATTCGGAAATAGGTTCACGAATATAGAGGGAACTTCGATATGCCGGTAAATCGATTATCATATTTCCAAAGGCTTTTCCAAGGTTCTCCTGGTACCGAATGGTACCGACAATGCGATACCGACCTTCAACATCTTTTCCCATTTGTGTAGCCAATTCAACTACTTTTTGCATGTCGGCATCTAAGCCATATTGTAGGAGGTGTTGACCATAGGCAGAACTAACTTCAACAACAAACACGTTATTCCCATATATAGCAAAATCTTGAGGGGAAATCTCTTGAAGCTTTCCGTGTTTGAGAAGATAAATGGTGGCCACCTGGCTAGATTCAACTACCGCAATTGCGGTTTCTGGATGAAACATCGATAGAGAAACTTGCAATGTAGAAAACAATCTTCTTCGCAGGTGAACCTCTTCGACCATGGGTAAAGAAATTAAGGCTTGTTTTAACTTTTTTGGAGCCTGTGACATGATCGATTTACCAAGAGTTTTTTGGGCCAATTCTTTAGCTTGAGAGGGAACAACAGTACCAGGAGACGAAGTAGTAAAGGTGACCTTAGTGATATCAAAAAAAGGGATATATTGAAGGGCATACCAAATTAATGGACAAAGGACAAAGAGTATTAAAACTAACTTCAAAACTTTTCGTTTATGTTGAGTTTTTGGTAGCTCGCGAAACGGTTCATTGGGGAAATCAAATGTCACGTTTCGATAGCTATCATAATCATAGCCATGGGCATAGGCATTACTCATAAGCTATTATCTCCTTATCTCCTTCAATCATACATGTATAAATAAATCCACATTCACATAACATCACAAATAAATTTGTACCACCTTGTGAAAAAAAGGGTAAAGGAATACCGGTGGGAGGCAATAATGCAGTCACTACAGCAAGGTTTACCAAGGCTTGCCAAGTAATCATGAAGGTTATTCCAAAAGTAGCCAAAGCCATAAAACGTTGTTTAGGGTGGGGAGAATAGAGGCGTCGGGCAGTTGAAAAACCCAAAAAGGCAAATCCAATAAAAAGTACGAAAAAGATAAGTATGCCAGCTAATCCCATCTCCTCAGCAAGTGAAGCAAAGATAAAGTCACTTTGGACCTCTGGAATAAGACCTAACTTAAATACCCCCTGGCCTAACCCTTTTCCTAAAATCCCTCCCGAAGTGATCGCCTCAAGCGATTTTTGAACTTGCCAATTTAATCCGCTCGGATCAATATTGGGAAATAGAAAACTCACCACGCGACGAATCCGATACGGTTCAATAAAAAGAAAAACTACCGCCCCAGAGCCAAGAAGAAAAATAGACATGGCAATATAGCGTAGGTGTACCCCCCCTATAGCAAGAAGTGCCAATGCCACCAATAAAAAAACGAGCGTAGTTGAATAATCACGTTGCCCGATAATCAAAAGAGCCGAAATAAGGATAATTATCAAACTTGCTCCAACAGGATAAAAGCTTTGTTTATCCCATTTTGATAAAATGAGAGCGAGGGCTAAAACTGCACTAATTTTTAAGAGTTCTGAAGGTTGAAATGAAGGTAGTGAACCAATTTGTAACCAACGGCGCGCTCCCAAACGTTCGACTCCCCAAGGGGTAATCAAAGTCAGCACCATCAATAGGAGAGAGAGTAATAAAAGGAAAGGAATTGAACGTTGAATCCAGCGCATAGGGATCCAACGAATAATGATAAATACAAAAAAACCTAATAAAGCAAATATTATTTGTCGTGAAAAATAATAGGAACTAGGTAAACCGTGGCGCAAAGCTTCATCATACGAAGCGGAATAGAGAGTCACAAGACCATAGCAGACCAAAGCAATAACAATACAGACAAACATAAAAGGAGACCAAGTAGGGGCCTTCTTAGCTGAAAATCCCTGCGCCTGGAGATTATTTCCCTGATACGTCATAAAGTCATAGGTATTGTTTTTCATCGTGACCTAGTTTTGAGCACGATAGTGTTACAGATATTTTATAATGAAAAATACTCCGGCCAGCACGGATGCTACGACACTAATGATCTGTAACCGAGTAACTATCTTACCCTCTGCAACTCCTTTTTTTTCAAAATGATGATGTAATGGGGCCATGGCAAATATTTTTCTTTTAAATACGCGAATCGCTACTATCTGTAGAAACGAAGAGAGGCATTCAACGATATAGACTACAGAAGCAACGAGTGCAATGAGTTCCACTTTCATTAATAATGCAGAAATCGCCAGAACTGCCCCAATAGCATGGCTCCCTGTGTCTCCCATAAATACCTGTGCTTTAGGGCCATTATACCAAAGGAAACCCAACAGTCCGCCTAACGAG
>Ga0265293_10002862_pt1 | contig 33362 bp, 49 predicted proteins | sample Munlanlewell138R_FD_192505 | JGI IMG/M metagenome (GOLD analysis project Ga0265293, IMG submission 192505) | Leachate microbial communities from a municipal landfill in Southern Ontario, Canada - Leachate well 138R | ecosystem: Engineered > Solid waste > Landfill > Unclassified | place: Canada... | reverse complement strand
ACGAGCGACGAAGGCGACGACCCGTTCTCGCCGGCGAGCTGGGCGAAGGCGAATCCGAACTGGGGCGTGTCTGTGATGCCCGACGAGATGGCGGCGCAGGCCCGCAAGGCCGAAGCGATGCCGTCGGCCATGAGCAACTTCCTGACAAAGCGGCTCAACGTGTGGGTGTCGGGCGAGTCGCCCTGGATGGACATGCGGGCCTGGGACCGCTGCGCGAACCCCGCGCTGCGCGACCTGTCGCCGTACCACGGCGCCAAGGCCTGGATCGGGCTGGACCTGGCGCAGAAGAAGGACTTCGCGGCTGTGTGCCTGGTGTTCCGGGTCGACGGCGTATGGCATGTGTGCACACGTCTGTATCTGAACGAGCTGGCGATACAGGAAAGCGGCAACGCGCACTTGAGCGGGTGGGCGCGGCAGGGGTATGTGCAGGTCACCGACGGTGATCTGACCGACTTCGACGTGGTGGCCGATGACCTGCGAGACCTCTGCCGGGATTTCGACGTGCAGGAGATCGCCTTCGACCCAGCGCTGTCGATGTACTTCGCCGGCAAGCTGATCGAGGACGGCCTGCCGCTGGTGGAGATCGCGCAGCGTGCGCTGTTCTTCACGCCGCCGTTGATCCAGGTCGAGAACCTGGTGCTCGAGCAGCAGCTGGCGCACGACGGTAACCCGGTGATGACCTGGATGGTCAGCAACCTGGTGGTCAAGGTGAGCAAGTTCAACGAACTACGGCAGCCGACGAAGGAGCGGCCGGAGAACAAGATCGACGGCCCGATTGCCATGTTGATGGCGCTGGGCCGGGCACTGCAAACGGATGGTGATGGCGATATGAACGGGTTTTTCTCCGCGCCAGCCATCATGAACTCATAACTGGACGAACCGATGGCACAAACACTTCGCCAGCCTGGCCGGCTGCGGGCGGCATGGGGCGCGCTGCGCGCCGTGCCCTCAGCCGTCAAGGCCATGGCGACGAAGTCGGCCAGCATCAGCGATGCCACCGGCAGCGCCGACGTGTTCGGCGTCGATCTGGACGGCGTGAGCGTGACGCCGCGCACAGCCATGCAGCTCTCGGCGGTGTGGGCCTGCGTGAGGCTGATCAGCGAGACCATCGCCACGCTGCCCATCGGCATGCATGAGCGCGTGGGCGCCGGACGGCGTTACGCGCCGCAGCATCCGCTGCACGGTGTGCTGCACGACATCCCGAACCCCGACGCGACAGCGGCGGTGTTCTGGGAGAGCATGGTGGCAGCGATGCTGCTGCGTGGCGCAGGCCGGGCCGAGAAGCTGCTGTACAACGGCCGTGTGGTGGGGCTGGAGTTCCTGGCGCCCGAGCGCCTGTGGCCGAACCGGCGCCAGGGTCAGCGGGTGCTGGACTGGCGCTACACCGAGGACACGGGCCTGCAGCGCGTCATCCCGGCCGAGCGGGTCTGGACGGTGCCAGGCTTCAGCCTGGACGGCAAGAGCGGCGTGAGCGCGATCCGGTACGGATCTGTGGTGTTCGGGAATGCGATGTCGGCGGAGAAGTTCGCCACACGCACGTTCACCGGTGGGCGACTGCAGAGCTTGTTCTACACCATCAAGGAGTGGCTGAAGCAACCACAGCGCGACGAGTTCCACAAGAACATCGGCGAGCGCATTCGCATGGGCCAGGCGCCTTTGCTGGAGGGCGGCATCGAGGCCAAGAGCCTGGGCATCAACCCTGACGACGCGCAACTGCTGGAGAGCCGGGGCTTCAGCGTGGAAGAGATCTGCCGCTGGTTCCGTGTGCCGCCGTTCATGGTGGGCCACAGCGAGAAGTCGACCAGCTGGGGTACAGGCATCGAGCAGCAGACGATCGGCTTCCTGACCTACACGCTGCGGCCCTGGCTCACGCGCATCGAGCAGTCGGTGGCCAAGGACCTGCTCACGCCGGCCGAGCGGTTGCGCTTCTACCCGAAATTCAGCGTCGAGGGCCTGCTGCGCGGCGACAGCGCCGGCCGCGCTGCGTTCTACACCGCGATGGTCAACAACGGCGTGCTGACCCGCGACGAGGTGCGCGAGCTCGAGGACCGGGAGCCCATGGGCGGCAATGCCGCGGTGCTGACGGTGCAGAGCGCCATGACGACGCTGGATGGCCTGGGCCAGCAGAGCGATGCCAACGCCGCGCGCGCCGCGCTGCGCGGCTTTCTCGGGGTGAACGACCCCGAACCTACGAAGGACTGACATGAGCCTGAAAACTCTTCCGGCCGCCCCGACGGGCAGGCCGAGCGCCAGCGTGCGCAGCGAGATCCTGCCGGCGGCCTTCGACCGCTGGCAGCCGGGCGTCCAAGCGGCGGCCGAGGGCGAACAGGAGCGGACCATCAGCGTGATGGACGTCATCGGCTACGACTGGTGGACGGGCGACGGCGTGACGGCGCGGCGCGTGGCCGCCGCGCTGCGCGCGCTGGGCCCGGGCCCGGTCACCGTGAACATCAACAGCCCGGGCGGCGACATGTTCGAGGGCCTGGCGATCTATAGCCTGCTGCGCGAGCACGAGGGCCATGTAACCGTGAAAGTGCTGAGCCTGGCCGCCTCGGCGGCGTCGGTCGTGGCCATGGCCGGCGACACGGTGCAGATCGCGCGCGCCGGCTTCCTGATGATCCACAACGCCTGGGTCATCGCGGCCGGCAACCGCAACGATTATCGCGAGCTGGCCGACTGGCTGGAGCCGTTCGACGCGGCGATGGCCGACATCTACGCGGCCCGTACCGGCGCCGAGAACAAGGCCATGGCCAAGCTGATGGACGCCGAGAGCTGGATCGGCGGCAGCTCGGCCATCGAGCAGGGCTTCGCGGACGAGCTGCTGCCCTCCGACCAGGTGAAACAGGGCGAGGCCAAGGCGCAGGCCCACGCGGCACGACGCCTGGAGGCGGCGCTGCGCGCCAGCGGCATGCCCAAGAGCGAGGCCATGCGCCTCATCAGCGAATTCAAAGCCGGCGCGGGAGATCCCGCCGGCGGCGGTGAGGGCGATCCCACCGGGCGCGGCCGTCAGGCCGACTTTGCAGCAACCGGCCAGGCACGCGCCCTCTCGGCGTCGCTGGCATCCATCCTCCCAACCCGTTGAAAGGAATTCGATCATGAAGAAAACCCAATCCATTCTGCGCGTGGCCGCCCTGGCCCTGGCAGCCGTTTCGCTCGGTGCGCAGGCCGCAGGCCTGGACGTCGCCGGCTTCTTCGCCGCCCATACCGATGTGCTGGCGGGCCTGTCCATGCTGGGCATGGCCGGCACCACCGTGGAGGCCGAGTACAAGCAGGTGCAGGCCGACCTGAAAAAGGTGGGCGACGACCTCAAGGCCTACGCCGAGAAAGCGGAGAAGGAGCTGAAGGCCCACTCGCAGCTCTCGGCCGAGACGAAGGCCGAGGTCGACAAGCTGCTGACCGCGCAGAGCGAGCTGCAGGCCGCGCACAAGGCCATGGAGCAGGTCATCGCCAAGATGCAAAACGGCGGCGGCATGCCCGGCTCGGCCAAGTCGCTGGGCCAAATGGTGGTGGAGAACGAGGCCATTACCGGCTTCAACGCCAGCATGCGCGGCGCGGTGGCCGTGAAAGTTGGCAGCATCCATGCCGCCGTCACCAGCGGCGCGGGCTCGGCGGGCGATCTGATCCAGCCGCACCGCGTGCCCGGCATCATCGTGCCGCCGAACCAGCGGCTGTTCCTGCGCGACCTGCTCAACTGGGGTACCACCAGCAGCAACAGCATCGAGTACGTGCGCGAGGCCGGCTTCACGAACAACGCCGCGCCGGTGGCCGAGAACCCGAGCAATCCGAAGCCGGAGTCGGATCTGACGTTCGACCTGGACACCGCGCCGGTGATCACCATCGCGCATTACATCCGTGCGTCCAAGCAGGTGCTGGCCGATGTGGCGATGCTGCAGAGCTACATCGACGGCCGGCTGCTGTACGGCCTGAAGGTCAAGGAAGAGGCGCAGCTGCTCAAGGGCAGCGGCCTGGGCCTGAACCTCAACGGCATCCTGACGCAGGCCACCGCCTACGTGAACCCGGGCGTGGCCGTGCAGGCCGAGACCATGATCGACCGCCTGCGCATTGCGCTGCTGCAGGTCGAGCTGGCCGAGTACAGCTCCGACGGCATCGTGCTCAACCCGATCGACTGGACGCAGATCGAGCTGACGAAGACCGAGGACAACGCCTACCTGTTCGCCACGCCCCGCGGCCTGGCGGCGCCGGGCCTGTGGGGCCGGCCGGTGGTCAGCACCCAGGCCATGGACGCGGGCGAGTTCCTGACCGGCGCGTTCTCGCTGGGCGCGCAGGGCTGGGACCGCGAGGACGCGAACATCACGGTCAGCAACCAGGACCGCGACAACTTCGTGAAGAACATGGTCACCATCCTGTGCGAAGAGCGCGTGGGTTTGACCGTGTACCGGCCCGAGGCCTTCGTGGCGGGCGACTTCAGCGGCGTGCACCCGGCGCCGCCGTCCAGCACCCCGGCGTCGAGCACGCCGCCGGCCAGCTCCTGATCGGGCAGGGCGGGGCGCCTTCGGGCGCCTCGCCCATGAAGGACACGACACCATGTCACTGATCAACGTGGAGGCCCTGCGGGGCTTCGATCACGACGGCGCGCGCCGGCGCGGCCAACGCTTCGCCGTCAGCGCGCGCACCGCTGAACAACTCAAGGCGCGCGGCCTCGCGCGCATTCTGGACAAGGCCATGCCCGGCAACCCTTCTACGGCCGCTGGCGGGAAGCCGTCTGCATTGCCAGCGGCCCCAGCCTCACAGCCGACGACTGCGAAGCGGTCAGGGCGTGGCGCGAAAAAGCAGACGCCTGCACCGCCGACGGCACCGGCACCCGTGGCGTCTTCGTCACCAACACCACATTCCGCGCCTGCCCCTGGGCCGATGTCCTCTACGCCCTCGACCGGGCCTGGTGGGACACTCATCTGAGCGAGGTGCGCAACGTGTTCAAGGGCCTGCTGGTGACGCCGCAGATCATCCCCGGCATCCGCCGCGAGATGGCGTGGCTGGACGGCTCGCGCACCAACAGCGGCGCGGCATTGATCGCCCAGGCCGCCTGGTGGGGCGTGCGCCGCATCGTGCTGCTGGGCTTCGACTGCCAGCACGCCGCAGGGCGCACGCACTGGCACGGCAGCCACCCGGCGCACCTGGGTGACGCCGCCGGCGTGGCCGAGTGGCCGGCGCAGTTCCGCGCCATCCTGCCGCGCCTGGCGGACGTGGAGGTGGTCAATGCCAGCCGCGCCAGCGCGCTGGATCTGTTCCCCCGGCAACCTCTGGAGCTCGCACTGGCATGAGCATCATCAGCATGGCCGATGCGCTGTCACATCTGCGCCTGGCGGCCGGGTATCCCGCCACGCAGGTGCAGCCCTATCTCGATGGGGCCGAGGCGGCGGCGCAGGCATTCCTGAATCGGCGCGTGTTCGCCACCAGCGATGCGCTGGAGACGGCGCGGGCCGGATTGCCCGCTGCCCTCGCTGCCGCCGCATCAGCACGCGATGCGGATCTGGCCGCCGCCGCAGCGATGACCGATTGCCAGGCGAGCCAGATGCTGCGCCTGGGGGCGCTGGGTCGCTGGGCCGGCGCCCTGCAGGGCGCCGAGGAAGTGGCGCGCGGCATCGTAATCAATGATGGGATCAAGGTGGGCATCCTGCTGCTGCTGGGTCATCTGTTCGAGAACCGCGCCACCGTGGTGGCGGGTTCCACCGTGACCGAGATCCCGGTGGGCGCGCAGCACTTTCTGCTGCCGCACCGCGTGGGCTGGGGCGGCTGACATGCAGGCAGGCAAGCTGGACCAGTGGGTGGCGGTGGAGCGCCAGGGCGCCCCGGCCGACTCGTTCACGAAGCGCGCGTGGGTCACCGTGGAGGAGGCCTGGGCGAGTGTGCAGCCGGTGCGCAGCAGCGAGCCGCGCCTGGCCGATGCGCAGCAGGCGGTGCTCACGCACACGGTGCTGGTGCGCTGGAGCGCGGCACTGGCGGCGCCGCTGGTCTCGGGCGCCTGGCGCATCCGCTTCACCGACCTGCGCTCGGGCGCTGCCCGGGTGCTGGGTGTGCAGGGGCCGGCCCGCGATCTGCGGCATGCCGGGCATTGGCTGATTTTCGACTGCGTGGAGGGCTTGGCAGATGGCCACTGAATCGACACCGCGCCGGCGCGGCCGCGTCGGACTGAAGACCGCCGTGCCGGCCGTGGCCGGTCAGGTTCCGGCCAACCGGCGCTATGTGTTCGCGAAGAACTGCGTGAACGACTTCGGCTCGTTCGTGATCGGCGACGCGGCGCGCGGCGCGTTCCCGGCCGACCTGGTGGCGGCGTACTTGGTCGCCGGCGTCCTGGTGGAGCGCCCCCATGGCTGAGGCCAGCACCACGGCCGTCAAGGGCCTGGCCGAGCTGGATCGGCTGCTCAAGCAACTGCCGGTCAACATCGAGGTCAACGTGCTGCGCGGCGCGATGCGCGCCGGGCAGAAGGTGGTGCAGGCCGAGGCGCAGGCCAAGGCGCCCGTGAAGTCGGGTGATTTGCGGCGCAGCATCAAGATCAGGGCCAACGCCGGCGCCAAGCGCCGCGGCTATGCTCGCGTGGACGTAGAGGCGGGCGGCAAGATGGCGTGGTATGCCCGGCTGCTGCACACCGGCACCGGCGCGCACTATCGAGGCACGGGCACGCGCAGCGTGCGCAAGGCCTACGTCATCAAGGCCAAGGGCGTGCTGGGCACCAGCGTGGACACGAAGACCAAGCGGCGGCTGAGCCGCCGGCACGGTGATGCCCTGGGCCTGCTGCTGGCCAACGGGCAGGTGCGCTCGATGGTGACCCACCCGGGCATCCGACCGAACGACTACATGCGCGACGCCGCGCTCAAGCTGGATGGCCCGGCGCTGGATGCCTTCGTGGCCTACCTGCAGCGCCGCATCCCGGCTGAAGTGCGCAAGCTCAACCCTCAGGCATCTTGATCATGATCGAAACCGTCATCCGCGACATCCTGCGTGCCCACGCGCCGCTGCTGGCCCTGGTGGGCGGCGTGCCGGGCCGCATCGACCTGGTGGACGTCGCCGAAGAACTGGCCCGCCCGCCGTACCTCACCTTCAACCTGACCAGCGGCCAGCAGGCCGGGCGCGGCAACCTGTGCAGTCCGGCCAGCCTGGGCCTGCTCAATTCCGAACTGCTCGTCACGCCCTGGGCCAGCGAGGCGCCCGACGTGGTGGCCGTCAACGCAGCCGCGCGCGCCGCGCTGCTGGCCGCGCAGCGCCACCAGGTGGGTGGCGCGGTGGTGGTCCAGTCCGTCACGTTTGCGCGCTTCGGCGCCTGGGCCCGCGAGCCCGAAACCAACCTGCTGACCCGAGGCCAGATCTTCGTGGTCAGCCACACCGAGTAAGCCCGCAAGGCTTCATCCGCCGCCGCCTTCGGGCGGCGCTTTTGTTTGGCCCGCACTCCGCGGGCTTTTTCACTTCTGAAAGGCCCCTGCCATGAGTCAGTACACCGGCACCGGGACGTGCGTGTCCGTTTCGGCATCCACGCCCGCCACCCACGACGCCAACGGCTTTGCCGCCCTGGCGTACACCCAGCTCGGCGAGCTGGAATCTGTCGGCGAAATCAATATTCGCCACGAGTCCATTAACTTCGTCAACCTGTGCTCTGGCAAGACCAGCCTGTCCAAGGGCGCCGAGCAGGGGGTGGAGTTCGACATCGGCGTCGCCATGGACCGCGTTGACGCCGGTCAGGCGATCATGACCAGCGCCCGCAAGAGCCTGACGCAGAAGGTGTCGCTCAAGATCACCGACAGCGCGGGTGACACGGTGTACCTGCTGGCTTACGTGATGGGCGAGCGCATCGCCGGCGGCGCCGGTTCGAACGACGTGCGCATGAATGTCTACAGCATCGGCGTCATCGCCCCCGCCTCGGGCGACACCGCCGTGGTGGTGCTGTATTCGCCGCCGCCGCCGCCTTCGTCCTGATTCACCCCCCCGAGCACCTGCCCGGTGCCGTTCGTTGCCTTCGCGGGTGACGGCGGCACTGGGTAAGGGCATTGCTTGCACTCACCCGCGAAAGACATCTCATGAACACCATCACCTTCCAGTTCTCGCTCGATCAGCGAGTGCGCACCCCCTTCAACAGCATCGGCATTGTCTCCATGCAGGCCCATGACGACGGTGGCGTTTGCTACTTCGTGAAGACCGAGCACGGCGGCGCCTGGTTCAAGGAAGGCCAGCTCTCGCACTTCGATGCCGCAACCACTTCTGCCGCCTGAGGAGGCCCCAGCATGTACGACCTGAGATCCATCAAGACTTTTCAGTCCATCGAGCACCCCATCAAGGACGCCGACGGCAACCCCACCGGCGTGGTGTTCACGTTGGCCGGCCCAACCCACCCCCAGCGCAAGGCGGCCGAACACGCCCGCCAGCGCAAGCTGATCCGCGAGGCGGGAAAAACGGGGCGGCTGGCGCAACCCGACCCGGCCGAGACCGAGGCCGAGCGCCCGAAGCTGCTGGCCGCCATGACGCTGGGCTGGTCTGGTTACGGCGTGAACGGGCAGCCGGTGCCCTTCAGCGTCGAGGCAGCCGAGGCGCTGTACGCCGACCCGGATCTGGCGTGGCTGACCGAACAGGTGGATGCCGCGCTGGCTGACCGCCAGCTTTTCACGAAGCCCGCCAGCGCGAGCTGAGCGGGCAGCTCGAACTGTATGCGCGCCAGCTCGCCTGGCTGCAGCAGCCCATCGACCCCAAGAACGCCAGCGGCAGCACCCGAGCCGATCTGCGCCGCCGCCACGACAAGCCCCTGGGCTTGCCCGAGGTGGAGGCGCAGCACCTGCTGCGGATGCTGGAGCAAATGGGCTGGTCGGAGCCGGGCGGCTTTGGCCCCGTGCCGCTGAGCAGCCGCGAGATCCTGGCCTGGTGCCAGGGGATGGCGGTGTGCCTGGAGCCCTGGGAGTTCGAGCTGATCCGCAACGCCTCGCGGGCGTACTGCCGCGAGGCCTCGGCGAAAGACCCGAGAGAACCCGTGTTCGATGCCGACGCGCCGGGGCACAAGCCCACCGGCCTGGCGGCATCGCTGGCCGCCACCCTCAACCGCAAGCCTGACCCGAAGAAGCCGTCATGAAAGTCTCATCGCTGACCATCGAGATGGCCGCGAATGTCGCGCGCCTGCAGAAGGACATGGACGACGCGCGCCGCGTCGTCGAGGGCACCATGGGGCGCATCAGCGACTCGGTCAGCTCCGCCACCAAGGTGCTGGGCTTCCTGGGCGTCGGTGCCGGCGTCTCGGGCCTGCTCAACATGGCGCGAGACGTGAGCTACACCGCGCAGGAGTTCGAGCGGCTGTCTCAGTTGGCCAACACCACGGCCGAAACGATGCAGGGCTGGTCGTATGGCGCGAGGACGGTGGGTGTGCAGCAGGAGAAGCTGTCGGACATCCTCAAGGACGTGAACGACAAGGTGGGCGAGTTCCTGCAGACGGGCAGCGGCCCGATGAAGGATTTCTTCGAGAACATCGCGCCCAAGGTGGGCGTGACGGCCGAGCAGTTCGCCCGCCTGGGCGGCCCCGAGGCGTTGCAGCTCTACACCACCTCGTTGCAGAAGGCCGGCGTCGGGCAGAAGGAAGCCACCTTCTACATGGAGGCCCTGGCCAGCGACGCGACAGCCCTGCTGCCGCTGTTGAAGGACAACGGCAAGGCCATGAACAACCTGGCATCCGAGGCCCAGGACATGGGGCTCGTGATGAGTGACCAGGCGGTGGCGCAGGCTGTGGAGCTGGCGCGGCAATCCCAGGTGCTTGATGCTCAGTTGACCGGCGTAAAAAACACCATCGCCACGGCCGTCATGCCGACGATGGTGGAGATGGCCAGGCAGATGGCATCTCTGTACGGCCAGTCCCAGAGCTTTGCGGGCGTGCTTGGCGGCGAGCTACAGGATGCGCTCCGAGGGGTCTACAGCACGACGGTCGGTGTCGTCACTGTGTTTCAGACAGCTGGGCAGGTCATCGGTGGCGTGATTGCCTACATGACCACGAGCGTCTCAGCACTGGTGGACGTCGCGGGAAAAATCATTGATGGAGATCTGAAGGGCGCGTGGAATGCGGCCAATCGCGGAGCCGCTGCTGCTGGGGAGGTCATGAGCGCTGTTGCTCAGGACGTGTCTACGTCATGGGCCACCGCCGGCGGCATGATCAATGACATCTGGCGGGACACCAACACATCGGCGAGTGCGGCTGCCAAGGCTTGGGGGACGGCAGGCGGGAAGGTACGCCAAGATGCCGCAGCGAGCAAGGAAGCCGCCCGCGCTGCGGCTGCCGAGGCCAAAGCCCAGCAAGCCCTCTACGCCAGCCTGATGGGCGTCAGCGCCGACTACGTGGAGCAGCTCGGCCGCATCCAGGCCATGCGCCTGTCGGGCATGGTCACCGACGAGCAGTCCATCGAGCTGGCCACGCGCCTGATCGAGCAGCAGAAGGTGGCCGGCGGGATCATGGAGGCCAATGCGAAGTGGGCCTCCAGCTCGGCCAAGGCCAACGCCGACGCCTACGACAGCCAGCTCGGCCGCGTGCACGGCCTGCAGGACGAGCTGGATGCGCAGCTGAAGGCCAATGAGGCCATCGGCCTTTCTGGCGTGGCCCTGGCCGAGCTGGAGGCCGCGCGCCAGCGTGATGCCGCGGCCGAGCTGGAGCGCCGCTCTGTCGTCTTCGACACCGCGGGCAACGGGGCCATGGCGCAGCTCTACCGCGACCAGGCCAAAGCCATGCGCGAGCTGGCCGACGCCCGCGTGGCCGGTGCCACGAAGCAGGTGGCCGTCGAGGCCGCGAAGAAGGCCGAGGAAGCCTGGAAGACCACCACCGACCAGATCAGCCAGGGACTGACCGATGCGCTGATGCGCGGTTTTGAGGATGGCAAGAGCTTCGGGCAGAACTTCGTGGACAGCCTCGAGAACATGTTCAAGACGCAGCTGGCCAAGGCCTTGCAGCAGTCGATCGCGCAGGGCTTGTCCAGCCTGTTCGGTGGGCAGGGTTTCGGATCCGGTGGCGGCGGTGGCATGCTCGATCTGGTCAGCAAGGCCTGGGGATTCTTTGGCGGTGGATCGTCCGCGGGCGCTGGCGTCATTTCCAACGGGATGTCCCAGGCCGCCATGCTGGCGGCGCAGGAAGCCGGCATGACGGCCGGGGCGACGGCTGGTGCCTCAGCCGGCACGGCCGCGTCTGCGGTGCCTGTGGTGGGCTGGATCGCCTCGGCCGTGATGGTGGCCGATAGCCTCTACAAAAGGGGTTACACCCGCGCCACGTTGACGGGCGCCGGCCAGGCCAGCTCGGCAGATCGGTACGCCAGCATCGGCAACTCCATGCGCCCCAACGAGTCGCTGGTGTACAAGACCTCGCTGGAAGGCCTGAACTACAAAATCATGGAGGCCACTGGCGTGAGCGGCAAGTGGACCGAGATCTTCACGGGCAGCGTGCGCATGGCGCATCTCTTCGGGCAGCGCCTGAAGGAGTATGGCTACCAGGTGCAAATCGCCTCAGGAGAGGTCCAGGACGCCACGGAATACGCCTTCTACAAGGGCGGGCTGTTCCGCGGCAACAAGACGCGCACGCAGGCATCTGACAGCCCCGGCGCGAATGCATGGGAGACGGCCGTCAGGGACATGAAGTCGTCGTCGGCCACGCTGGCGGTGGCGCTGGGCGGCAGCCGGGAGGCGGTGGACAATTACACCGGCACGGTCAAGGTCAACCTTCGTGGTGTCACCAACGCCGCCGAGGAGCAGCAGCGCTACAGCGAGGCCCTACAGGATGCCCAGCGCCAGATGATCAACGCGGCGACGGGCGCCGACTATTCGGCGGAGCGGTTCGCGTCGATGATGGCCGACATCAATCAGTCGATGTCGGACGTGGGCATCAGTGCCCAAGGCATCAGCGACATCCTTGTCGACGGGATCATGGGCCGCATGAGCGAGGCTGATGTTGGCGCGGCTCTGTCGGACATGATCATCGGCGGGATCTACGAATCCATCGCGTCGAGCTACGCCGGGCAGATCGCCAGCGTGTTCACCGGGCAGATCCTGACACCGATGTTTGCCGCGATGGCCGCCGGCGTGCCCATCAGCCAGGCCATCAGCCAGCAGGCCATCGCCAACGTGGTTGCCACGGCGCAGAGCGCAGCCGCTGCCCTCAATGCCATCTTCAACGATGCCGGGTTCCGCCAGGCCATCGCTGGCATCGAGACAGCGATCAGCGGCGTGGCGGGCGCGGTGACGAGGGTCAAGGTGCCCAGCTTCGGCTCGACCCGCCTGTCAGCGACGAACGCCGCCGCCCAGAAGGCCAACGAGATCGCGCGCGAGCGCTTTGGCCTGGAGACCCAGTTGCTCAGCCTGCTGGGCAACACTGCCAAGCTGCGCGAGCGCGAACTCAATGCGCTGTCCGCCGGCAATCGCGCGTTGCAGCAGCACATCTGGGCGATCGAGGATGCGCGCGACGGCATGGATAGGACCATGGATGCACTGCGCCGTGCTGTGGAAGCTGAGCAGGACGCGCTGGACAAGCGCCTGAGCGCCGCACGCGACACCGAGAGCATGCTCAATGACGTGTTCGGCACGCTGCGCGATCACGTGCGTGAGCTGCGCGGCCAGGTGGCCGATGTGTCCACGATGCAGGCACGCCAGGCGCTGGACCTGGTGCGGCAGATGCGCGCCGGCACGGCAGACCTGGACGCCGACAAGCTGCGCGACGCCGTGAGCGTGATCCGCACCGACCTGGACGGCCAGGTCTATGCGTCGCGCGTGGACCGCGATCGCGCCTACCTGACCATGGCCAATGAGCTGGCGGCGCTGCAGTCGGTGGTGCAGCCCAAGCTCAGCGATGCGGAGCGCACGGTGCTGCTGCTGGAAGAGCAGATCGAGTACCTCAACACCCAGCTGCAGGTGGCCGAGGACCAGATGAACGCTCTGCTGGGCATCGACACCAGCGTCAAGAGCGTGGCGTCTGCGGTGCTTGACCTGAATGCCGCCATGGCCACCTACAGCGCGGCCATCGCGGCCGGCCAGGCGGTGACGGTGGCGTCATCGGCGCCGGCGGCGTCGACGGGCGGATCGGGCGGCTACAAGGCTCCCACCGTCTCAAGCGCCCAGTGGACCGCCTCCGGCTATCTGTCGAAAAACCCCGATCTGAAATCGTACTGGGCCGCCAACGGTGCCGATCTGGCGCGCGACCGCGGATGGACGATTGAGGACTACGCGCTGTGGCACTGGGAAGAATACGGCAAAGACGAGAAGCGCCGCTTCGCCACCGGCGGCGCGTTCGCCGGCGGTGTGGTGCGCCGCCCGACGTTTTTTGACATGGGTCAGATGGCCGAGCGCGGAACCGAGGCGATCATGCCGCTGGCCAACGTCGGCGGCTACCTGGGGGTGCGCGCCCACACGGGTGGCGACTCCGAGACCAGGGCCCTGCTGCAGGCGATCCTCAGGCGCCTGGACGAGGACCACGCCGTGCACGAGTCGGTGGCGGTCAACACCTCGAGGGCGGCCGCGATCTTGCGCAAGGTCTCGCGCCCTGGTGGCGCCATCGCGGTGCAGGCGCCGGCTGAGCAGCCGGTGCAGGTGCAGGTGGCCCCATGACCGAGTGCGTCACGCGGATCATCGATCCGGTCAAGTTCGTGCCGTCGATGCTGGTGAGTATCACGGCCACGAACGCACAGTCCGCCTGGGCTGCCGGCACGTACGCCAAGGGCGCCGAGGTGCTGCGCCAGGTGGTGGCCACCAGGGGGCACATGCGTGGCCTGCCGATGCTGCGGGTGTTCGAGAGCCTGGAGGATGGCAACACCGGCACGCCGGGCGTGGACAGTGACAAGTGGCTCGACGTGGGCCCGGCCAACACGGTGGCCATGTTCGACGACCGCATCAGCACCGAGACGCAGCAGGCCGGCAGCGATGACCTGGTGGTGCGCCTGGCGCCCGGCAAGACGGTGACCACAGTGGCCATGTTCGGCGTCAAAGCCAGCCGGGTGCGCGTGCAGGTGTTTGACGATGACGTGCAGACGTTTGACCAGACCCAGGAGCTGCTGCCCGACAACGTGGCCGATTGGTTCCAGTACTTCACCGCGCCGGTTGATCAGCTCGCGTCCAGGCTGCTGTTCTCTGGCCTGCCGTGCTACTTCTACAGCCAGATCCTGATCACCTTCGAGGGCACCGACATAGCTGTGGGCGCTGTGACGTTCGGCGAGTCCATCGAGTTGGGCACATCCCCCTTGCTTGGCGCCGAGATCGGCATGGATGACTACTCGGTGAAGGAAACCAACGAGTACGGCGAGACCCTGTTTGAAGAGCGTGACAGCGCTGACTACCAGAACCTGACGGTGCTGGTCGACAAGGTCAGGCTCAACGCCGTGAGCGTCCTGCTGCGGCGCCTGAAGTCCATGCCCACGGTCCTGATCGGATCGGATGACCCCGACTATGCCGAGTCGCTGATCAACCTGGGCTGGATCGGCTCGCACCGTCTGGTGCTTGCATACCCCAACCACGCACTGCTGGACATCGACTTCAAAGGACTGATCTGATGAGCGTCACCATTCCCCCCTTCCCGGACCCTCCACCAACGAGAGACGACCCGGAAAACTTCGCGCAACGGGCCGACGCGGTGATGCTCGCATTTCCGGCGATCGTCACAGCGATGAACGCTCAGAACGTCGAGAACAACGCGCTCAACACCAACGTCAACACCAAGCATGCAGAGGCGCTCGAGGCCGCTGGAGATGCATCGGACGCCGCGGGCGTTGCTACCACCCAGGCTGGCATTGCACTCGCTCAGGCGGGCATCGCTACGTCGGCCGCCGAGGATGCAGCGGACAGCGCTGCGGCTGCGGCAACATTCGTTCCGGCGAACTACGTGCCTCGCGCCGGTGGCATCACGATGACCGGGCACCTGTCCGTCCCGGCCGGCGCGGCCGGAAATGAAGTGCCCCGTGCGAACGAGGTTTTCGGCAAGGGGCAGTCGTGGCAGACCGTGACGCGCACCAGCGGCGTGACTTACACCAACTCCACCAGCAAGCCGATCATTGTGGTGGCATCTGCAACATCAAGCGCAGTTGAAAACGGGCTGAGTGGGCTCGTAGGAAGCGACATTGTTTCCTGGTCGTCGTGGCCGGAAACCAGCACCAACATAAACATCAACTTCATCGTGCCCCCTGGTAATACATACAAGATCGAGGTCTATAACGCGAGCGCCCTGGCCGTGAAGGAGTACCGTTGATGAAATACTTTTTGGTCAATGGCGCTGTCCACGCCTACGAATCGGACGGCTCGCAGGATGCGTGGATTCCCGAGGGCGCCGAGTCCATCACCGAGCAGCAGGCCATGGATGCGCTTCGGCCATCGCTGGAAAAGCGCCGGGCCAGCCGGTGGGATCAGGTCAAAGTAGAGCGATTCCGCCGCACATTTGGCGGGGCGTTTGTTGGCGGCCACTGGTTCCACAGCGACATCGACAGCCGCGTGCAGCACATGCAACTGTCACGAGACGCTGACGCCATCATCGCGGCAGGCGGCAGTCTGTCCGATCAGCTATCGGCCGGCGGCAACCCGGTGATGTGGAAGACGATGGCAAACACCTTCATTCCGATGACTGCCGGGCTTGCTCAGTCCGTTGTCGAGGCAATCAAGCTGCTGGACGCGCTGGCGTTTGCCCGAGCCGAGGCGCTGCGCGCGCAGATCGAGGCATCCGAGGATCCCGAGTCGATCGACATCACCACCGGATGGCCCAGCACCTACGCCGTGCGCAACATCAACACGGCGACGTACGACGAGCTGCTGGACATCCTGGGCATCGGCCCGGTCATCGCCCAGGCAATCGTGGACGGCCGCCCCTGGGCGTCGGTCGATGACCTGCTCACCATTCCAGCCGTCGATCAGTCGCTGCTCGATGTGCTGGGCCCGCAGCTGTCTGTGTGATGGGGCGAGATGATCATCCTGGCATACGTCGGAGATCACGCCCAGGACGGCCTGGCCGCGCGCATTGGCTGGGCCACCGTGCGCCTGGCGCAAGTCGGGGCTACGTGGCGCCGCGTCACGCACGTTGAGGCCGTGCTGGTGGGTCGTGGCCGGCACTGCACCATCGCCGGCGCATCGCTGCGAGACGACGGCGTACGCATCAAACCCGACGCCGACCTGACGCCCGCGCACTGGGTGGCCATCGACGTGCCCCACTGGTCGACCGAGGACGCGATCGACTGGTTCGAGCACTTCAAGGGCCAGCGCTATGACTGGCGCGGCGCCCTGGCCACCGTGCTGTGGTTCCTGCCGCACAGCATCACCCGGTGGTTCTGCAATGAGGCGCTGGGCGCGGCCGTGGGCGTGATTGATCCGCATCGCCTGACGCCGGCGGCATTCGTCGCCCTGGCCTTGAGCATGCCTGGCGCACGGGTGTGCACCGAAGAATTTTTCGCCGAATGAGAGGCCAGATGACCGACCGAAATTTCACCGATGACTCGAGTGGCGGCGTGGGCAAGCTGGTGCTGTTCCGACTGACGTCCATGGAGCAGGCCGTGCGCACGCTGACAGACCAGGTGGGCAAGCTGGTGCTCATCGAGGAGCGGCAGAGCCAGATGTTCGAGGCGCAGGAGCGAGCGTTCAGGGCCCTTTCTGAGCTGGAGCGGCGCGTGCGGACGCTGGAGCTGGTGGAGCCGATCACCCGGCGCACGAATGTGTGGGTGGAGCGCGCCGTGCTGGCGGCCATCGGTGCCGCTGCCGGCATGGCCGTCAAGGTTTTTCTGCATTGATGGAGGTTGACGTGGGCAGATTTCGCTACTGGTTCATGGGCTTTGGCGGCGCGGTGGTGCTTGGCGCACTGCTGCTGACCGACCCCGACAAGGATTTCATTTCCACCGGCATGCTGCTGCTTGGCCTGGTGACCCCGCTGCTGGCTGTGCTGTGCGCGCACCTGGCCCGCAGGGGCCTGTTTGACTACCTGGATCTCTCGGCGGCGGCCGACAAAGCGAAGGAGACGCCAACCGGTGCGGGGCTGGTTTTTTTGGGCGTTTGCATCGTGCTGGCCGCGCTGCTGGGCCTGTTCGGTCGCAGCGCCACGGCCGCCGAGCTGCCGCCGCGCGCGGCGCAGTACCTGCCCATCCTCTCGGCTGAAATCGACGAGCGCTGGCCCAACGTGCCGCAGCGCTCGTACCTGGCCGGCCTGGTGCACCACGAAAGCGGGTGCCCGGCGCTGCGCTCGAAGTGCTGGAACCCGGCGAGCCGCCTGAAGACCAGCCGGGAGGAGGGCGCCGGCCTGGGCCAGCTCACCCGGGCCTGGCGGCCGGACGGCTCGCTGCGCTTTGATGCCCTGGCCGAGATGCGCGAGCGCCACCCCGCGCTGCGCGAGCTGGACTGGGCCAACATCTACCAGCGCCCGGATCTGCAACTGCGCGCCGTGGTGCTCAAGGTGCGTCAGGACTTCGCCGCCCTGGCGCCCGTGCAGGACCGGGCCGAGCGCCTGCGCTTCGCCGATGCCGCCTACAACGGCGGGCTGGGCGGCGTGCAGAAAGAGCGGCGCGCGTGCGGCCTGCAGGCCGGGTGCGACCCGCAGCGCTGGCATGGCCACGTCGAGCGCGTCTGCCTCAAGAGCAGGGCGCCGCTGTATGGCAGCCGCAGTGCTTGTGACATCAACCGCGATCACGTGCGCATCGTTTTCCGCGACGCGCAGCTTTACGCCCACTCGATCTGAAGGACCCCACCCATGACCACACTCTCCACCATCCTGGCCCTAGGTACCAACGATGCCCCCTCGTCCGACATCACCGTCGAGGGCGGCAGCGTCGTGACACTCAGCCTCATCGGCTACGGCAAGCTGGTGCTGCAGACAAAGACCACCGCCGGCTACACGTCACAGGGCGAGATCAGCCAGTTCAAGCCCGGCTGTCAGCTTCTTGGCCCTGTGACGTTCCGCGTGGTGCGCCAGGCTGCCATCGCCGCATGCGGCTGCTCGATGGAGGCGGAATGATCGGCGTGCTGCATCCCGTGATGCGGCCACTGTCGGCGCCGCTCGGCCACGCTATGGCGGCGGCTGCGCGCAGGCACCCCGGCACGATCGGGACGCCTGGGAAGGTTGGCTTTGGCGTGGGCATAGCTCCAGGGCAGGCCCACGCCCTTGGCTACACGCCGTTGCCCGGATGCTATGACCGCTTCTCGCCGAACTACGGGAACTACGCCTACACCGACGGCAGCATCATGGTGTGGGTGCCGGCGTTCAGGATGCGCCTGGCCTCGCCGGATAGCCCGAGGTATGCGCTCTACGGGGCCAACTGCGTGGATGTGCTGCCGGTTACAGCGCACGCCAGCGAAGCTGCGGCCAACGCCGAGGGCTTTTACCTGCATCGAGCCTTCATCCATGCGGGCGTCGTGCAGCCGGGCTTTTTCTACGACAAGTACAAGTGCAGCAACAACGCTGGCGTTGCGTCCAGCCTGTTCATGGGCATCCCACTCGTGGCCTCCCCGCAGGCCGGCCAGGTTGGCTTCGCATCGCTCGACGGCGCCCCCGCCGCGAATCTTTCGGGCTCAATTGCCGCCGCCCGCACGCGCGGTCCGCAGTTCTTTCCGGCGACGGTGTTCATGCGCGATGCGCTGGCGGTACTGGCTATGGCCCACGCACAGGCCGCCACCAGCACCGACGCCTGCGCCTGGCACGACCCTGCTGGCGTGCGCAACTTCCCGCTGGGCTGCAACAGCAACGCATTGAGCGACATCAATGACACCAGCCTGACTTTCACATCGGCAGGGTCCAGCGCGCAGCCGAATATGCCGCTGACGGGCAGCGCCAGCGTGTTGGCAAAGACAACGCACAATGGTCAGGCATGCGGCATCGCTGATGTCAACGGCACCACCTGGGACGTCAACCCGGGCGTGACCACGATCGTCGCGACAAAAAACATCTCGGGCGCGACACGAACTAACCCCGTGACGCTAACCGTGGCCGCCCATGGGTTGACCACCGGTGCAATCGTGCAGGCTGTCAGCATGGCGAACGCGGGGATGACGCAACTGCAAGACAGGTTGTTCCAGATCACTGTCGTCGACGACGACACGATCAGCCTTGATGGCGTCAACGGCACCGCCTTCGGTGAGTACACGACTGGCGGCCAGATCCGCTGCAACGCACGCTTTTACGCGCTCAAGCCCAGCGTCGATATAACGACCGTCACGGCTGGCAACTCTGGCGCCACGGACTTGTGGGGAGCCAATGGCGTGGCTGCGCTGTACGACGAGATCACACCCACGCCTTGGCGCACCGACTACAGTAACAACGGGCCTGGACAGCGATACGGAAACGGTGCGGCCCAGGCATTCGGCTGGGATACGGCCGATGCCAGGCTGCTGACGATGTCCGGCTTTCCCTTGGCTGGTGCCATCAGCCCGGCGGGCGTAGCCCTGTTCGGACAGGACTACTTCTATCAATTCTTCGTCGACATGCTCTTCGTTCGCTCGGGCGGCCACTGGGGCAACGGCGCGAATGCCGGGGTTCGCGCCCGCAGTCTGGGCGGCACGCGCACGAACACGAGCAGCAACGTGGGGTTCGTCGCCGCCTCGTATCTAACTTGAGCCCTGAGCGACAGCGACAGGGCACCAGACCATGACAACATCGATGCACGCCGAAGCCAACATGCACCGCAAGCTGGTGCTGTTCGCGCAGCAGCTGGAGGGCTACCTCGCCCACTTCCCGAGCTGCCACAAATACACGATCACGCAGAGCATTCGGCAGGCGTTCATTGACGTCTACAACCTGGTGACCGAGGCGCAGAAGCGCTATCACAAGAAAACGACCCTGGCCCAGCTCGACATCCGCCACGAGCAGATGCGCATGCTTGTGCATCTGGCGCACGAGATGGGCTTGTTTAACTGCATGCGCGGCCGGCGCGATCCGGAAGCCCTGGGCGAGCATCGATTCCTGGTGCTCATGAAACACGTGGACGAACTCGGCCGCATGATCGGCGGCTGGGCCAGGGCAGAAATCCACGGGCGCGGCGGCAACACCGTGTCCGCTGGTGCGGAGGTGGCTTGACATGCTCTTCGTTCTATCGGGCGGCAACTGGAACAACGGCGCGAATGCCGGGGTTCGCGCCCGCAATCTGAACAACACGCGCACGAACACGAACAACAACGTGGGGTTCGTCGCCGACTCTTTGCCATGCCGCGTGCCACATGCAGCAAGGGCTGTCCGGCAAAGAGGGAGCCACCTTCGCGGCTGGTGCCGAAATGTTGAGCTTGCGCGCCTTTCCGTAGCGGCCCGGGCCCGTGTTGGCCACACCGCGAGCATCGTCGCCAGGCATTTTTCGGAGACCGCACCATGAGGCGCGCCGGCGATCTGTACGGCGACATCGCCAACACCAGCGCACTGCTGGCTGCCTACGTCCGCGCCAGCGATCGCAAGCGCACGCACCGCGCCTGCTTCAACTTCGCGCGCAACCTGGGCACCAACATCTTTTCGCTGGAGGCCGAGCTGCTCAGCGGCGAGTACTGCCCACGCCCATGCAATCGGTTCTGGGTTACCGAAGGCCGCAAGCCGCGCCTGATCGAGGCGCCCGCGTTTCGCGACCTGGTGGTGCAGCACGCGGTGTACGCCGCCATCGCGCCCATCTTCGACCGCCGCTTTGTCGACACCTCGTTCGCGTGCCGGGTGGGCTACGGCACGCACCGTGCCGGCGACTGGTTGCAGGCGGCCATGCGCCGCGCACCGCGCGACGCCTGGGTGCTGCACATCGATGTGCGCAAGTTCTTCTACTCGATCGACCGGGGCATCCTGCAGTCCTTGCTGGAGCGCGCGATCAAGTGCCGCCGCACGCTCGATCTAGTTGAGCTGCTGGCCTGGCGAGCCGAGCCCACCGGCATCCCGATTGGTAATCTGCTGAGCCAGATCCTGGCCAACGTCTACCTCAACAGCCTGGATCACTTCTGCAAGCGCACCCTCAAGGCCCGCGATTACGGCCGCTACATGGACGACTCGATCATGATCGCGCCCTCGCGCGAGACCGGTCTGCAATGGCTGGCGGCGATCGAGCGGCACCTGGCGCTTTTGCAGCTTGAGATCAGCCACCACAGCCTGCAACCCATCAAGCGTGGCGCCAATTTTGTGGGGTTTCGCACCTGGTCGTCGGCGCGGTTCGTGCGGCCGCGCGTCATCACAGAGCTGCGCCGCGATGCCCGCAAGGGCAGCATCGAGGGCGTTGTCTCGCGCCTGGGCCACGCCCGGCGCACCTGCTCGTTTCGCCCGCTCATGAGCCACCTGCAGGCGGCCCACAGCGATCTTTATGCGGCCCTGCCGCAAGGTTTTCGCGCCGCGCACGCCGGCGCAGGAGGTTGACGATGGAACGAGAGTTTCTGACCGTTGCCGCGCCGATGTCGGCGGCCAACATCATCATTGCGATGGCTGCGGCCCAGGGGCCGGCCACGCTGTCCCATACGGCACTGGCCGATTGCACGCGCGCCGGCGAGCCGTGGCTGCTGATCAGTGGCATGGTGAGCAGCGACTTCGCCGCCGCTCTAGTGTCACCAGAGACCCTGCGCGCTGCCTTGGTGCCGGTCATGTCCCTGAGCGAGGCTGAGGCGGTCGAGCTGTGGGAACAGATCGATGCGTCGAGCGAGGGCGATGCGGCTGTTGCTGATCGGCTCGGGCTGGTGTTGACGCCACCACTGGAGTCCGATGTATGACCGATCTTGCCGGCACCTTCATGACGCCCATCGCTCACGCCGTCCGCCGCGCGCTGATGCCCTCTCGCTGGCAGCTCTACGCCCTGCTCATCGCCGCCGGAGCTGCAGCCATGGGCGGCGCCACCTGGTGGCACGCCGCCCAGGTCCAGCGCGTGAAGGCCGACGCCTACGCCGCCGGCCAGGCCGAGGTTCAGGGCCGATGGAACAAGGCCACCCAGGACGCCAAGGACGGCCAGGAACGGCTCAACGCCGACGCCACGGCCGGCTACGAGACCGGCAAGGCCGAGGCAGAGACCGTCTACGTCTACCGCACGAAGGAGATCACGAAATATGTGCCGCACCCTGACACCCATTGCCCTGCTGATGCTGATTTCGTCCGGCTGTTCAATGACGCCGGTGGCGCCGCCCGCGCAGCCGGTGGTGCCGCGCATCAGTGAGCAACTGCGCCAGCCCTGCGAGCCGCTGCCGCCGCTGACCGTGGAACCTGGCACCCAGGACATGCGGCCCGCGCTGCTGGCTAACCGCGCCGAGGCCGACCGCGTGCACCAGGACTGCACGCTCAAACACCAGGGCGTGATCGAGGCCGTGGGCGCCATGCCGGCCGCGCGCCGCGATGCCCGCCGGCAGGCCCGTGCGACCCGTTCCAAGACCACCACCACCGAGGACTGACCCATGCTCACAAAAACCACCTTTCTCGCCCTGGCCTTTCTCGCCCTGAGCGGCTGCGCCGCATTGGACGCGGCCCACATCGAAGGCCAGAAGCAAGATGCAGCGAAGTACAGCGACTACGCCGATGTCGAGTACCAGAAGCAAGTGGCCGTGCAGGAGTGCTTCAAGAAGGCCGGCTCGGACACGCAGATCGCGTTCTGTGCGATGTTCGGGCAGTCCACAGGCATGGCATCGACCTTCGGCGGCAGGCCTACCGCAACTGCCATTGCGCCGACCACGGGCCAGATGGTCAAGGACACGCTGACCGGTGTGGCGCCCTACGCGGCGGCGGCGGCCATCGTGAAGTCTGCCACCAGCGTGCAGGCGAAGGACCCGATCACGGTCACCCAGCCTGAGCCCGTCATCGTGCGGCCGGAGGTGGTCCACCCCGCCATCGTCCACAGCACTGCCAGCCCCTGATTTGCCGTGTCTCCAGGTTGATCCGACGATCAGCCATTGCCCGCCTGCCCTTCTGGGTAGGCGGGCTTTTTTTTCGTCCATTCGGTCAGCAATCCCTCAATTTCCCCCCTAAAATCCAGAGAACCCAAGCAGTCAAGCGGGGTTCTGGTTCCTGTCGGGGGGACCACCGATGTATTTTGATTTTCTGCGTGAAGTGGAAAAATCAAGTAAATCAAGGGCTGTGGCGGGTATGATCGGCTCAAACTTCCCCGTCCGTGGGAAGTGTTTGGAATCCGAATCCCCCGAAATTCCCCCGCTTCATCCCCCACATGGCAACGCCACAGAAAACTGCGGCCGGCAACTGGCGAGTCCAGATCGAGATCGCCGGTGTCCGTGAGTCTGGCACATTCCCAACGAAGCGCGAAGCGCAGGACTGGGCAGCACGGCGCACCATGGAGCTGCGGGCGATGCGTTCAGGCCGGGCAGGCGAGATCAAAACGCTCGGGCAGGCGCTGGAGCGATACCGGGACGAGGTGTCCCCCTCGAAAAAGACCGAGCGCCTCGATCGAATCGTCATGGGCGGATGGGAGCGTGACCCGGCTTTCCCCTGGCGGGTGAAGCTCGCCGATCTCACGCCATTCATGCTGGTGGCGTGGCGTGATGAGCGGCTGAAGAAGGTTTCACGCGGGACCGTACTGCGGGAGATGACGATTCTGTCCAGTGCGCTCGAGGTAGCTCGGCGCGATTGGGGGTGGCTCCAGTCAAACCCGATGAGAGACGTTCGCAGGCCTGCTCAGCCAGACCACCGGGAGAGGCTTGTCAGCCGGCATGAGGTCAGGGTGATGCTGCGTGTTCTCGGGTGGAGGCACGGCATTGCTGTTCGCTCTGTCTCCCAGGCGGTGGCAGGTGCATTCCTGTTGGCGCTCAAGACTGGCATGCGGGCTGGCGAGCTTTGTGCGCTGAGGTGGACGGACATCCATGACGACTTCGCTCGGCTGCGCACCAGCAAGACCGGCAAGGGCCGCGATGTCCCGCTGACGCCGTCTGCCCTGCGGACCATCAGGGCGATGGAAGGCTGGGACGCCGAATCGCTGTTCGCGCTGAGGCCGCAGACGCTGGACGCCATGTTCCGCAAGTACAGAGACAAGGCCGGACTGGCTGGCTTCACCTTCCACGACACCAGGCACACGGCAGCCACGCGCTTGGCGAGCCGGTTGCACGTCCTGGATCTGTGCAGGATGTTTGGGTGGGGTGACCCGAAGCGAGCCATGACGTACTACAACCCGAGCGCTTCAACGATCGCGGCCCGCCTTCGCGCGTAGGGTGATTCGCTGCGTGTCCCACTCCACCACCTCATCCAGCAGCCATTTGCCATCGACGCCAGGCGTTGGCAGCTCTCCCGCGCGCACGCGAGCGGTCAGGGTCTTTCCGCATATGCCGTAGCGTTCACACATCTGCTGGCGAGAGAGGCGCGTCCCCATCGCCCGCGAAAGCATGCTGATAGCCTCGGCCTGCTTCTGTACCATCTGGCGCAGGAACGCCAGTTCTTGCGCGACCATCTCAAGGCTCATATGGCCAAAACCTCCACATCATGCGGGCGGCGCTTGCCCGCGTAGATTGCCTGAATCCGTTTCTCGGTGCGGCGGTGCGCCGCGATCGCGGTGCGGTGCGGTATCTGCTCCAGGATCTCGGCGTAGCTCTCCAGCACGGCCCGCACGGCCTGGATGCCGGCGCCGTCCAGGCGGATCGGTGCGCCGGTTTCCAGGTGGCGTGCGCCGGCGATGGCCAAGGCTCGCGTTGCGTCGTGCAGCAGGCCAGTCGAGTCTTCGGCCACGCCCATTTCGATCAGCGTCTCCAGCAGGTTGACGGCGTCGCTGACCACGCGCCAGTCGTTGGCCGTGGGCTTGGGCGAGGTCTCGATCGAGGCCAGGCCGGACCACATGCGGGTGAGCTGGGCGGTGCGGTAGGCCTTGGGCATGGGCTCGGTCGCGCTGGCCATGAGCTCGTGCAGGTAGGTGTAGGTGCGCAAGACCTGTGGCCGGCGCTTTGGCTTGAGGCGTGGGCGGGTCATTGAGTTGCCTCCGGCTCCTCTCTGGTGGGGAGCGGCAAGGCCTTCACGTCTGGTCGGCAGACGAACTCAAGCAGCGAGCGGTTGCCGGCGGTGAAGCTTCCCACGTCGTCAAGGTCGATCCAGATGGCGCCTTCCTGGTCGATGCGCATGATCGTGCCGATGGCACCGGCGTGTTCGTGGCCGGAGTCCCTGGCCACCCGCACCCTGTCGCCCTTCATCCACTCCAGGCCAGTGTCTTCCTTGGTGGCCGCTTTGCAGGCGCCGTAGACCTTCCTGCGCTTGTGGATCAGGTCGAGCTCGCCGCGCTGGAATGCGAAGTCGCCCTTGGCGCCATCGATGCGGATCCATACGTCGCCCTCGGGGTCGACATCCTGGACGACGCCGTAGGTCTCGCTGTGACCCGCACTGACACCGGAGCGGACCTGGACGGTGTCGCCCTTGTTGAGCGGCCAGAGGACTTCCAGCTCTTCGGGGTCGAGGACGTATTCCTCGGACAGGCCATCAGGGCGAACCAGCGCCCGGCCGTTGGCGGCATTGAGGCCCAGCACGATGGCCAGCGTGCCCGTGAAGCAGCTCTCATCGACGATGCGCACGCGATCGTTGATGGCCAGATCGATGCCGTGGCAGTCCAGCACTGGCCGGGACTGATCGGGGTGGATGTACGCCAGTAGCTGGCGGTCGCCCTCAGCGGCCGGAGTCGGCCGCTGTTCCAGCTCACCGGCGGAGCCGGCTGGATCTCCGGGGCCGTCGTCGGCCCCGGCTTCGTGGCTCTGCATCGCGGCAGCGATGCCTGTTCTTGCTTCCTCGGCCGAGATCTTCGGCTTCTTCGCAGCCGCGGTCTTGCCCGCGCCCTGGCCCTTGGCCTTGCCTTTCCCCCGCACCCCACCAGCTTGCGCAGCAGAGGGCAGGGGGGAAGAGGGCTCCTGCGCCTGCGCGGTTTCGGCCGCCTTGGCCTTCTTGGCCAGCTCACGCGCGGCGGCGGCGTGCTCTTTCTTGACCTCGTCCTTCACCGCCTCGATGTCGATGTCGTGGGCGTTGGCCAGGATCTTCAGGGCCGCGTTCTGGTCAGCTTCCGAGCGCCACGGCTCGTACTCCACGTCCGCGTTGAGCATGAGAAGAGCCAGCGCACGCTCGGGGTCGCCCACGTCATGCAACCCATGGACCCAGTCCTTCACGGCCTGCACGGGTGCCACCTTGCCCAGATCGAGCAGCTGGCAGAGACGCTTGGCGCGGTCCTGGTTGAGGTTGTTGGCGTAGCGTGTGGCCAGGTAGCGGATGGCCTCGTCGTTGAGGGCCAGCGCGGTCTCGTCCAAGCTGTCTATCTTCTCCCAGGTGCGCTCGAGCACACGCCAGCGCCATTCGCGCTCGAAGCGCTCCTTGGCTTTCCGCTTGGCCTGCTCGGCGGCGGCCTTCTCACTGCGGGCGGCTTCGGCGGCCAGTTTCTCGGCCTGATCGTCCAGACCCTTGGCGGCCAGCAGCTGCTGGGCGGTGGCGTGGTCGATCACGGCCACCAGCTCGCCGTCGCGGTGCGGGTTGGCCACGTAAGTGGGCTGGATGCCCTGTTTCTCCATCTGCTTGCCGATGAGCGAACGCAGCGGCTTGTCGGTCGGGCTGTCTTTCGCGTCATCCAGGCGCAGATAGCCCTCCACTGCGCCGGTCCATGCGCTGGGCATGAGGGCCTTGGCCTCGCGCCCTTCGATGATGGTGGCGCCGCTCTCGCGTTCGGCCTTCAGTGCAGCGTCGGTGTGGGCCTGTTCCTTGAGCTTGAAGCATGCCGGGTCAGTGCACACGTCTGCGCCCTGCACGTCGGCGAACAGATCGGGGTTCGCGCCCGTGCGCTTGGGGCACGCGCGGCAACTGCCCGCCGCCGGCACCAGGTTGGCATCGGTGATCTTGAAGCGCGCATCGCTCAGCCGCAGCATGTACCGGGCGTGCACGATGCGCGCCAGCTCGCGATAGCTGCGCACGTTGCCCTGCCAGTCGGCCGCTTCCTTCAAGGCCTCTGCCTGCAGCTTGGTGTCCGGAATGCGCGCGATCAGCAGGCCGCGCGAGGCGTCCAGCTTGCCCTGCAGCAGGGCCTCGCGCCCTTCGGGGCCCAGGTCCAGCAGCTTCAGGCGGGCGTACACGTAGCTGCGGCTCTTGCCGATCTTCGCTGCCACCTCGTCGGCTGTCATGGGCGGCTCGTGGTGCTCCATCAGCGCCTGGTAGCCCTCGGCTTCTTCGAGCGGCTGCAGGTCATCGCGCTGCAGGTTCTCGATGACCTGGATCTCCAGCGCTTCGGCGTCCGTCAGTGCCCGGATCAGCGCCGGGATGGTGGCGACCTCGGCCAGCACACTGGCGCGCAGGCGGCGCTCGCCGCATACCAGCTCGTAGGCTGGGCGCGGGTCCATGCCCGTGGTGTCTTCCAGGCGCGAGGCCGGCAGCGGGCGCAGCAGCACGGGCTGGTGCACACCGGTGGCGCGGATGCTCTCGGCCAGTTCGGCGAGCTTGGCCTGGTCGAAAGACTTGCGCGGGTTCGTGGTGCTGGCGACGATCTCGGCCAACGCCACGCGGGCGAATGTCTCGGTGCTGATCGTCGTCATGCGAGCCTCCACAAGCGTGCGTGCGCGGCGTCGACCACGCGCACCAGGTAGCGCGGGCCCTTGCCGGCCTTCTTCGTGGCCAGGTTGAGCTTGCTGGCGTGGCCAGCCACGCCGGTGCGCCATTCGATGGGGATGCGCACGCTCGTGTCGGGCTCGGTCAGCCGGTCGAACAGTGCCTGCCATTTGCTGATACGCCCGGCTGGTCCGGCCGGCAGGGGTACGGCGCGCTCGATCTCGATGCCGCTGAAATCGAGCGCGCCCGGGGCCGTGGTCGGCGCCGGCCAGGCTGCGGCTTTCGGTCTGGCTGCTGGCGCCGGTGAGGCTACTTTTTTCCCCGGGCGCGGCAGCGAATAGACCATCGTCAGGTCATCGTTGTGCCCGTAGGCCAGCAGGCCCGCGATCACGCAGGCGCGCAGGCCGATGGTCACCTGGCTGGGCGCCAGGTCCCACTTGCGGCCCGCGTCCTCGCGCGTCAGCTCCTCGTCTGGGTTGGCCTGGAACCATTCCAGCACCCGGGCCGGGAAGGTGTTGGGGCGTGGCTGGTAGGGGGTGGCGGGCTTGTTCATGCTGCACCGCCTTCCTGCTTGTCCAGGCCCAGGTAGGTGCGCCATGGCACCTTCTGCCCGTTGACGTCGAATCCCCAGGTGCCGCGCTTGCGGCCCGTGATGAACAGAGTCCACACGCCACCCCCACTCACGGTGCGGATGCGGTGGTACTGCCCGAACAGCAGTCGGCCGGTGTAGCCGGAGACACGGTGGAAGATCGCTCGGTCAGCGTGGTCGGGCGCTGTGCCGTCGGCCGCGAGGGCTTCGCGCTCCGACAGGGCGCCCCAGGGCCGCTCCTCGGTGTACCAGCCGCGCAGCACGAACGTGCGCGCGTTCCACGGGTGGTCGTGCAGATCGCGGTCCTGGTCGGAGCGGCAGATGTGATGGATGCGCACGCTGGGCAGCCAGGCGATGTACCGGGGTTGATCCTGGTCGCCGTACGGGCTGGGGTAGGCGTTGAACAGCCACCAGCGGCCCATGTAGACCGACTTCCCGTCGGCCGAGGCGATGTGCTGGTAGGGCGTGCGCTGCGCGCGCCGGATCAGCCAGTCGGTGACGGCGGGCGTCGACAGCACCCAGGCCACGAGGTTCCAGAAAGCGGCGATCATGCGACCACCTCCGTCAGGGTCGGCCATTCGAGATAGTGGGTGCCTGGCTGGTGCTGGGCGTCGATGGCTCGCAGGGCCAGGTGCTGCAGCGCCGCCTCGGCGCGCTCGATGAGCGAGCGCAGCTCGTCATCGCTCTCGCGGTCTGCGCTGCCCTCGGCCAGCACATTGCGTAGCGGGCCCAGGCAACGGGCCAGCAGCACCGCCAGCACGTCGCGCTCGGCTGCGGCCGCGTTCGGCAGTTCGGGCGCGTCGCCGGTGACGGTGTCGCCCTCGTGCCGCGCCAGGAGCAGCATGTCCAGGCTGCGCGCCTGGGCCGGCGTGCATGTCTGCCCGATGGCGGGGGTGTAGGTGGTGCGCACGGCCACGCCGCCGGCGGGCGTGTCGGTCAGCACCAGGGTGATCTCGGCCATGGGTGGCTCCTTCTGTGGTGATGGGTGGGTGATCAGTCCTCGTCGCGCTCGCCGGCGGCGGCGCGCTTGAGGTCGATGGATGGCGTAGGCCTGCGCGGGATCTGCAGGCTGGCTGGCCAGGTGGTGGGCTTGCCGCAGGCCTGGCGTGTCTGCGCCGCCTGCCGCGCCCGGGTGCGCGCCGCCACGGCCTCCACCGCCACGCAGCGCGAGCGCCAGGCGTCGGCCATCACGTCCTCGAACGTGGCTGGCCAGCACCGCAGGCTGCGGCGCGTGCGCATGGCCTCCCAGGCGGCGCGCAGCTCGGCTTCGGTGGGTGGGGTGCAGGCCATGGCGCAGATCACGCTGCGGCCCTCGCGGGCGTGGCGGTATCCTGGTGCCAGCTCGCCATGTCCAGGTGCTGCGCGTCGGGGCCGCACGGGCCCGCTGCAGACCTGGCTACGTGGCACGGCACGCTGCTGGCGCGCCGGCTGACGAAGGCTGGACAGCGGCACTGCAGTACAGTCTCGGACGATCGTTCAGACGCGTACACACACAGGGAGCAGGCTCGCAGCAGAGGAACCTGACGCACAGCGACGGGCTCCAGGCCGTGCATGCGCACCACGCGCACGTGGGTCGGGATGTGCGACTGCGGCATCACAGCCTCCCGGTGGCACTCAGCCACATGACGACCAGCCCACCGCCGATCACGCAACCGGTGCAGATGCCGCCCCACCAGCCGGCGAGGAAGGCATCGCGAGGTGCCTCCATGATCTCGGGCAACGGCTCGGGCGCAGGCATGCGCGGTGCACGGGTAAAGGACACGGTCAGCCAGCTCATGGCGCGGTCCTCGCGCTCACACGGGCACCCTCGCCCGCCAGTTCAATGCCGAAGGCCGCGGCATCGCAGGTGCTGGGCCAGATGCCCGTGATGCGGCGCGTGGGCATGCCGCGTTGTGCGATGGTGACGATGATCCTCATCGTGTGCCCCTATCATCTGCAGTGCAGGAGGTTGGAATGTCATCGAGCGATTCATTGGTGCGCTCAGCGGTCAAGGCCGTGGCTGCGGCCGCTGCGGTGGGGGCGGCGGCGTGGTTCTGGACAGAGTTGTCCGGCTGGCTGGTTTCCGCCTGGCAGACGGCCTGGCGGGTGGCCTGGCGGGTGGCCTCCGGGCACTTTTCCCAGTCGATCACCCTCTCGATGTGGCAGCTGTACCTGCTCGCCATCCTGTCGATCGCCAGCGTGAGCAGCTGGCTCTTGCGGCTGATCGCCACCAGGCAGGACAACCACAGGCGGTTCACCCAGGTCAACCTTCTGGGCGCGTTGTGGCGCTGGGAATACGACATGTCAGGCCGCCCCCATGGCTTCAGGGCCTACTGCCCGACGTGCGACATGCGCCTGGTGTACGAGCACGCATGGAAGCCGTTCCCATACGATGAACAGATGGAGACCCGCCTTCATTGCGAGCGATGCAGCACGCAATGGGTGCGGCATGACGGCAAGCTCGACTACCTGAACGAGCGCGTGGCGCGCGAGATTGAGCGCCTTGTCCGCAACGGGCACTGGCGAGACCACGTGCCGCAGCCTGCGCAGAAGGCGCGCAAACAGGACTGAGCGCGGGTTCATCGCGCACCTCCTGCCAGCGCATCCTCCAGCGCCCGGGTGCCGCTCCAGCACAAGAGCAGGTGGCCGCGTTGACGGGCGGTCTCAACCGCCTCCTTGGCTTTTTCGCTCAGGCTGTAGAAGGCCTCCCACAGCGCCTCGGCATTCGCCTTGCCGCTGCGCGCCCGCATGGCAGATTGGCGCAGCGCGTGCAGGCGCGACGCGGACGCATCGGACTGCAGGGCCTGGTAGACGTGGATCAGAGACCCGAGGTGGTTCCAGTAGATGACACCGCGCTCTTGCTGCTCGGCGAGTGGGAAGGGTGGGTGCTGGTGTGCCATGTGGCCCTCCGTGGTGGTGACGGAGTGATTTAACCATAGTTCAAGATGACATGCAACTATGGTTCATCGTGGATATGTTAATGTCTCGTTACAAATGGAAGGGGGAGACGCATGGCGATGACCACATGCAAGGAGTGCGGGGCAGCGATCAGCGACAAGGCGGCCTCCTGCCCGAGTTGCGGGGCCCCGCCCAAGAAACCAACGAGCAGGCTTTCGATAGCCCTCGCTGGCCTGGTCCTCATCTTTGTGCTTCAGGCTATTTTCAGATCCAACAACGCACCATCACCGCCGCCCAAGACTGCTGCCGAACTGGCCGCAGATCGTGAGCTTCAAGAAGCTGTGATGATCTTGCGGGCGGTCAAGGCAAGCATGAAAAACCCCGCATCCTTCGATTTGGTGAATGCCATCAGGCTGGAGGGCGGTATTCTCTGCATCGAATACCGGGCGACGAACTCTTTCAATGCCATCACCACCAGCATGATGGTGGTGAGAGACGGAAAGGCTGACGCCTCGGGCGAATTATGGAATCGGCACTGCGCAAACAAAACGGGGCGTGACATTAGCCACGCCCGTGCGGTCCTGTAGAGGCCGTAGGTCTGCCGCGCGATGGGGCACCGTGGCCCCTGTTCGGCTATCGCTCTTGTGGCCTGCTAGGCGGCCACCGGTATATCTTGGCCGTCGCGCGGTGTGTGTAACTGCGCCACGAAGACCCGCAGTTGAAGAACCGCCGCTCGCCGATCCTCATGGCCAAGCGCGCTGAGTATCCTCCGTCCTTCGGCCATCCATTCATCTTCCGCTAGGTCAGACGTGACAGTGGCGTTGCCTTCTGCCGCCGGCGCGCGCCTTGGCCCTTCACCCTTCGCGAGCCATTTACCCGAGACCTTGAGCAGCTCGCATGCGTCTTCGTGGTTGGGCGCGCTGAACGCCTTCGACTTTCCGTCGAGAACCTTTTTCACGGCTTGATAAGACACCTTGAGGTGATCCGCCAGCACTTGCGTGCTGACGTTCTCTGCCTCCATGGCGCTCTTCAATCTGTCGCTGTAATCAACCATAGTTGATGGTTGCACGTGGCGCAGGAACTATGGTTGCGTTTCTCCATGAACTATGGTTCAATCCGAAGCCATGGATAAGACGAGAGCCATCGAATTGCTTGGCGGGAGCGTGGCCGAGGCTGCGCGCCGCCTTGGTGTGAGCTATCAGGCCGTTGCGAAGTGGCCGGATGTTCTTTCGTCGCGCGTCGCAGACCGCGTGCTGGGGGTCTGTGCACGCTCCCGGCTTCCTGATCTGTCCGCGCCTGAGCTGACCGATGCCCCGACAGAGCAGGGGGTGGGCAATGCCTAGCGCGGCGGGATGGCCCGCCATTCCTCGTCGGGCGCATCGCCGTCGGGGCGCTGTAGCCAGATCAGCTTCAGCCGGCCATGGGTGTCCGGCGTGGCCCACGCGGGCAGCGGCCGCCACCGGGGTGCGCCCTCGGCCTGCATCGCCGGGTCGAAAGCCTTTTCGTTTTGCTGGTGCGCCAGTGCGTACTGCACCAGCTTCTCCGTTGCCTCTTCCACGATCAACTGGTGGTTGCTCGTGTATGCCGCTGCGCGCCCGGTTTGCGGGTCGTACAGCAGCGAGTAGGGGCGTTGTGTCTTTTCCAGGTAGGAGAGCGGTTTCATGAGAGTCTTTCACGTGGTGGGTATGCAGGGCGTCGGGAAGTCCCAGCTCATCCTGGCCTTGGCGCAGTACTTCGAGGCGAAGGGTTGCCGGTGCGCAGGGCAGGACCCCGACATTTTCTACAGCCTGGAGCAGGCCAGGGAAACCGCGCCGGGCGCCGACATGTACTTCATCGAGCACCAGTCGATGAAGACCGTGAAGGCCGGCCCTGGCGATGTGGTCATCCGGATGGATCGGGTGACCGATGCCCCGACAGAGCAGGGGCTTCCTGATCTGTCCGCGCCCGAGCTGACCCGGCCTGCAACCAACCCTACCCCCGAGAAACTGGAGGCGTGACATGGACATGAATGAATTTGCAGCCCGCGCTGCCCTGCTATGGGTGCAGCAATTCGCAAGTGGATCGCCCGACCCAGCTGTGTTTGGCGCCAAGGCCGGTCTGGCGTACAGGGCCGCCCTGGCGGCGGCTCGGGGTGGCGTCAGTACGTCGGCTGCTCCACGAGAAGCCGAATCAGCTCTTTCCGAAATGCCGCAATCCCTTGCGCTGCATACAGGGCCGTCTCGTCGTTTTGCAGAGGAGCGCTCCCCAGAAGGCTCTGCTGGTTCTGAAGGATGAGCTTGATGTATTCGTCGGCAATCCGTGCTGCGTTGCTTTCCGTCATGGCTGGGCTCCTTCAAAAGGATGGTTGGTGGAACTTCCATTCTACGAAGGCAGCCCGGCCGCCCGTGCCAACAGACCAGGGGGTGGGCAATGCCTAGCGCGGCGGGATGGCCCGCCATTCCTCGTCGGGCGCATCGCCGTCGGGGCGCTGTAGCCAGATCAGCTTCAGCCGGCCA
>Ga0265293_10002861_pt1 | contig 33384 bp, 29 predicted proteins | sample Munlanlewell138R_FD_192505 | JGI IMG/M metagenome (GOLD analysis project Ga0265293, IMG submission 192505) | Leachate microbial communities from a municipal landfill in Southern Ontario, Canada - Leachate well 138R | ecosystem: Engineered > Solid waste > Landfill > Unclassified | place: Canada... | reverse complement strand
CCCACTATGCAAGCGGCGGATATCGCTGCCCAGATGACGAGCTTCCCAAGGCTGGGCGGCCCGATCCTGCTCGGGCGTGCGCAGAACCACATCGTATTCCAGCCCTATGGCACCGCAAAGCTGCCAGAGGGTTTTGAGAGTGAGGTTGGCGCCACCACCCAGTACCTTGCTCATGCGGCTGGGCTGCCAACCAAGCTTTTCGCACAACTGGACGCGGGTCATGCCTGCCTCCTCAAGTGCGCGGGCAAGATCGATGGCAACCTCTTGGGCCTTGATATCGAAATGGAAGTCGGCATCGTTCCAGACCTCCTCGAACATGGCGGCGATTTCAGCCTTGGCTTGTGTCATGGGTCGGCTCTTGGGAGGTCGTTGGGGTTATCAAATTCAGTGGGCGCAAGCGCACTGAATTTCTCTGCATCGATGAGAGCGGCAGCTTGCGTTTCGAGAGCGGACTTTTCCGCCTTCAACCGCCTGTCTTTGCGCTTAGCCATTGCGTGGAAACCGCACCGAGCGACCACGCCCAATGCCGTAGTAGGCCAGGCCGGCGTTTTCCACCAGCGTCGGGTCGTACAGGTTGCGGCCATCGAAGATCACGGCGTGGCAAGCCGGGATTTGAGGCGGGCGAAGTCGGGGCTGCGGAACTGCTTCCACTCGGTGACGATGACGAGGGCGTCGGCACAGTCCAGGGCTTGCTGGTCGGTCTCGCAGAGTTGCAGGTCGGAGCGATCACCGAAGATGCGGCGGGTTTCCTCCATCGCTTCCGGGTCGTAGGCACGGACGCGGGTGCCGGCGTCCCACAGGTGCTGGAGCAGGCGGCGGCTGGAGGCTTCGCGCATGTCGTCGGTATTGGGCTTGAAGGCGAGGCCCCAGACGGCGATGGTCTTGCCGCGCAGGGCCTCGGCGTTGCCGTAATGACGCAGCATCAGTTCGTACAGATGGCTCTTCTGGGCGTCGTTGACGGCCTCGACCGCTTCCAGCAGTTGCGGGCGCATGCCGTATTGCTGGGCGGTGCGGGTGAGCGCCTGCACGTCCTTGGGGAAGCAGGAGCCGCCGTAGCCGGCACCGGGATAGATGAAGTGCCAGCCGATGCGCGGGTCCGAGCCGATGCCCTGACGGACGTTTTCCACGTCGGCACCGACACGCTCGGCGATGTTGGCGATCTCGTTCATGAAGCTGATCTTGGTCGCCAGCATGGCGTTGGCGGCGTACTTGGTCAGTTCGGCGGAGCGCACGTCCATGGCGACGATGCGGTCGTGGTTGCGATTGAAGGGGGCGTAGAGCTGGCGCAGGGTCTTGATCGCCTGCTCGTCGTCGCTGCCGATGACGATACGGTCCGGGCGCATGCAGTCGTTGATGGCGTCGCCCTCCTTCAGGAACTCCGGATTGGAGACCACGCTGAAGGCGATGTCGGCACCGCGCGCGGCCAGTTCCGCGACGATGGCCGCGGCCACCTTGTCGGCGGTGCCGACCGGCACGGTGGATTTGTTGACGACGAGAACCGGCTTCTGCGCATGCCGGCCGATGCCGCGCGCCACGGCGAGCACGTATTGCAGATCGGCGCTGCCATCCTCGTCGGGCGGGGTGCCGACGGCGATGAAGACGATGCCGCCCTCCTTGACCGCGTTGGCGGCGTCGGTGGTGAAGTGCAGCCGTCCATCGGCATGGTTGGCCTTGACCATGGGCTCCAGACCCGGCTCGTAGATCGGGATGACGCCCTTGTTGAGGCCGTCGATCTTGGCCTGGTCGATGTCCACGCAGGTGACGTCATGGCCGACATCGGCGAGACAGGTTCCGGTGACGAGGCCGACGTAGCCGGTGCCGAAGATGGTGACTTTCATTGACTGGCAAACCTTTTACTGAGGGGCCCAACGCAAACGACATGGGCCGGGCGATGCGGGTGCAGCGACGCTCGTTCCGTGGCGCAGACTGCCTGCGCAACGAAGCCACCGGGTCGGCACTGCCGAATGAACTTGTCGCGCATCACAAGCGCCCGTCGACAGCATCGCGCGGCAGCACGTACTTCACGTCGTAGACGACGGCTTCGGGTTTGCCCAGGGCGCGGATGCCTTCGCCGCCGAGGGCACGGAACTGGTCGTGGCCGACGGCGATGACGAGGGCGTCGTAGTGCGCGGCCTGCGGCCGGGTCAGTTCCAGTCCGTATTCGTGGCGGGCTTCGTCGGCGTTGACCCAGGGGTCGTGGATGTCGACCTGGGCGTTGTAGCTGCGCAAGGCCTGGATGATGTCGACGACGCGGGTGTTGCGCAGGTCCGGGCAGTTTTCCTTGAAGGCCAGGCCCAGCACGAGGATGCGTGCGCCGACCGGGTTGATGCCCTTGCGGACCATCAGCTTGATGGTCTGGTCGGCGACGTAGCCGCCCATGCCGTCGTTGGTGCGCCGGCCGGCGAGGATGACGTCGGGATGGTGGCCGACTTCCTGTGCCTTGTGGGTGAGGTAGTACGGGTCCACGCTGATGCAGTGGCCGCCGACGAGGCCGGGGCGGAAGGGCAGGAAGTTCCACTTGGTGCCGGCGGCTTCCAGCACTTCCAGGGTGTCGATGCCGAGCTTGTTGAACAGGATGGCGAGGTCGTTGACCAGGGCGATGTTGAGGTCGCGCTGGGTGTTTTCGATGACCTTGGCGGCCTCGGCGACCTTGATGCTGCTGGCCTTGTGCGTGCCGGCGGTGATGATGCGCCGGTACAGCGCGTCGACGAACTCGGCGATCTGCGGCGTCGAGCCGGAGGTGACCTTGAGGATGTTGGTGACGCGGTGCGCCTTGTCGCCGGGATTGATGCGCTCGGGGCTGTAGCCGGCGAAGAAGTCGCGGTTGAAGGCGAGGCCGGAGACGCGCTCGAGGATCGGCACGCAGACTTCCTCGGTGCAGCCGGGATAGACGGTGGATTCGTAGATCACCACATCGCCGGCCTTGAGCACCTTGCCCAGCGCCTCGCTGGCCTTGATCAGCGGGGTCAGGTCGGGGCGGCGGGCACCGTCGATGGGCGTGGGGACGGTGACGATGTAGACGTTGCAGTCGGCGATGTCGTCGAGGCGGTCGGTGAACGACAGCCGGCTCGCTTCGGCCAGCAGCTCCGGCTCCACTTCCAGCGTGCTGTCGCGGCCCTGGCGCAGTTCGGCGATGCGGGCGGCGTTGATGTCGAAGCCGATGGTGTCGAAGGTCTTGCCGAACTCCACCGCCAGCGGCAGGCCGACATAGCCGAGCCCGATGAGGGCGATTCGCGTGTCTTTCTCGGGGGTCATTGATTGGTCAGCGGATGGTTGTCATGAAGGCGGGCGACTTCCTGTCGCAGCTCGGCGATCTCGCGCTCCAGCCGGCGATATTCGCGCTGCTTGCGGCGCAGGAAGGCAGCAGTGACGCGGACCTTTTCCTGCATGCCGCTGGGCGTGAGCACGTAGGCGTAGGCGAGCTTGTTGTGGCTGTTGCGGAAATTGTTGACCTTGACCCAACCCTTGTCGATCAGCGCGCGCAGGCAGTAGTTGGTCTTGCCCAGCGACAGGCCCAGATGGCCGGCGAGCTCGCGCTGGGAAAGGTCGGGGTTGTCGGCAAGCAGACGCAACAACTGCAAGCGAGTGGAATCTTCCCCTGGTTTCACTGGCAACCGACTCCTGGCGCGCCCGAAGCATTGCGGCGCAGCGACACAGCGTTCAAACCTTGAACGCAAAGGGTAGCCAGCCGCAACGCAGGCCGCAAGGCATTATTGCGATCTGCATGTTTCAGTGCCGGGACGGTTGACGACGATGGCGGGCAAGCTGCCGCGCAGACGGCTCGTCAGCGCGATGCGATGCGGTTCGCGGAATGTCGCCCGTATCCCGATCCAAAGGCGGATCGAAGGGGTCGCGCCTCGACTTCCGGCGTGATCGCCGTACAGGCTGCGCGCTCTTCGCCACGCAGACCAGCAAGGCCGCCATGGTCACGTTCATGGCCGTGGTCCTGAGCGGATAGTCGAACAGGCTGTGGACGAGGATCACCCATGCGCCCACCGATGCGGCCTGGAACCAGATCGCGTCGTTGCGATGGATGCGGAACGCCTGCCAGGAGGCGACGCCGAGCCAGGCCAGGCCGGCCAGCATCAGCAGGAAAAGCGGGATGCCGCCTTCCAGCCACCACTCGAGCCAATCGTTATGGGCGCGATTGACATAGCTGTCGCCGCGCTGCTCGGCTGGCTCGAAAGCGCCATACACGAGCGGGAAGGTGCCGCCTCCCGTGCCCAACCTGCCGGTCTCTTCGATCACCTCCAGCGTCATCTCGGCAATCGACCAGCGTCGATCCTCCATCGCGTCCTTGTCGAAGCTGCGCAGCAGGCCCACCAGGGCGTACTGGACGAGCAGGAATCCGATCACCAGGGCAGCGACGAAGACCCAGGCCCGCAATCCGTGGATGGGCGCGTCCATGCGGTGCCTCCAGCGTCGCCAACTCCAGGCCATGACGACCACGCCAAGCAGGGACAGGCAGCCGACCGCGACGCCGGCACGGGAACGGGTCATCGCCAGACCGACCAGAATCACCACGCCGGCGAGGATTGCAAGGGTCAGACGCAGCGGTCGGCGCTCCGGCGAGCCATCGGTTGCCGCCAGGAAGGCGGCCGCGCCCAGCGGCAAGAGGCTGGCAAGAAAGGTCGCCAGATGATTGCGGTTGGCGAACGGGCCGACGGCAGCGTACTGGTTGGTGATCTCGTGCCACCGCAACGCGCTGTCCGGCCCGGTGCTGAGTTGGGCCAGACCGAGCAGGGCCGCCGCGACCGCCGCCGCCAACAGGAAGCGCAACACGTTGACGCGCTGGCGGGATGTCAATCCCAGCACCAGCAATCCGAGAGCCAGCAAGGGCAGCCAGGCGAACAATGCGCGCACCGACGTCTGCCAATCCAGGGAAATCGGACGCCAACGCTGATCGACGCCGGCGAAGGCAAGCTCGGCGGCCAACGACTCGCGACCCGCCAGCGCGCTCCACCATGATGGCGGAAGAGGAATCAATTGCGTCGCCAGCCATCCGATCACCAGCGCTGCCCAGACGGCCAACCAGAAGGCGGCCTTCGGCTGCGCCTCCCAGGACAGACGAAGCGCACCCCAGGCGAGGACGGGCAGGGCCAGCAATTGCAGCAATCCCTCGGCCACCAACGCCTGGCGCGTGCCGCCGCCCAGAACAAGACAGAGGCCGAGATAGCCGATGCACACCCAAAAGGCGACCGGGCTCTCCGGCGGTCGTGAGGAAACACGCACGCGATCCGTCATCGGGTCCATGACAATGCGGAAGGGGCGCGCAGTATCCAACTTTGGCTACGCGCTGGCGACTGCCGCGTGCAGAGGGATTCCACGAATCGGGGGTTTCGCACACCCTGAAAAGCACACAGGCCGCGAAAGCGGCCTGTGGATGCGGAAGACGATGCGGGGTTACGGGCTGACCGGATCGTCGTCGTCGAATTCGTCGTACAGGATGACGCCACCGAGGGCGATGGCCGGCACATAAATCCAGGGAGACAGTCCGGTGGTGGCACCAGCACCCAAGGCAAGACCGGCCGGAGCGACACGCTCCACGCCCAGCAGCCAACCGGCACAGGGCGAGCCTTCGTCCAGGGTCACGACGGTGTCGGGCTCCACCCGGACATCGCAGCCGTCCTCGTACTTGATCAGCGCCCCGGATTCGCTCATCGCCATTACGCGGTCGCCTTCCTTGAGCTCCATGCCATCCAGGGCGGGCACGAACTGTTCGCCCTGGTTGACCAGAACACTACCCACGATCTCGGTGACGATGGCGTCGGACTTCGGCTTCTCGTCCTGGGCGACAACGGGGGCCGCCGCCAGAACGGCTGCGGCAAGAATGGAGGTAATCAGTGTCTTCATGGCACGCTCTCCTGAGGGGAGCCAAGTCCTGAACGGACCGGGACCGCATGATTCTCGCATGGCCGATGTTCGCAACTCAAGCAGAAATTCTCCACATGGCAACCCGGTTCAGTTTTGATCCGCAGCGGCTATCCGTTGGATGCGCAGGTCATCGAACCAGGCGCGCCCGCCTATCCATCGTTCACGCTTCACCCGCGCGGGGAGCATCAGCAGGAGTTGCTGCGCGCGGCAGTTGGGAGCTTCCGGAATGCTGAAATCGACTTCGAACGCCCGCCACGGCGCGCTGCCGGAAAACATCGGCGTTTGCGCCATCTCGCCGCTGCCGCAGCGCACCGACCAGACGAGCCCGCGATCAGTGCGCAGATCATCCAGCCGAACCCGACCGGACAGGCGGTAGTCGCCCGGCGGCAGGGCCAGCACCTGCCGGACGTGGCGGAAAGGAACATGGCGGTGCTGGAATTCCACCACCAAGGCTTGCCGACCGCTCACCCCCGCTCCGCCCTGCTGGCGAACGACGGCACCGGGCACGCGGCTGAACTGCCAGCCGAAGCCGCCATGATCGGGAGGGAACTCGAACCCGCCATCGTGCACGTTGCCGACTGTGGCCCGTCGTGCCGGCTCCAGCCCCTCCACCCACAGAAGATGGGCCTGCGCAACCAGCCCTTCGCGCAACAGGCGCACGCCCCATTGCTGGCGTTCCTTCGAGGTGAGTGGCGAGGGAGCGTGGCGCAACGCATCGAACAGGGAGTGGATCACCTCGAGCGGCTGGTCGGGCGCTGCCAGACCGGCAAGCAGCGGCCCCCGCCACGGTGGTGCCTGCATCAGTGCCTCGATCAAGGCCTGCCGCCCCTGCGGATCTCCCGCCAGCGAGGCGAGCGTCTGCAACAACGCCGCAGATCGGTCCGGCGACAATCGAAACAACTGATCGAGATGGGCGATCAGCAGGGGGAAATCACGATTCCGTGCGGCGTGATCGGTGAGCCAGAGGTGTGGCAGGCGATCACGTGGCGTGTGGGCGGCGGCGATGCCGTAAAGGCGCACGGCGCGGGAAACCTCCCCCCGTTGCTCGGCCACCGCCGCCAGCGCCGCATACGCGCTTCCGGCCAGCGGGCTGTTGGCCAACGCCCGTTTCGCCAATCGCTCGGTTTCCTCGGCAGAGCCCTCGCTAATCACGAGGGCCTTGGTGGTGCGAACCATCGCCTCCGCGTGCCATGGCCACCATTGCAACGCTTTTTCCGGCGCGCTCGCAGCCAGGCTGTCCGCCGCCACCAGGCTGCACAGCGGCCAGATCAACGCGGCCAGGCACAGCAGGAAGAGCAGTCGGCCTGCGCCGATGAAACGCCTCATCCGGCACCGCCTTCCTGCAACGCCTCGAGCCTGGCGAAGCGGACCGTATCCCCCTCGCGAACCAGTTCGAAATCCACCCTGCCCCTGACGACCTGGCGGATCAGGCGCCCTTTTGTCATGTATCGCGCCTCGAAACGTCCCTCGCCCAGCAACCGTTCGCCCTCTATGCGCCAGCGGATTTCCGACAGCGCCAGACTGCGATCCCGCGTGGTGCCGAACAATTCGCCATAGTCACGCGCCACTGCGGCACCACCATCGTTGCGCTGGCGGGAGAACAGCATCAGCAAGCCCTGAAGATTCCCGGCGGCGTAGTGGTGAATGAACTGGTCCAGCACGACGACGGCGTCCGCATCGCTGGGAACGCCGGCCAGGGCGAGCGTGACGGACGCCGGCGCAGCCTCCTCGACCGGCAAGGCGGCAGGCGTTGCGACGGGCGGCGGACTTTCCTGAATACCGACTGGAGCCGGGATCACTTCGACGACATCGGCGACCTGCCCGGGACTTTCGACCACGTCCTCGACGGAGGCCGGGAGAACCCTGCGCCGGGAGGCGGAAGGCGGAGCAACTGCGACTGCTTGAGTCTGAGGTTGCGAAGAAGCTTCAGCCCCGGCCACGGCGTCCGTGCGCATGCGGTGCGGGATGGCGTCGACCGGGGTCGTCGGCAGTCTCGCCGGCGTTTCCCGCACGGTCACCGCAGGCGGGACGAGCGATACCGAATCCGGTTCACCTGGTGATGTGAGGGAGACGGCCGTCGTGTCGCCGGCCCGCACCTCGGGAAGCGATTCCAACCCGTCCGCCACCGGTGCCGGTGACGCGGCGGATGCCGTGTTCGCAGTCGGCTGGAGTTGTAACCCGGACACGGCGACGACTGCATCGTCGAGCCGACTGGGTGTCGGGGTAGCCACGCGCTGCGGATCGGGCACGGTCAGGTGGCGCTCGTCCAGATGGGTTTCCAGCCACAGACCGCCGGCGACCGCGAAGGCCACGATGGTGATTACCGACAAGACCACTCGCGGTCCATGCCAGCGGGAGGGCATGCCGGGCGTCGGCGGCTGGTCCGGCTCCGATGATTGATCGAGGTCTGCGCTTTCGTCCTGGACGACCTGCCAGGCATCCATCTCCATCGGGCGTTCCGGCTGGGCCGGCGTGGAAGCGTCGTTGCCCCAGCCATCGGGGCGCGCCATTGCCGACTGATCCGGCTGCCAGGCATCCTCGACGTCGTTCTCCGCGAGAGCATCGCCGTCCTGCCCGACCGTCTTCCAGGCGCGATGGACGCGGTCGGAATACGCTTCCGCCCAATCGCCGCTGCGATCAGGGTGGACCAGGGAAACCAGCAGACGACGATGCTCGCGAAGGGTGCTCATGTCCGCCCCTCGCCGCGCGCCGAGAACCCGCCACGCATCGTGCGCACATTCCCGGGCCAGCAATTGCTGCTCGACGAAAAAACGCGCGGCATCGATCGCTTGCACAGGCGTCACGTCAAATGCACGGGTCACTTCGGCGACCACCGATGGATTGCCGCCGGCCAGCCTCAGCAGATCCGCCACACCGGCAGGCAGGGCGCGCTCGCGCAAGGCGGCGGCGCTGGCAGGCTCGGCATGCAGCCTCAAGGCCAGTTCGATGGCTTCCTGTGATCGCATCGCCGTCACTTGCCGTCTCGCGTTACCTGCCGTCCTCGATGAATGCGCGCTGCGCGTCAGCGCGAACGCCGCCCAAGCAGACGCTTCGCTGATGCCGCCGGAGCGCCATAGGCATAGTAGTCATAGCTCATGTAGTGGTGCGAGCCGTACCTGAAGCCGGCGGCCTTGGCGTTGTACTTGGTCAACACTGCGCCCAGCAGTCTCGCTCGCGCTGCCAGCAGGCGCTTGATCGAGATTCGTACCGCGCCGACCCGCGCCCGGCCCGCCTCGACCACCAGCAAGGTGCCGTTGGCCAGATTGCAGATGATCGGCGCGTCGGCCAGCCCGACGACCGGCGGCGAGTCGATGATGACGTGGTCATAGCGCTCGACGGCCTGGGTCAACAGGCTGACCATGCGCGCGCCCGCCAACAACTCGGCAGGGTTGGGCGGCAGCGGGCCGGAACACATCACCGACAGCCCGTCCAGGTTGTCCGGGACCTGGATCACTTCGCCGGGCTTGGCGGCACCGGCCAGGCAGTTGCTGAGCCCCTTGCTGTTGTCCAGCGACAACAAGCGATGGATCGACGGATTGCGCAGATCGCCATCGATCAGCAGCACGCGCTTGCCGAGCAACACGAAGTTGCGCGCCAGGGCCACGGAGGTGGTGGTCTTGCCTTCCCCCGGCGCGGTGCTGGTGACGGCGAGGACGGCCGGAATGCCGCGCTCGGTGGAAAACTGCAGCGCGGTGCGGATGGATCGATAGGATTCGGCGAAGGCGGATCGTTGATCCTCCTGTTCCCGCTGTGGCGTGGTCTGCTTGGGCAGGCGTGGCACCACACCGAGGTTGACCAGCTTGAGCTTTCCTTCCACGTCCTCGGGCGACTTGACGCTGTCATCGAGGAACTCGGCCAGCAACGCAATGGCGATGCCGAACATCACCCCCAGGAACAGACCGATCGACATATTGGCGGACGGGTTGGGCTTGATGCGGCCGGCCCCTTCGGCGCGGTCGACGATGGACAGGTTGTTGGCGCTGACGCCGGCAGCCACTCCGATCTCCTTGTAACGTTGCAGGAGCCCGTCGTACAGCTCGCGATTGGTGTCCACCTCGCGTTTGAGGATGTTGTACTGGATGCTGCGGTTTTGCAGATCGAGGACTTCAGCCTTGATTTCCTCCACCATCGCCGCCAGCGTGCGTTCCTGCGCCAGCGCGGCGTCATATTCGGCCTTGACCGCGCCCTTGATCGCATCGGTTTCCAGAGCAATCTGCCGTTCGACCTCGTCTATCTGCGCTTTGAGTTCCAGCATGGCCGGAAAATCCGGTTTGTAGACCGCAAGCTTGGTCTGGTATTCCGCCATCAACTCGGCGCGCCGGGTCTGGAGGGTCTTGAAAAGTTCTCCGGCGTCGCTCATGCCGGCGAGGACCGCGCCGGTCGAGGCCTGCGCCTGGCGCCACCGGGTTTCGGCACCGATGCGATCCGCACGCGCCTTGGCGAAGGCCGAGTTGACGCTGCCGAGATTCTGCTCGGCGAGGGTTCCCTCGGCACCACGGGTGCCGACGATCTGCTCCTTCAATCCGAACTCGACCAATTCGCGCTCGGAGTCCTGCAATTTCACCTTCAATTCCTCGAGACGCTCCTCGAGATAGGTCTTGGCATAGGACGACGAATCGAAGCGACGCTCCAGATTGCTCTCCACGTAGCCTTCCGCGATGGCGTTGGCCGCGCGCACCGCAAAGCCGGGACTGGCACTGACGAACTGGATGCTCACCAGTTCCGACTCCCGCACCGGAGCAGCCGAGACACCACCCAGCAACTGCCCGATCGCCCACCGTTCACGGACTTCCGGCGGAATCTGCTCCGACTCCTCGCCGCCATCGCTTTCGGCGGGTGCTTGCCCACCACCGAACCGCGACATCAGGTTCTGCCACCCTGACTTGGGTTGCAGGCTTTCCAGTTCCCTGCCCTCGGTCAGACCCATGTCGGCGGCCACGCGTTGCATCAACGAGCGGCTACGGATCAGTTCCAACTGCGTGCTGAAAAAATCACGTTGCGACCAGCCACCCCGCATCGGCGAGGTGTCACCCACGTGCACGACCTGGGTAGTCCGCTCCTGCACCTGGACGGTCGCGGCGGCAAGGTAGAGCGGCGTCGCCATCAAGGTCATCAATACGGCCAACAGCAGACCGGCGATGGTGGTGCTGAGTATCCACCATTTGCGTTTGACCAGGATGCGCCAGTAGGCCAGCAGGTCGATCTCGTCGGATGCCTCCTCCGGCGTGTTCGCCTCTCTGCCCAACACCAGCGCCTGCGCCCCGGGCGGGGCCGGCACCAGCGCCTGCGAGGCCGCCGCAGGGGACTGCGGTACCGGAAGTCGCCCCTCCGGCTCGCCGGCGGGATTGTCGTTGCGATTATCCATGTGGGCTCCTGGCGGGGATCGCGCGGGTCATGCGCGGGTTCCCGGGCCTTGCGGAAAGGGTTGGTCCGCTAGTACGGACGGAACATGTTGAAAACGGGCATCGATTCGATGATCCGGCGGATGGTGGTGCGCGGGCCGGATTGGTCCACTACCACGATGTCGTCGCCGTAGACCTCGGGGTCCGGCGCGTCGCCGCCGCGGATCTGGCGAAGATCGTACACCGCGGCCATGCGTTGGCCGTCGATGGTGCGGAAGATGACGATGCCTTCCAGGTTGGCGAGATCGCTGACGCCACCGGCGAGGGCGATGGCCTGGAGCAGCGAGGTGCGGCCGCGCAAGGGGAAGATGCCGGGCGAACGCACCGCGCCTTCCATGGTGACGCGCTGGCTGGTGAACTCCTTGACGAAGACGCCGACCTGCGGGTCCTGGAGGTAGGCATCGGCCAGTTTGCCGGAGATTTCCACCTCCAGTTCCTGCGCGGTCTTGCCGCCGGCGATCACGGTGCCGATCAGCGGCAGCGATATCTGGCCGCCGGAGTTGACGCGGACGGTCTTGTTCAGGTCTTCGACCTGGAACACGCTGATTTCGAGCAGGTCCTGGGCACCGATGCGGTACTCCGAGGCACCGGTGTAGGCACCGTAGTCGGTGGTGGTGTCGGGCATGCCCAGTTCGTCGGTCGCGACGACCGCCTTGGCATGGCCGGACTTGACGCCGCCGGAGGTGGAGGCACCGCAGCCAGCCAGTGCCAGCAGCAGCAAGATGAGCGGTATCGCGAGGGGATTGATACGCAAGGTCATGGCGCGTGTTTGTCCTGTCATGCGGGATTACCGAGCGCCCCAGAAGCGTCGCCACAGAGACGGCCGGCTAGTATGCCGTTCCCGCTCCGGCAGCGCGACCGTTTCCGGGCCGGCGTTTTGCAGGATGGCCTGGGGTCGGCGGTTGACCATGTCGTCGGCCGCGCCTGCGCCCACGCGCGGGGCGACCGCTTCGCGGGCTTCGGCGAGCAGCGGCGGGCGCTTGTCGGCGCGATGGGCGTCGGTGGCGATGATGTGGACCAGGTTTTCGTCCAGCATGCGTTCGGCCCAGTAGCGCGGCCGGCGTCCGAAGCGGCCGGTGATGGCCCCGGCGGTCAGTTGCATCCAGGCACCGCCGTGGACCAGTTTGGCGAACACCGAATAGTGGGTATCGATCCAGGTCAGGCGCTCGGGATGGGTCAACACCGGGACGTAGCCGGCAGCCACCAGGTCGAAGACGACGTTCTCCAGTCGCGGCGGGGCGACGTGGTGCGGCGGCTCGAACAGGAAGTAGCGCGACCTGGCCAGGGTCGGGATGCGGCCGCCGCGCAGCCCGTCGAGCAGGTCCGGGCACAGGTGCACGTCGGCACCTTCGACCAGTTGCAGCGGGATGCCCTCGCGATCCAGTTCGCGGCGGAACTCGGCCATTGCACGGCGGATGCCGGCGGCGTCGTTCTCGTACAGGCCGGGATAGATGTGCGGGGTGCAGGCGGTGACGCGGATGCCGTCGGCGACGGCGACACGGGCCATCGCCAGCGCCTCCTCCAGGTCCGGCGCACCGTCGTCGATGCCCGGCAGGATATGGCAGTGCAGGTCGATCACAGGACGGAGTCTTGCTTGGCCGGCTCGACCGACTGCGCGAAGTAGGGACCGAACAGGCGGGCGTGCAACCAGCGGAACACGCGCTCGGAGCGCAGCGCGCAGGCGGTCGCCCAGTAGTGCAGGACGAACAGCCCGATGAAGCCGAGGACGAAGAACGGATGCGGCAGGTTCCACTTCAGCAGCAGCGCGGCGGCCAGGCCGGCGGCGAAGCTCAGCCCCAGCAGCAGGGCGACCGCCTGTCCCTGGGAGAAACCGGCGTCGAGCAGCCGGTGGTGCAGGTGACCACGGTCGGCGGTGAAGGGCGAGCGGCCGGATTTCAGCCGGCGCACGATCAGCACCAGGCAATCGAGCAGGGGAAGCAGGATCAGGAACGGTGCCAGCACCGGACTGACCGGATGGCCGGGGTTCTGCGTCAGCCGGAAACTGAACCAGGCGATGACGAAGCCGAGGAAGGCGCTGCCGCCGTTGCCCATGAAGGTCAGCGCGCGCTCGCGCCCCGGCCGGCGCAGGTTGAAGAACAGGAAACCCGACAGGGAGCCGACCAGGATGGCGATCAACGGCAACTGCGCGTCGTTGCCGGAATACGCCGCCGCGCAACCCAACATCAGCAGCGCCGCGATGACCAGCGAGCCGGCCAGGCCGTCGATGCCGTCGACCATGTTGACGGCATTGATGAGGCCGACCGTGGCGAACACGGTGAACGGCACGGACAGGCTGCCCAGCGCCATCGGCTCCATGCCGAACAGCGGACCGATCTGCTCCACCCGCACGCCGCCGACGTAGATCATTATCAGCGCCGCCGCCGCCTGCGCGCCGATGCGCCAGAACCAGCGCAGGTCGTGCATGTCGTCGAGCACGCCCACCAGCAGCAGCAGCAGGGAGGCAATCACGAAGGCCAGCAGCGCGGCGCTGTCCTCGATGGTCAGACAGGCCATGACCACCGTCACCAGGATGATGGCGACGCCGCCGATCACCGGGATCGGCCTGCCGTGGTCCTTGCGCCCGCCCGGACGGTCGACCAGCCCCAGCGGCTGCGCCGCCGGCAGCAAGGCGGCGGTCAGCAACAAGGTCGCCAGCAGGGCAGCCACGCCGTAGTAAAGCCAATCGATCAAACTTGCACCCTCTTCCCCGTTTTTTTGCAGTTGCCACGGCATGCGAAGGCCGTGCGGCGGCTGCGCAGAAGGGTCGGCGCGGTGCTCACGCCAACCCCTCCTTGCTCACCGATTTCTGTGCAGTGTATCGCACAATTCTTGCAGCTTTTCTCCGTCAATCCAAAATCTTGCGCGCTCAGGGGCGCAAGGCGTCCATGCCTTTGCTGTCCGGCGACAGGACGACGCCGCGTTCGGTGACGATGGCGTCGATCAGCCCGGCCGGGGTCACGTCGAAAACCGGATTCCATGCCCTGACGCCCGGCGCGGCGGTCGGTGCGCCGCCGAGGCCGAGCAGTTCCGCGCCGTCGCGCTCCTCGATGTGGATCAGCCCGCCGTGTTCGGTGTCGAAATCCACCGTCGACGAGGGTGCCACCACCATGAACCTCAGGCCGTGGTGGCGGGCGGCGATGGCCAGCGCATAGGTGCCGATCTTGTTGGCGGTGTCGCCGTTGGCGCAGATGCGGTCGGCACCGACCACCACCCATTGCACCTGGCCACCGGCCATCAGATGCGCGGCGGCGGAATCGGCGATCAGATGGGCGTCGATGCCGTCCTGCAGCAGCTCCCAGGCGGTCAGCCGCGCGCCCTGCAGCCAGGGCCGGGTTTCGCAGGCGAACACGCGGGCGATGCGACCGCTGGCGACGCCGGCGCGGATCACCCCCAGCGCGGTGCCGAAGCCGGCGGTGGCCAGCGAGCCGGTGTTGCAGTGGGTCAGCACGCCGCTGCCCGGCGCGATCAGCGCCGCGCCGGACTCGCCCATGCGGCGGTTGGCGGCCAGATCCTCGGCTTCGATGGCGGCGGCTTCGGCGCGCAGTTCGGTGCGGAAATCCTCCCCGGCGCGATCCAGCCGTGCGCGCATCCGGCGCAGCGCCCAGGCCAGGTTGACGGCCGTCGGCCGCGCCGCGTCGAGGCGCTCGAACACCGGTGCCAGCGCGACACGCGCGGCGGCGACCGGGACATCGTCCAGCGCATCCGCCGCCAGCACCACGCCCCAGGCGGCGGCGATGCCGATGGCCGGCGCGCCGCGCACCGCCAGATCGGTGATCGCCTGCGCCACCGATTCGGCGTCGCGGCAGTCGATCCAGATCTGCTCGAAGGGCAGGCGGCGCTGGTCCAGAAGGCGCAGGTGATCGCCTTGCCAGGACACGGCGCGGACGCGGTCGTAGCGGTCGTAATCGATCATGACGGAGGCGGGACGGAAGGGATGCGCAGGATAACGCCTGCGCACGCCGCGCTGTCGCCGATCACGGCCTGGCGTTATGCTCGCGGACATGGCGACCCGCAAGCCCGACCGTTCCGCCAAGCCACGCCCGGCCGCCGCCAAGACGACCGAGGACGCAGTGTCGCCACGGGCGAAGGTGCCGGCAAAGAAGCCCGCGTCCAAGGCCGCCGCCAAACGCGCGCCGACCAGCAAGGCCAAGGCCAAGCCGCGGCCCGCCAAGCAGCCCGACCGCGCGCGCAAATCCGCAGCACCCACGCCGGACATCGACAGCGCGGCGGCAGAAGAAGCCGTCCGCCGTCCGCGTCCGCTCAGCGCCGCCGACCGCGAGCGCCGCTTCAACCTGATCGTGCAGACCGCCTGCCTGAAGGCCGGCACGGCGGCGGCGATCACCGCCATCACCAGCAAGGCACCGCTGCTCGGCCGGCTGGCCCCGGTGCTGCTCGGCCCGCTGGCGGAAACCGTGGCGCTGGCGCGCATCCAGCGGCAACTGGTGCAGGACATCCTGATCCTGTACGAACTCGACCTCACCGACACCGAAGAACAGGGTGTCACCCTGCTGGCCACCGCCGCCAACATCGGCGCGCAGCAACTGTCAAAACGCACCGTCGATCATCTGGTGAAGCAGCTCGGCGGGCGCATCTACCAGCCGCTGCTGGCGCGGATGCTGCCGCTGGCCTCGGTGATGGCGGAGATCGCCGCCTCGGTGGCCAGCACCTACGCCGTGGGCAAGCGTGCGCAGGCGCTGTGCCTGTTGCCGGGCACCGGGGTGCGCAACCTGGGCGAGCTGCTGCGCGGACTGTCCGGCATCGACCAGAGCCGCCTGTTCACCTGGAGCGCGGAAGCCTTCGCCCTGGCGATCCGTCCCTTCCGTGGCGCGTTGTCGGTGCTGATGCCGACCGGCAAGGCGGAACCCGATGCCGACCCCGCCACTTCAGGCGCGGCCAAAGTCAAACGCCAGCGCGGCTGAAATCGCCGCGCCACGGCTATCGCCGAGCAGGCACAGCAACAGACGATCCACGCCCAGCGCGACCCCGGCGCAGGCCGGCAGGCCATGCGCCATCGCCGCCAGCAGGCGGGCGTCGGCGGGCGGCGCATCGCGGCCGGCGGCGCGACGGGCGGCGATGTCGCTGTCGAAGCGCCGCGCCTGCTCGGCGGCGTCGGTCAGCTCGTGGTAACCGTTGGCCAGTTCCAGCGGGCCGAGATAGGCCTCGAAACGCTCGGCGACGGCGCTGTCGCCGCTGCCGCGCAGGCGTGCCAGCGCGCACTGGCTGGCCGGATAGTCGTACAGCAGCAGCAGGGTGTCCGGGTCGAAATGCGGTTGCAGGCGATGGCTGATGATGAGGTCGAGCCAGTCATCGCGGTCGAGCCCGGCGGGGTCGATGCGGACCTCGGCCAGCACCGATTGCAGGGTTTCCAGCGGGGCAGTCAGCGGATCGAGGCCCAGTTGGTCCTGGAACAGATCGCGATAGGCGATCCGCCGCACCCGGCAGTGCCGCCCGACCAGGGCCAGCGCCGCACCGATCAGCTCCGCCGTCTCGCCCATCAGTCTATGGTGGTCCCAGCCGACCCGGTACCACTCCAGCATGCTGAATTCGGGATTGTGGCGGCCGCCGGCCTCGCCGTTGCGGAACACCCGGCCGAGTTCGTAGCAGTCGCCGACGCCGGCGGCGAGCAGGCGCTTGAGCGCGAATTCCGGCGAGGTACGCAGCCAGCGCCGGCGCGCGCCGGCGCGCGCCGGGCCGTCGAAATCGACGTGGAAGCTCTCGATGTGGCGATCCGTGGTGCCGGCGGCGGACAGGATCGGCGTTTCCACCTCCAGCACGCCGCGCGCCGCGAAGAAGGCGCGCAGCGTGGCGTTGAGGCGGGCGCGCAGGTGCAGCGCGGCGATGCCGGCACCCGGTCGCCAGTCGGTGTCGTCGCTGCCGGGCGCGCTCACGATCAGCCTGCGACCACCTCGTAGCAGGGCTGGTACTCGCCGGACATCTTCATCCGCTGCTGGGCGACGAAGGAGCGCAACAGGGCGTCCAGCGCACGCATGATTTCCGGCTCGCCGTCGATGCGGAACGGCCCGAAACGCTCGATGGCGCGCATGCCATCCTCCTTGACGTTGCCGGCGACGATGCCGGAAAAGGCGCGGCGCAGGTCGGCGGCGAGATCGTGCACCGGCTGGTCGCGGTGCAGCTTCAGCCGCGCCATGTTCTCGTGCGTGGGCACGAACGGCTGCTGGAACGACAGCGCGACGTGCAGCGACCAGTTGAAGAAGAACGCGTCCTTGTTGTCCAGCCGGTGCTGGCGCACGTGCTCCATGCCCTTGCCTACCTGTCGCGCCACTTCGGTCGGGTCGTCGACCACGATGCTGTAGCGACGGGCGGCCTCCTCGCCCAGGGCCAGGCGCAGGAACTGGTCGATCTGCTCGAAGTAGGCGGCCGACTCGCGCGGCCCGGTGAACACCAGCGGGAACGGAATCTCGCGATTGTCCGGATGCAGCAGGATGCCGAGCAGGTAGAGGATTTCCTCAGCCGTGCCGACGCCGCCGGGAAACACGATGATGCCGTGGCCGATGCGGACGAAGGCCTCCAGGCGCTTCTCGATGTCCGGCATGATGATCAACTGGTTGACGATCGGGTTGGGCGACTCGGCGGCGATGATGCCCGGCTCGGTGATGCCGATGTAGCGGTTGCGCAGCCGGCGCTGCTTGGCGTGGGCGATGGTCGCGCCCTTCATCGGCCCCTTCATCGCGCCCGGGCCGCAGCCGGTGCAGATGTCCAGTCCGCGCAGGCCGAGCTGGTAGCCGACCGCCTTGGTGTAGTCGTACTCGTTGCGCGGGATCGAATGACCGCCCCAGCACACCACCATGTTCGGCTCCACGTGCGGGCGCAGCACGCGCGCGTTGCGCAGGATCTCGAACACGGCGCTGGTGATGCCTTCGGAACTGTGCAGGTCGAACGAGCCGTCTTCCTCCAACTCGGTGGACACATAGGCGATGTCGCGCACCACGGCGAACAGCAGTTCCGCCACGCCGTTGATGATGCGGCCGTCGACGAAGGCCACCGCCGGCGCGTTGCGCAGTTCGAGCTTGATGCCGCGATCCTGCTGGTGGACCTGGACCTCGAAGTCCGGATACAGCTCGCGCGCGGCGCGCGGGTCGTCGGTCTGGCTGCCGGAAGTGAGCACGGCCAGCGCGCAGCGGCGCAGCAGTTCGTGCAGGCCGCCGCTGGAGGCGTCGCGCAGGCGGGCCACTTCGTGGCGGGAAAGCACGTCGAGTCCGCCGCGCGGGGCGACTCGGGCATTGACGGTAGGCATCGGCGCCATCGGGATCGTTTCCTCGGTAATCAAAATCGTTGTGGACCGGCCAGAATGACATACCCGCCGGCTGCGCCCAAGGGGTGCGCGGCATGACCCCTCGACGCCGACAGCGACGGCTCGGATGGCGGCGATGCCGGGACGGCTGGCGGCGCACCTCGCGTTTACCCCGGCGGCGACATCAAGCAGACTGCATGCCGGTGCTGCCCGGTGGCCGTCATCTTGAACACCCTGAACACGCCCGTCCTGCCCTATCTGATCGCCTGCGTCGCCGCCGTGGTGGTGGCCCTGTGGCTGTACCAGCGCCGCCTGCGCCAGCGCACCGACCTGCTGGAGCGCCTGCTCGACGGCACCGATGCGCTGGAGGCGGCGCTGAAGGCGACGCGGCAGCGGATGGCGGCGATGCGCAGCGTGGTGGATCGCGTGCCGGCCGACATCGCCGCCGTCGCCCAGGCCTCGCTGGATGCCGACGAGCCGGTGCAGCAGGCGCTGCGCAACGTGCTCGAACACCGGCTGTGGATCGCCCGCAGCGCGCAGGACGCCAGCCTCGACGAACTGCGCGCCGCGGTGAACGCCATCGAGCGCTCGCGGCAGCAGATCGAATCGCGCCTCGGCGTGCTGGAAAGCGCCGGGGCGGAACTGGCCGAGGCCACCCGCGGCGCGCTGGAACAGGCCGCCCGCGAGCCGGCCGCGCTGCGCCGCCAGGACGGCCCGGGACAATGAGCGCCGCGCCGGCGTTGGTGCTGGGTTCCACCTCGCGCCATCGCGCCGCCCTGCTGCAGCGGCTCGGCCTGCCGTTCTCCCGCGTCGCCCCGCAGGTCGATGAAGCCGCATTGGCCGATGAAACGCCGGCGGCCTGCGCGCAGCGTCTGGCCCGGGCCAAGGCGCTGGAGGTCGCCAGCCGCCATCCCGGCTGCGTGGTGATCGGCTCCGACCAGGTCGCCGACTGCGCGGGCCGGATGCTCGGCAAGCCCGGCAGCGTCGAGGCGGCCTGTCGGCAGTTGCGCGAGTTCAGCGCCCGGGCGGTGGATTTCCACACCGCGCTGTGCGTGGTCGGCCCGCAGGGCGGGATCGGCGAGGCGCTGGACGCCACCCGGGTCGTTTTCCGTGAACTGGACGACGCCGGCATCGAGCGCTACGTCGCCCACGACCAGCCGCTCGACTGCGCCGGCAGCTTTCGCTGCGAAGGGCTGGGCATCGCCCTGTTCGAGCGCATCGACAGCCAGGATCCGACCGCCCTGGTCGGCCTGCCGCTGATCGCGCTGTGCGCCCTGCTGCGGCCATTCGGCTACCGCCTGCCCTGAGCGTTCAACGTGGCTGTCAGCGGATCGGCGCGCTGCGCGAGGCGACAAGCCGGCTACACTGGCACGCCCCGTCCCAGCGAGATGCCGCCCGATGCCCAATCCGGTTCCGGACCCCGCCGCCCCGCGCGCCGCTTTGGCCCGCGCCATCGATCAGGTCAACCAACTGGTGCTCGGCAAGCCGCGCGAGGTCGAGATGGCCTTTGTCGCCCTGCTGGCCGGTGGCCACCTGCTGATCGAGGACTTGCCCGGCCTCGGCAAGACCACCCTCGCCCGCTCGCTGGCGGCGACGCTGGGGCTGAGCTTCCAGCGCAGCCAGTTCACCGCCGACCTGCTGCCGTCGGACATCCTCGGCGTCTCCATCTACGAGCAGGAAACGCACCAGTTCCGCTTCCATCCCGGCCCGGTGTTCACCCAACTGCTGCTCGCCGACGAAATCAACCGCGCGCCGCCGCGCACGCAGAGCGCCCTGCTGGAGGCGATGGCGGAGCGGCAAGTGACCATCGACGGCCACTGCCACGCCCTGCCCTCGCCGTTCTTCGTCATCGCCACGCAGAACCCGGTCGACCTCGCCGGCACCTTCCCGCTGCCCGATTCCCAGCTTGATCGTTTCCTGCTGCGCATCACCCTCGGCTATCCGGACGACAACGCCGAGCGCGCGATGCTGGCCGGCGGCGACCGGCAGCGGCGGATCGCCGAGGTGCGGCCGATCCTGGGTGCCGACGACGTGCTCGCCCTGCGCGCCGCCAGCGAGGCCGTGCATGCCAGCCCGGCGCTGATCGCCTACGTGCAGGCGCTGCTGGCGGAGAGCCGTCGCCATCCCGGCGTGCGGGTCGGCCTGTCGCCGCGCGCCGGCCTTGCCCTGCTGGCCGGCGCGCGCGCGCTGAGCCTGCTTCGCGGCGAGGATTTCGTCAGTCCGGAAGCGGTGCAGGCGCTGTTCGTCGAAGCCGCCGCGCACCGGCTGACGGCGGAAAGCGAAGGCCAGGGCCGCGAGGCGCTGGCGCGCAGCATCCTGCAAGCCGTCGCGGTGGATTGAGCCGACGATGCGCGGCCTGGGTGCCGGCTGGAGCGAACGCCTGCTGCGCGCCGCCGAGTCGCGGCTGCCGGCGCTGACCCGGCTGAAAAGCGCCGAAGCGCTGCCGATCACCCTGGACCGGCGTCGCATCTACGTGCTGCCGACGCGCTTCGGCATCGCCTTCGGCGTGCTGCTGGCGGCGATGACGCTGGGCGCGCTCAACTACAACAACAACCCGGCGCTGATCCTCTGCTTCCTGCTGCTGTCGGTGGCCAACACCGGCCTGTTGTCCGGCTATCTGGCGCTGCGCGGCCTGCGTCTGATCGAGGCGTCGGCGATCCCGGTCCATGCCGGCCAGCCGCTGCAACTGCGGCTGCGCTTCGACGGCGTCGAAGCACGTGCGCGACGTGGCCTGCGCCTGCGTCGCGGCGACATCGTGGAGGGCTTCTCGCTGGACGCCCGCGGCGCCGCCGACGTGCTGCTGGCGATTCCGACCGAACGCCGCGGCCGGCTGCCGCTCGGTCGCATCGAGGTGTCGATGCGCCGTCCGCTGGGCATGTTCGTCGCCTGGAGCTGGCTGCATCCGCAGCGCGAGGCGCTGGTCTACCCGGCGCTGGAACGCGATGCGCCGCCGCTGCCCGAAGGGCTGGGCGATGGCACGCCCACGCGCCGTCGCGGGCCGGATGAAACCGTGCACAGCCTGCGCGATTATCGCGGCGGCGACCCGCTGCGCAGCATCGCCTGGAAGCGCAGCGCGCAGCAGGGTCGTACCCTGGTGCGCGAGTTCGAATCACCGGCCGGGCAGGCGGTGACGCTGGATTGGTCGCAGTTGGCGGCGCTGCCGGTCGAGCGGCGCATCCAGCGGCTGGCGCGCTGGGCCAGCGAAGCACAGCGACAGGGACGCCGCAGCGAACTGCGCCTGCCCGGCCTGCGCCTCGGCCCGGACAGCGGTCCGGCCCATCTGCATGCCTGCCTGCGCGCGCTGGCCCTGCTGCCGCACGAGGAGACCGCCGGATGAGCGCCGAGCATCCGCTCGACCGCCGCAGCGCCCTGCTCTGCGCACTGGGTGCCGGCGCGGCGGTGCTGCCGCTGGCGCTGCTGCTGCCCAATCCGCTGGCGATGACCCTGCTCGGCCTGGCGCTGTTCGCGGCGCTGGCGTTGTGGCGCGGCCGCCTGCTACCGCGGCCGCTGCGCGTGCTGCTGACCCTGGCCGGCCTGCTGCTGATCGCCCAGCAATACCAGATCGGTTTCGGCGGCGGCTTCGGCCGCGACACCGGTGCCGCCCTGCTGGCGATCATGCTGATGCTCAAGCTGCTGGAACTGCGCCGCATCCGCGATGGCCGCGCCCTGCTGTCGTTTTCGCTGTTCTCGCTGATGGCGGCCTTCCTGCTCGATCAGGGACCGCTGACCCTGCTGCTGTCCCTGCTCGGCGGCCTGCTGGTGCTGGCCGGACTGGCGCGGCTGGCGGAAGTCGAATCGCCCGACCCGCGCGCGCAGGCAACGCCGGACCTGCACGCCCGACTGGGCGCAGTGCTGCGCATGGCGGCGCTGTCGCTGCCGCTGGCGATCGCCGTGTTCTACTTCTTCCCGCGCCTGCCCGGCCCGCTGTGGGCACTGCCGCGGATGGCCGACGAGGCCCGCACCGGCGTCTCCGACACCATGTCGCCAGGCGATATCGCCAAGCTCTACATCGACGACTCGCCGGTCATGCGCGCCTATTTCGACGGCCCCGCGCCGCCGCCCGGCGCGCTGTACTGGCGCGGCCCGGTACTGAGCAACTTCGATGGCCGCACCTGGACCATCTCCTACTTCAACCGCATCGACCCCGGCGAAGTGCTGGCGCAGGGTCCGGCGCTTGATTACCAGTTGGAGATGGAGCCGACCGAGCGCCGCTTCGTGTTCGCGCTCGACCTGCCGCTGGCGGCGGAAGGCGACTATCGGCTCAGCTTCGAGCGCAGCCTGATCGCCCCGCGCCGGCTCAACAACGTCAGCCGCCACACCCTGCGCTCGCAGGTCGACTACCGCTTCCAGCCGACCCTGCCGTACACCCTGCGCCAATCGCTGACCGCCCTGCCGCCGGGCTTCAACCCGCGCACCACGGCACTGGCGGCGCAGTGGCGCGCCGAGGGCGCGAACGACGAGGCGGTGATCCAGCGCGCCCTGCAATGGTTCAACGCCGAGTTCACCTACTCGCTGGAGCCGACCCTGCTCGGCCGCGACAGCGTCGACGAGTTCCTGTTCCGCACCCAACTGGGCTACTGCGAACACTTCGCCTCCGCCTTCGTGGTGCTGCTGCGCGCCGCCGGCATCCCGGCCCGCGTCGTCACCGGCTACCAGGGCGGCTACGTCAACCCGCTCGGCGACTACCTCGTGGTGCGCCAATCCGACGCCCACGCCTGGGCGGAAGTGTGGCAGGAAGGCCGCGGCTGGCTGCGCATCGACCCGACCAGCGCGGTGGCCCCCGAGCGCATCCAGCGCGGCGTCGACGCGCTCGGTGCCGAGCGCCGCATGCTGCGCGGCTGGGGTCGCGCCCTGTTCAACACCGCCGATTGGCTGCGTCGCGGCTGGAACGACTTCGTGCTCGGCTTCGATGCCAGCCGGCAGACCCGGATGCTGCGCCCGTTCGGCATCGCCAAGGCCGACTGGCGGCAACTGGGCATCGGCCTACTGATCGCCGTCGGCCTGGCGCTGGCGCTGACCTTCGCCTGGATGCTGCGCCCGCCGGCCGATGATCGCGACGCCCTCGGCCGCGCCTGGGCACGTTTCCTGCGCACCCTGGCCCGCGCCGGCGTGGCCAAGGCCGCACACGAGGGCGCACTGGACTTCGGCCGCCGCGCCGCCGCCCACCTGCCCACCAGCGCCGCCACGCTGGAAGCACTCAGCATGCGTTATGCGAGACGCCGATACGCTGCCGATGCCAGCGACCCGGACGACGAACGCGAACTGTGCCGGGCACTGCGCGAGTTCCGTCCCGCCAAGGAGGCGATGCCATGAACGACACCCCCGCCCGCCTGTCGATCCTCGCCGGCATCGTCCTGCTGCTCGGTGCCTGCGCCCACGTGCCGACACCACTGCGCGGCGATTACGGCGACCTGCTGCCCGCCCAGGCCGGCAGCGAAGCGCACATCGGTGCCCAGGTACGCTGGGGCGGCGAAATCATCGCCACCCGGACCCTGCCCGACCGCACCTGCTTCGAACTGCTCGGCAAACCGCTGCGCGACACCACCCGCCCGACCCGCGTCGACGAAAGCGCCGGCCGCTTCATCGCCTGCCGCAGCGGCTTCTACGACCCCGTGCTGTTCGCCGAAGGCCGCGACCTCACCGTGACCGGTCGCATCGAAGCCATCGAACGCCAGCGCATCGGCGAATACGAATACGCCTACCCGCGCATCGCCGCCGACGTCGTCTACCTGTGGCCGGATCACCTCGACGACCGCCGCCGCGCCTCCATGTGGATCGGCTACCGGCATGGTCCGTGGTCGGTATGGGGGCCAGGGCCTTTTTGGTGGCCGTGACGGAAATGAGGGCTTGCCTGGCCTGCGCAGCAACGGATGGTTTTGAGTTCGCCTGACGTGGCGTTGCTGGCAGGGTGGTGTCGTCGGGGCTCGTCTGTTTTGGTGAGTACTTCGGTTGTTGATTGGCGGGGGCTTTCGGCTTCATCCGCCTGACTGTTGTGCTGTCGCCGGATTTCGTCCGCCTCGGCGGACGGGGGGTGGGAGAACGAAGAACCAGACCATCGCCACGGACAACCAAAACATTGCATCCAGCCCCCGGTCAGCGGGGCTGAAACAGCAATGACGGGTCGTTCAGGGCGGGAAATCCCCCGGACCGATCCGGTAGCCACCGGCGACGCCCTTGCTGGCGACGGCGACGGCGTCGTGCGGGTGGAGGCTTTCCAGATGGGCGACGCGCAGCCAGAAATCGGCTACCTCGGGCAGCACGTCGAGCGCAGCGCGGATGCGTCGGGCGGCGTCCTCGCAGAACATCAGGTTCTGACCGTTATTCAGGGCGAAGGCCTGTTCGTCCTCGCGCTTCACGGCGGTCTGCACCGGGGTGCCGAGGGCGGCTTCCACGCGGTCGATCAGCCGTTCCACCGGCAGCGCGTGCAGCGATGGCGCAGGGCGCAGGCGCAGTTCGGCCACTGAGCGCTGGCTGTGCGGGGTGGCGATGATGCCCTGCTCGCTGCCCAGCCAGGTGCGGATCGCGTCGTGATCGGGGCTGCCGCCGGCGAAACCCTCGTCGAAGCGGTCCTGCACCAGCCGCCGGGCCAGTGCCGCCGAGCACGGGCAGGTGCTGGAATAGGTGATGTCCAGGCCCAGTTCGAGATCGAAGGTTTCCTCGCCGCCGGCGTTGCGTTCCAGGCTGGCGCGCAGGCGCACGGGATAGGCGCGCCAGCCGCTGTTGTCGCTACGCAGCGCGGGGCGGCGCAGCAGGTGTTCGTAACGCAGCGAGACCATGGCGCGCTGCGACAGCCCCTGGTGCGAGGCGAGGAATTCGTCCAGCAGGCGGCGCAGCAGGGCGGCACTCAGCGGCGCTTCGCCGAGCAGGCGGTCCAGGTGCAGGTACAGGCGCGACATGTGGATGCCGCGTGCTTCCGGCCGATCAAGGCTGACGTAGGCACCGACGCGGGCCGGGCAGCGCTGGTCGCCGCCCTCGCCATCGGCCACCCGTACCGCCATTTCGATGCCGCTCATGCCGACCCAGTCGAGCGCGCCGGCGGCGTCGGGGCGGACCTGGACGGCGACATCGGGCAGCGCCCGGGGCTCGGTATCGGTGACTTGCAGCATGGGTCGGGATTCCTTGTCCATTCAAGCAGAGATGCGGCCGATGGCGGCCGTTGCAAGGTCGGCGGGTCCGCTCAGGCCCGGCCGCGTGCGCGCGCCACCGCGCCGGCGGCGCGCCAACTGTCCCACAGGGTCTGCCAGTGGCTGCGCTCCCGGGCGCGCTGCGGGTCGCCGTGGCGGGCGAGACGGCGCAGGCGTCGGCGGTCGGCACGCGCCCGGCAGGCCGCCAGCACGCTGCTGCCGCCGACCGTGAAGCGCTCCAGCAGGCGCTGCGCCCGTGGCCGCAGCGCGGCATCGGCGGTGCTCTGCCGCCACAGATGGCGGCGAGCATAAAGGTGGACCGCCAGCGCATCGGCCGATGCATCGACGGCGACGCCGAGTACGCTCGCCTCGATCACCGCCAGTGCTTGCGCCAGCGGCCGCAAGCGCTCCAGGTCGGCGTCGACATCGCTGTCGTCGGACTCCGGCGCGACGGCGCACAAGGGCGTGGCGTGCAGCAGGAAATCGCGCCAAAGCGTGGCCGGGACCTCGCCGGCACCGGCCGCGCGCAGCGCGCGGGCGAGCGGATGGCGCGCGCCCTCGCCCGCCGACAGGTCCTGCACCCACCAGGCCAGTTTGGTGCGTGCGACGCCGGCGTCGGCGACTTCGAAACAGGCTTCCAGCAGTTCGTTGCCAAGCGCGCCCCAGGCGCGGAACAGCGGACGCTGCGCCGCCGGCACGAAGACCTCGGCGACGGCCATTTCCGGCTGCCGCTGATGCCATTTGTCGACGTGGGTGGCCAGCGCCGAAGACGGATCGGCCATTCAGCGCTCCGCCTCGATCAGGGCCAGCAGCTCGGCCGGTGCCTGCAACACGCCGTCGGCCGCCCAGTCGGCGGGATCGACCTCGGCACCGATGTAGCCCCAGCCGGCGACCAGCACCGGCATGCCGGCGGCACGCGCTGCCTGCACGTCGCGCGGGTCGTCGCCAAGGTAGAGCGCCGCGTCGGGCGCAAAGCCGAGGCGGGCGCAGGCTTCGCGCAGCGGCAGCGGATCGGGCTTGCGCTGCGCCAGGGTGTCACCGCCGATCAGCACCGCGCAGCGTGGCGACAGGTGCAGTTCGTCCAGCACCCGGCGCGCCAGGCGCTCCGGCTTGTTGGTCACCACGCCCCAGGGCAGGCGGCGTGCGTCGAGTGAGTCGAGCACGGCGTCGAAACCGGCAAACAGGCGGCCATGACGACCGATGACGGCGTCGTACAGGGCGAGGAAACGCGGCAGCAAGGCGGCGATGCGGGCGGCATCCGCGTCGGCAAAGGCCAGCGACAGCATCGCCGTACCGCCCTGCGAAACGCGCTCGCGAAAGGCGGCGGGCGATGGCGGCGCGACGCCTTCCTCGGCACACAGCGCGACGGCGGCGGCGTGCAGGTCGCCGGCGCTGTCAACCAGGGTGCCGTCGAGATCGAACAGCCACAACGACGGCGCGCTCACGTCGGCTTGCGTGCCGCCGCCAGGTAATTGACGGCGACGCCACCGCCGACCCGCGCGCGCCGGCTCAGCGGGTTGTATTGCAGACCGCTGACATCGCCCAGTTGCAGGCCGGCCTCGCGCAGCCAGGCAGCGAGTTCGGACGGCCGGATGAAGCGCTCGTAGCGATGCGTGCCGCGCGGCAGCAGGCGGGCGATGTATTCGGCACCGACGATGGCAACGGCGAAGGCGCGCGGCGTGCGGTTGAGGGTGGACAGGAACAACTGCCCGCCCGGCTTCAACAGCGCGGCGGCGGCGCGGATCACCGAAGCCGGATCCGGCACGTGTTCGATCATCTCCATGCAGGCGATGGCATCGAAATGGCCGGGCAGTTCCGCCACCAGCGCCTCGGCGCTGCACTGCCGGTAATCCACCGACAGGCCCGATTCCAGCAGGTGCAGGCGGGCGACGTCGATCAGCTCCGCGCCGAGATCGATGCCGGTGACTTCGGCACCCGCCGCAGCCAATGCCTCGGACAGCAGCCCGCCACCGCATCCCAGATCGAGCACGCGCGCGCCCGGCAACGGCAGGCGCTCGGCGATGTACCCAAGCCGGGCCGGGTTGATGTCGTGCAGCGGGCGCGATTCGCCCTGCGGATCCCACCAGCGCGCGGCCAGTTGGTTGAAGCGGCCGAGTTCGAGCGGATCGGCGTTGAGGGCGGGCTCAGTCATGGACGGCGCGCTCCCGGGCGACTTCGATGCGGCCCTGCCACTCGCGCGAGCGGGTCGCCAGCTTGGCGAGGTCCATGTCGACCAGACGGCCTTCGTCCAGCTTGCGCCGGCCGCCGATCCAGACATCGCTGACCTGATGGCGGCCACTGGCGTAGACCAGATGGGAAATGGCGTTGTAGCAGGGCGCGGATTCGATGCTGTCGAAATCCACGCATATCAGGTCGGCCGACTTGCCGACCTCGATGGAGCCGATGTCGGCGTCGAGACCCATCGCCCGCGCGCCGCCGAGCGTCGCCATGCGCAGCGCGCAAGCCGCGTCCAGCGCCGCGGCATCGCCCGACACGCCCTTGGCCAAGAGGGCGGCGGTGCGCAGTTCGCCGAACATGTCGAGATCGTTGTTCGAGGCGCAGCCATCGGTGCCCAGGGCCAGGTTGACTCCGGCGCGGCGCAGCGCCTCGACCGGGCAGAAGCCGGAGGCCAGCTTCAGGTTGGACTCCGGGCAATGCACCACCGACACCCCGCGCTCGGCGCACAGGGCGATCTCGGCGGCGCTGAGGTCGGTCATGTGGACGGCGATCAGGCGGTCGTTGACCAGGCCGAGGCGGTCCAGCCGCGCCAGTTGCCGCATGCCGTTGTCGCGCAGCGAGTCGACGTTTTCCTGCGCCGTCTCGTGGACGTGGCAGTGCACCGGCAGGTCGAGCTGGTCGGCCAGCATGCGCACCCGCGCCAGCCCGGCGTCGTTCACCGAATAGGGCGCGTGCGGGGCGAAGGCCATCGACACCAGCGCATGGCCGCGCCAGTTGTCGTGCACTTCCAGCGCCTTGTCGAAGTATTCGTCCTGGGTGGCCGCCCAGGCGGTGGGGAAGTCGATCACCGGCAGGCCGACGCAGGCGCGAAAACCCAGCCGGGCGTAGCTCGCCGCCTGCACGTCGGGAAAGAAATAGTTCTCGTTGGTGCAGGTGACGCCGCCGCGCAGCATCTCGGCCACCGCCAGTTCGATGCCGTCGGCGACGAAGTCCGGTGCCAGCAGCGCCGCCTCGATCGGCCAGATGTGCCGGGTCAGCCAGGTCTGCAAGGGCAGGTCGTCGGCGACGCCGCGCAGCAGGGTCATCGGGTTGTGGCAGTGGGCGTTGACCAGGCCGGGCAGCAACACCGCACGCGGCCGGCGCACGCGCTCGACGGCGTCGAAGCGGGCCAGCAACTCCGCCCGCGGCCCCAGCGCGACGATGCACCCGCCGCGTATCGCCACGGCATGATCGGGCAGGGTCGTGGCGTGCGGCTCGATCGGCACCACCCAGCCGGCCTCGATCAGCAGGTCGCAGGTTTCCGGCGCCGAGGTCATGGGCGGGTCCTTTTGGATTCAGCAGTTCCGGAGATGAAGCCCGTTGCGAGAGCAGTTCCAGTTCCAGAGGAGCGAAAAGCGGGCGCGACTCCGGCTTTTCTGGAACCGGAACTGGCTCCATCCCCGGAACTGCTCCTGAAACTGATTCCAACCACCCTGTCCGTCCTCACTTCACCCGCGAGACGTACTCGCCGGTGCGGGTATCGACGCGGATCATTTCTTCCTGGCCGACGAACAGCGGCACGCGGACCACGGCACCGGTTTCCAGCTTGGCCGGCTTGCCGCCGCCGCCGGAGGTGTCGCCGCGCAGGCCGGGATCGGTCTCGACGATCTGCAACTCGACGAAGTTGGGCGGCGTCACCGACAGCGGCGTGCCGTTGAACAGCGTCACCACGCAGTCCTCCTCGCCCTTCAGCCACTGCGCCGCGTCCCCCATCGCGTTGGCGTCGGCGGTGTGCTGCTCGAAGGTGTCCGGCTGCATGAAGTGCCAGAACTCGCCGTCGCTGTAGAGATACTGCATGTCGGTGTCGACCACGTCGGCACCTTCCACCGAATCGGTCGACTTCATGGTCAGCTCGACCACGCGGCCGGTGCGGATGTTGCGGTACTTCACGCGGGTGAAGGCCTGCCCCTTGCCCGGCTTGATGTAATCGGTATCGACGATGACGCAGGGTTGACCTTCGACCAGGATCTTCATCCCGTTCTTGACGTCGTTCATGCCGTAGCTGGCCATGGGAAAGCTCCTCTGAGGTACGGGCTCGCGACCGCGAGCGGCTAAACTCTGCGGTCCGATGATTGGCGATGGATGAGGCGACCGGCGATGTCCGGCAGACCCCCCATGATACCTGCGAGCCCCCTTCCGGCACAAAATCCGCTCCCGCACGAGGAGGACTGGCGGCGGCTGTGGCGGGCGTCGATCCGCGAGCCGGCGGCGCTGCTGGCGAGTCTGGGACTGGAGTCGCTGGCGGCGCGGATTGCGCCCGGCCAGGCCGGTTTCCCCTTGCGTGTCCCGGCCAGCTTCGTCGCCCGCATGCGCCATGGCGATGCGCACGACCCATTGCTGCGCCAGGTGCTGCCGCTGGACGAGGAACTGCGCATCGCGCCCGGCTTCGCGCTGGATGCGGTCGGCGACGGCGCGGCCAAGGCCGGTCGCGGCGTCATCCACAAATACGAAGGACGCGCCCTTTTGATCGCCACCGGCAGTTGCGCCATCCACTGCCGCTACTGCTTCCGCCGGCACTTTCCCTATGCCGAGGAAACCGCCGCCAGCGACGGCTGGCAGCCGGCGCTGGATGCCCTGCGCGGCGATCCAAGCATCACCGAAGTCATCCTCAGCGGCGGCGATCCGCTGTCCCTGTCCACCGCCAAACTGGGCGAACTGACCGAGGCGCTGGCCGGCATCGCGCAACTGCGTCGCCTGCGCATCCACACCCGCCTGCCGGTGGCGTTGCCGGAACGGGTCGACGCGGCGCTGTCGCAGTGGCTGGGCGACATCCCATTGCAAAAGATTGTCGTGCTGCACGCCAACCACGGCAACGAGATCGACGCCGCCGTCACCCGCGCCTGCGCCGATCTGCGCGCAAGCGGTGCCCATCTGCTCAATCAGGCGGTGCTGCTGCGCGGCGTCAACGACAGCGTCGAGGCGCTGGCGGAATTGTCGGAAAAACTTTTTGCTGCCGGCGTGTTGCCGTATTACCTGCACCAGTTGGACCGGGTCGTCGGTGCCGCCCATTTCGAGGTGCCCGACTCGCGGGCGCGCGAGTTGGTCGACGCCGTGCGCGCGCGCCTGCCGGGCTACCTGGTCCCGCGTCTGGTGCGCGAAGTGGCCGGCGAGGCGGCCAAGCAACCACTGTGACGCATAGCACAAAATGACCACGGCGCGGCCTTCCGATCACGTCGCTTTGTGCCATCGCGGGGCAGACGGCGCTTGGCTGCGACAGCGCATCCGTGTGAGACTTCCCAGCCTCATCGGGCTACCCATTCCGCCATGACTCCCAAGGATTCCGTGCTGCGCCTGGTTCTGGTCGAGGACCGGGTCGAGGACGCCGAACAGATCATCAGCCTGCTGCGCAACGGCGGCCTCGCCGTGCGGCCGCAACGCGCCGAAAACACGGAACAGCTCACCCAGTGGCTGTCCAACCAGGCCATCGACATGGTCGTGGTGGCCTTCGACGGCAAGGATTTCCCGATGGCCGCGGTGGCCGAGACGGTACACACCAGCGGCAAGGACGTGCCGGTGCTGGCGGTCTGCGGCGAACTCGACGAGGCGACCCTGATCGAGGCGTTCAAGGCCGGCGTCACCCGGGTCGTCCCGCGCAAGGTCACCGCCCTGCTCCAGGCCATCGTGCGCAACGAGTTCAGCGCGCTGGAAAGCCGTCGCGCCCTGCGCGCCCTGCAGGCCGGCCTGCGCGAATCCGAGCGCCGCTGCGATGCACTGATCGAGTCCTCGCGCGACCCCATCGCCTATGTCCACGAAGGCATGCACATCCGCGCCAACCAGGCCTATCTGGAGATGTTCGGCTTCGAGGAATTCGAGGACATCGAAGGGCTGTCGGTGCTCGACCTGATCGCCAGCTCGCACACCGACACCTTCCGCCAGTTGCTGAAGAAGCTGAGCAAGGGCGAGGCACCGCCGAAGACGCTGGAATTGGCCGCGCAGCGCAGCGACGGGTCGCGTTTCGACGCGGTAATGGAGTTCGCCCAGGCCAGCTTCGAGGGCGAGCGCTGCCTGCAGGTGGTGTTCCGCCAGCAATTGATCGACGCCGAGGTGGCCAAGCAGCTCGACACCCTGCGCCAGCGCGACCAGGTCACCGGCCTGTTCAACCGCCAGCACTTCCTCAACGAGCTCGATGAAGTCGTCGCCGCCGCGGCCCAGGGCAAGATGGGCCAGGCCGTGTTGCTGGTCGACATCGACAGCTATTCGTCCCTGCTCAACGAGATCGGCCTCGCCCACGCCGACGAACTGCTGGCCGCCGCCGGGCAGCGCCTGCAACAGGTGATCGGCGAGGACGTTCCCGCCGCCCGCTTCGCCGACCACGGCTTCGGCGTGCTGCTGCGCGACAGCAACCACACCCGCACCGCCGAGGTCGCCGAGGCGATCCGCAAGGCCTTCGACGGCAACATCCTGCATGTTGGCGAGCGCAGCCTGGCGGTCAACGTCAGCATCGGCGGCGTGCAGATCGGCGAGAAGAACGCCAGCACGCCGCAGATCCTCACCAGCGCCGGCCAAGGCCTGCAAACGGTGACGACAATGGGCGGCAACCGCGTCGAGATCCACGACCCCGCCGCCCGCGACCGCGCCGAGGAAGAGCGCTCGCAGGAACGCATCCGGCAGATCGAGGACGCGCTGTCGAGCAACGGCTTCGTCATGCACTACCAGCCGATCATCTCCCTGCACGGCGACGAGGGCGAGTGCTACGAAGTACTGCTGCGGATGAAGCTGGACAACGGCGAACTGGTGCCGCCGCTGGCCTTCCTGCCGGAAGCGGAGTCCTACGGCCTGGCCGAGCGCATCGACCGCTGGGTGATCGGCCGCACCATCGCCCAGCTGGCCGAGCGCCAGGCCGCCGGCAAGGACACCAAGCTGATCGTCAACATCACCACCGGCAGCCTGCTCGACGCCCGCCTGCCGGCGCTGATCGAGGAGCAGATGAAGAAGGCCGGCGTGCCTGGCGAACGGCTGATCCTGGAAATCCCCGAGTCCAAGTGCTTCACCCACCTCGAACAGGCGCAGCGCTTCCAGCGCGAGGTGGCGAAGTTCGGCTCCTCGCTGAGCCTGGAACAGTTCGGCAGCGGCCTCAACAGCTTCCAGATACTCAGCCACATCGATGCCGACTACCTGCGCATCGACCGCGTCCACATGGCCGACCTGGCGAAGAATCCGGAAAGCCAGAAGAAGGTCCGCGAAATCGCCGACCGCGCCCGCGACCTGGGCAAAAAGACCATCGCCGAATTCGTCCAGGACGCCGCCAGCATGACCATCCTGTTCACCAGCAGCGTCAACTACGTCTGCGGCAACTTCCTCGCCCCGCCCGGCCCGCAGATGAATTACGACTTTAGTCAGTGATGTTGGGGATTGGTTGATTCGGGATTGGTGATTGGAAAGGACATCATCGGGATAGGGGACGGCGGTAGATGACCGCCGTTCCCCTCCCACACCACCCGGCATGCGGGTCCGCACCGGGCGGTTCGAGGGATTGAGGTTTACGACAAGCGCGGCAGGCCGAGGCGATCGAAGT
>Ga0265293_10002859_pt1 | contig 33390 bp, 28 predicted proteins | sample Munlanlewell138R_FD_192505 | JGI IMG/M metagenome (GOLD analysis project Ga0265293, IMG submission 192505) | Leachate microbial communities from a municipal landfill in Southern Ontario, Canada - Leachate well 138R | ecosystem: Engineered > Solid waste > Landfill > Unclassified | place: Canada... | reverse complement strand
GGCGCAATCCGCCAGCGTGTCGACGAGGTCGCCCTCCATCGCCAGCTGGAAATCGAGCATTTCCCGGATCAGCCCTTCGAGCGCCGTCACCAGCCCCGCCAGAGGTTCGATGCCGGCCATATGGGCGCCGCCCTTGAGGGTATGCAGCGCACCCTGCAGCGCCGCCGTGGGCGGCGTGTAGAACGGCGCCCGGGCCCGCTCGGCGGCGACGAACTGATGCACCGCCTCGAGGTGGCTTCCGCTCTCCCGGGCAAAAATCTGCAACAGGCGATGGTCTTCATCACTGTCGGGATCGCTGCCGCCGGCGCGGGTGGCGTCGTCGACCGCTTCGCCGGAGGCAGCAGCGGAGTCGGCGGACACCACTGTCTCGCCCCCGGCAAGGCGGTCGGCCAGAAGGCCGAGTGCCGCTACCCGTCCGACATCGAAATCGCGGTCGCCGCGCTCGTAGGCAAACACCATGGCCGGCAGCAGACCCACGGCTTCTCCGACACAGCCGAGGACCGCCGGCGCCGGCAATACCCCCCCTTCGATAACCTGGTTGAGCAGGTTTTCGAGCGCCCAGGCGAGGTCGCCGACGGCGTCGGCGCCCACCATCCGGCCACTGCCCTTGAGGGTATGGAAAGCCCGCCGGACCTCCCCCAGGGCGGCGATGTCGGCCGGGTTGCTGCGCCAGCGCGGATAGCACCCGCGCAGGGTCGCCAGCACGTCGCAACTCTCCTCGACAAAGACCGCGCGGATATCCGGGTCGACATCGGCACGCCCCGCCGCTGCGCCCTGGCCGGCGGATGGCCCGCCGCCGGGGGCCACGGCATCCGCCGCAGGGCTGGCGACAGGCGACGCCGGTGCCGCGACGAGCCTGTCGAGGTTCTGCTCGGCGATCGACAGCAGCATCTGGTCCGCGTCCCGGTTGCCGCAAAGCCAATCGCTGAGGGCGTGTTCCACCGCCATGATGACGTCCGCCAGGGCATCGAAATCGCGCGCCGCCGGATTCGCCTCCGGGCCGGCCAGCCGCATCTCGAGGCAGCCGCTCCAGCGATGCATGACGGCGGCCCAGCGGTCGAGTCCGGCCAGGTCCAGCACCGCGGCCAGCCGCGCCGCCAGGCGCGGCGCTTCGACCAGCGCCGCCGGGTCCTTGCCGGCCTCGACATAGGCCAGCACCAGGGTCTTGATGGCGTCGAGGTCGCGCCCGACTTCCTCCAGCACCGTGGCCAGGGCCTGCCGGGTTTCCACCGGCCGGTCGTCGTGCCGCGGGGCGACATCGATGCGCCAGCCTTCGATCACTGATTCGAGGTCGACGATCGACACCGCGAGCCGTTCGACATCCGCCGGGTGGGCGTCTCCGGCAATCAACTCATCGAGCTCCGCGATGATCGCCTCGCAGCGCTCGCGCACTACCGGCTGCGACACCATCGCCAGGGAATCGGCCACCCGCCTGAGCCCCCGTCGGGCCTCTGCCAGGAAAACGCCGCCGACGGGATCGGAGGCCAGGGATGCCTCCAGCTGTTCTTCGATGGCGTCCACCTCCTCGGCCAGCCCGCGGGCGACGGCATCGGCCAGGCCATCGGCGGAAGGCTGCTGGCCGACGCCGGCGGTCACCTCGCGCCTGCCGGGCAGGGCGGCGTCGAGCCGGAAATCAGCGCGCACGGCACTGATCACCGGGGTCGCGGCGTCGGAGATGGCAATGTAGTACAGGAGGTTGACCAGCAGTGCCTCGGGGAGGGGTTCGCCCAGGGCGCGACTGCCAAGTTCGGCGCAGAACCTGACTTCCCGGTCCAGGTCGCGCAACAGCATCCTGCTGGCGACGCTCCATGGAATACGGCGCTGGGCAAGCCCTTCGCCGAAGGCGCCGGCAACACGCCACAGCTGTTCGCGGGGGCTGCCGGCACACAGCTCCCGCAACCGGGCGCAGATTTTGTCGAACGCCGCGGCATGCCGCTCGGGAGCGCCATCCCTGAGCATGCCAAGCAGTGTGGACTGATAAAGCTGGCGGAGTTTTTTCAGCAGCGCGCAAAAATCCTCTTCATCCACCGGCGCCGCGGCCCGGCCTTCGACAGCGAGGATATCCAGCGCCGGCGCGAACACCCGCGACTCGCTGAACAGCGCCTCGCCGCGTACCGCGCGCAGGTCGTTGAGGATCGGCAGCAACGACTCGAGGCCCGCGGCCCGGCCGGCCATCCGCTGCCGGAGGCAACCGGGAATCCGGCCGATCGCCTGCGCCAGGGCATCACAGGTTTCGCCGACGTTGCCGGCGGCGCCACGGCGGAGGGCGTCGACGACGGCCTCCATTTCACCCGCCAGCAACGCGCCGCCGTCGTCCTCGGCCACTGTCAGACAGCCGCGAACCTGGTGGCAGAGGTCGAAACAGAGTCGCAACCTGTCACCGTCGCGATCGAGGACAAACGCCTCGAGGGCATCGAGGGCGAGGGCAAGGCTTGCCTCGACCTCGCTGATCAGCGCTTGAAGCCCTTGTGATGTTTGATGGCTGTTCACGGTGTTACCCCGTCGCCTCGCCCGGGATACCGGGCAAGCGCTTCTTCACTCAATGCTGGACCCGGCGGCGCCGTCCCCCGGTTTCGCCGATGCTGAAGGCAGTGCGGTCCACGCTGCCCGGTTCGACCGGCCCGCCGCGGCCACCCCCGCCTACTCCTGATACGCCAGGCGGGCTGCTGCTGGACGCTCCGCGACACCCGATCCGCCATCGACCGGCGCCCCCGCGCCGGACTCGTCGAACGACTGCGGCGCGGTGCCGGCCAGCACCCGCTCCTGAGCATCGAGCGCCGCCAGGGATTCCGCCAGGGACGGCGACCCGCGGGCAATGACAGGCCGCTGAGCGTGGCTGGCGGGGAGTTTGAAGTCGGCGACAAAGGCCCGCAGTTCCACCGCCATTTCCGCCAGATCGCCAATGGATACCGCAGTGGCCTTGGTCGCCGCGGTGGTCTGGGTGGTGATGTTCTGGATCACGCTCATGGTTCGCGACACCTGGCCGGCGGAAAGCGCCTGGCGCTTGGCGGTGGCGGAAATGTCGCGGATCAGTTCGGCGAGCGTTGCCGACACGGTCTGGATCTCTTCCAGCGCCGAGCCGGCATCGTGGGCGAGCTGGGCGCCTTTGACCACCTCCGAGGTGGTCTGCTCCATCGACGACACCGCCTCGTTGGTATCGGTCTGGATGGTCTTGACCAGCGCCGCCACTTGCTTGGCGGCGGATGCCGAGCGCTCCGCGAGGCGCTGGACCTCATCGGCAACCACTGCGAAACCCCGGCCCGCGTCGCCGGCCATCGACGCCTGGATGGCGGCGTTGAGGGCGAGGATATTGGTCTGATCGGCGATATCGGAAATCAGCGACACGATATCGCCGATCTCCTGTGAGCTCTCGCCGAGGCGCTTGATCCGCTTGGCGGTATCCTGGATCTGCTCGCGGATGGTGTCCATGCCGCGCACATTGCTCTGCACCACGTTGGCGCCGTTGGTGGCGATGGTGACCGAACGGGCCGCCACCGTGGCGGATTCGGCGGCACTGGCCGAGACCTGGTCGATGGCCGCCGCCATTTCGTTGATGGCCGAGGACGCGGCGGTGATTTCCTGGGCCTGGTGTTCGGAAGCATCCGCCAGTTGGAGGGTGGTGGCGCGCGTCTCGTTGGCTGCGGCGGAAACGTTTTCCGACGTATCCTGGATGCGCGCCACCAATTGGCGAAGCTGGAGAATCGCAAAGTTGATGGCGTCGGCGATGGCGCCGGTGAAGTCCTCGGTGACCGTCGCCTCGGCGCTGAGATCGCCGTCGCCCAGGCCCTCGATCTCATCGAGCAGGCGGTGAATCGCCTGCTGGTTGCGGTCGTTGGCGGCGGCGGTGTCCCGCAGGCGGCGACGGGTATTGGCATAGACCTGCACGCCGATCAGCGCCAGCAGGATCAGTGCGACCAGCCCCGCGGCCAGGGCCGAGCCGTAGGACAGGGTGCGGCTGGCCGGCAGCGCGGCGACGGCGTCGGTGAGCCCGGTGCCGGCTTCGAGCAGGAGCGGGGTCTGGTCGAGTATGCGGTCGGTAGCCTGCCGGGCGCGGAACAGGGCCGGCGTGGCGTCAAAGATTTCCTGTACCGAATCGCTGACGAACTCGAACTGGGCGGCGATCTGCTCGAGGTTCTGGCGGGCACCGCCATCACTCACCCGGCTGATATCAAGCGCAGGATCGCCGCGCTGCATGCCTTCGAGTATCCGGCCGAAGAGGTTGGCGTCGCGGTTGAACTGGTCGGCGGCGACTTCGGCGTCCGCACCGCCGGCAAGCATTTTGTCGACATTGCGGCCGATGCGCTCGGCCCGCCACGACTGGGCCTGGGCTGCCGCCACCTGATCCGCCGGAGCGCGCCGGTCGAGCAGTGTCTCGACCACCTGGGTATGTTCCGCCTGAAGCTGAGGCAGGCGCTGGTTGAGAGTGCTGACGACATCGTGCAGAAAGAGTACGGTCTGCCGGCCGGCGATGATCACCTCCGCCTGTTGCCGGATGCCGTCGAGGGCCGCCTGGTAGCGGCCGAGGGCCCCGGCGGGCAGTTCATCGCCCTCGGCGCCAAGCTGCGCCCAGCCGGCGGCCATTTGCGCAATGACGCTCTCCAGCTCGGCAAAAGCGTCCTGGCTGCCGTTGGTCGCGTCCCGCGCCAGGCCCGACACCCGATAGGACAAGGCCCGCAGATCGGAGGCCAGGTCGAGATTGCGGCGATCCCGGGCGGCATCGAGAAACACCACCACCAGATTGAACACCACGAAGGCGACGAGCGCGATAAAGGCTATCGAGAGCAGAAGGGTCAGCTTGCTGACGTTGGCTTTGCTGGTGGCTTTAGACATGTCTCTCTCCCGGCACGCACTGCCGCTTTTTTGTAAAGTTTGCAAAGATGCACTGGATCCTGTCCGCGGCGGGGGTGGGCAGGGCCTGCGCCCTCATCGTCGCCACACTGATCACCCGCCCATTGTCAGCGCCCACCGCCTGTGATGAAAACGCCGGTCGATGGTCTCTCAGGCCGCCACATCGAGAAAATCCTGATGACCAAACAGCGCCTCCGGGCGGAACAGCGGCCAGTGTTCGCCATTGTCGACAAACGTCCCGGGGACGAACCTGGCGAGGCCCGGCGGCACGGTCTCCCGCTCTTCCGAATAGCTATCGACACGGAAATGCTTCATGCCCACCACCTCGTCGACGACCAGGCCGGCTGCCACGCCGTCGCGCTCGATCAGCAACACCCGCTGGCGCTTGTCGGGCGCCTGCGGGCGCTCGCCGAGGAAGGCGGCAAAATCGATGAGCGGTATCAGCCGGCCGCGCACGTTGGCGATCCCCCGCACCCAGGACTTGACCCCCGGCAGGCGTGTGCAGCGCGGCACCTCGAGCAGTTCGCCGAGTTCGTCGAGCAGAATGGCGACGGGGCCGCCCTGCAGGCGAAAGCACACCGCCGTCCGGGTCGGCGTCGCACCCGTCTGCGCCGGCAGGCTGCGGGCGCCCCGCCCATGGCGCCGGGACAGCTCGGCGAGTGCCAGAAACCCCTCGCGGCCGCTGTCAGTACCGGCGCTCACCGCCCCCCCGCGCCGTTCAACCGACCACTCCGGCGATGGCAGTCAACAGCTGTCTCTCGCTGACCGGCTTGGTGAGATAGGCCCTGGCGCCCTGGCGCACGCCCCACAGGCGGTCGGTCTCCTGATCCTTGGTGCTGATGATGATCACCGGGATATGGCTGGTCTCCCGGGCCTTGGTCAACTGACGGGTCGCCTGGAAGCCATTCATCCCGGGCATCACGATATCCATCAGCACCACCTCCGGCAGTTCGTTGCGCGCCAGGTCGACCCCGGCCTCGCCGGAGTCGGCGACCAGCACGCTGTAGCCGTGCCTCCCCAACATGGTCTTGAGCCGGTGAATCTCCGTGGGAGAGTCGTCGACAATCAGAATCTTGGTCATGGTGTCCGCTCTTGAAGCAATTTTCCTGTGAAGCAATTTTCTTTTGAAGCAATGTCCATCGATCCGGGCGGCGCCCCGATCAATTGTGCCCCGGCTCCGCCGCCCCGCCCTGCGCCCGGGGAACGTGCCTGGCGAGGGTGGCGAGGAGTTCGTCCCGGCCAAACGGCTTGGTGAGATAGTCGTCAGCGCCGACGATGCGGCCCTTGGCCTTGTCGAACAGGCCGTCCTTGCTCGACAGCATGATCACCGGCGTATGGCGAAAATGTTTGTTATTCTTGATCAGTGTGCAGGTCTGGTAGCCATCGAGCCGGGGCATCATGATGTCGACGAAGATGATATCCGGTTCACTGTCGGCAATCTTCGCCAGCGAGTCGAAGCCGTCGGTGGCGGTAATGACCTGGCAACCGGCCTTGCTGAGCAGTGTTTCGGCGGTTTTGCGAATGGTATTGCTGTCGTCGATCACCATTACCTTGATTCCCTCCAGTCTCTCTTCCATGCGGCGTTCCACCTTCGTCGTTGTGTTATGTCATCACCGGGTTGATGCGTCCTCCCGACACGGCTTTCTAGCACAATCCGGATGCAACATCCATAACCTCGCCACCAAAACAGTCCGCCGCAGCGCGTCGACGCAATGCCCATGTCGATGCAATGCCCAATGACGGCCCGCAAGTGAATTGCTATGCTCTGCCGATAACCCGTCGCGGCTCCGCAAGGCGCCGGTCAAGCCAAGGAAACACCGATGACCTATTCCATCGGCGTGGTAATGGACCCCATCCACGCCATCGCGTTCAAGAAAGACACTACCCTCGCCCTGTTGCTGGCCGCCCGGGAGCGGGGCTGGAAACTCCATTACATGGAGCAGCGGGATCTCGCCATCGTCGACGGGCGCGCCTGGGGCAGCATGGCGGCCCTCGAGGTCTTCGACGATCCCGCCCGGTGGTTCGCCCTCGGCGAGCGGCTGGAGCGCCCCCTCGCCGATCTCGACGTCATCCTGATGCGCAAGGATCCGCCCTTCGACAGTGAGTACGTCTACTCCACCTATATCCTCGAGGCCGCCGAACGTGAAGGCGTGCTGGTGGTCAACAAGCCCCAGAGCCTGCGGGATTGCAACGAGAAGGTATTCGCCACCCAGTTTCCCCGCTTTACGCCGCCGGTGCTGGTCAGCCGCGATCCGCTGCGGCTGCGCCGGTTTCACGCCGAGCACGGCGAGGTGATCTTCAAGCCTCTCGACGGCATGGGCGGATCGGCGATATTCCTGGTCAAGCCCGGTGATTCGAACCTCAGCGTCATCATCGAAACCCTGACCGCACTCGGCACCCGCACCATCATGGCCCAGAAGTACATTCCCGAGATCAGCGCCGGCGACAAGCGCATCCTGGTGGTGGATGGCGAGCCCGTGCCCTACTGCCTGGCGCGCATCCCCGCCCGTGGCGAGAGCCGCGGCAACCTGGCGGCGGGGGGGCGCGGCGTGGTCCAGCCACTGTCGCCGCGGGACAGGGAAATCGCTCTCGCGGTAGGCCCGGTCCTGAAGGAAAAGGGCATCCTGTTCGCCGGGCTCGACGTGATCGGCGATTACCTCACCGAGATCAATGTCACCAGCCCAACCTGTGCCCGGGAGATCGACGCCGAGCACAACACCCGGATCGGCGGCCTGCTGATGGATGCCATCGCCCGTCGGCGGGGGTAAGGGGCGCAGCCGGCGATCTTGTATTAGCGCGCTGCCGCCCCAATACTGAAAACATCGCCGTCATCCAGTCAATGAGGAGAACCTGTGATGGACAAGCAACCCTTTGCGACGCTGAAGAACCACCTGCTGCTGGCCATGCCCGGCCTCCACGACACCGATTTCGCCCAGGCGGTGGTCTATATCTGTGAACACAACGAAGAGGGCGCCATGGGCCTGACCGTCAATCACCCGATCGGCATCCCCATGAGCCGGGTGTTCGACGAACTGGAACTGGACTATCAGGAGGATATCGGTCGCAAGCCCCTGTTGTTCGGCGGACCGGTGCAGCGCGAGCGGGGCTTCGTGCTTCACAAGAACGGCCCCCGGCAATGGGACTCGACGGTCGCCATCTCGCCGGAAATCAGCATCACCGCCTCCCGCGACATCATTCTCGACATCGCCCGCAACCAGGGCCCCGAGGGCTATATCACCCTCGGCTACGCCGGCTGGGGAGCCGGCCAACTGGAGCGGGAGATCGCCGAAAACGCCTGGCTGACCATTCCCGCCGACGCTGGAATCATCTTCGACACGCCGTTCCAGCAGCGCGCCCGCGCCACCGCCGCCCGTATCGGCGTCGATCTCGACCGCCTCAGCATTCGGGCGGGCCATGCCTGAAGGGGACAAAGTGGTCAGCGCCATGGCCTTCGACTTCGGCCTCGGCCATATCGGCTGCGCCGTCGGCCAGACCTTGACCGGCAGTGCCAGGCCCCTGGCGGTGCTCAAGGCGCGCGACGGCCAGCCCGACTGGCAGCAGCTGGCCAGGCTGGTTGGCGATTGGCGACCCGATGTTCTGCTGGTGGGCCTGCCGCTCAACATGGACGGCAGCGAAAGTGAGTTCTGCGGGCGGGCGCGCAAGTTCGCCCGCCGCCTGCACGGACGCTTGAACCTGCCGGTGAAGATGGTCGACGAGCGCCTGTCCTCGCGGGAGGCCAAGGACCGCGGCGGCCGCCGCGACAGCTACCGCAAGCAACCGGTGGACGACCTCGCGGCCCAGGTCATCCTCGAGACCTGGCTGGCCGACCCCGGGCAGACCCTGCCCCCATAAGCCTCGCGGCGACCCGCCTCAGGGCTTGTAGAAGTGGAAGTCCGCGGCGGGCTCCTCCATCAGCAAGTCGTCGCCGCTGCTGGCCAGGTTGCCGGTCTCGTTGTTCAGCTTGATCAGCAGGCGCAGGTCGTTTTTCGAATCGGCATGGGTCAGGGCGTTGTCATAGGACACGATGCCCTCGCTATAGAGCGCGTACAGCGACTGGTCGAAAGTCTGCATGCCCTGCTCGGTGGACCGCGCCATCAACTCCTTGAGCCGGTGGACCTCGCCTTTGCGGATCAGCTCCGCCGCCAAGGGGGTATTGATCAGCACCTCGATGGCCGCGCGGCGGCTCTTGCCGTCGGCGGTGGGCACCAGTTGCTGGGCGACCATTGCCCGGAGGTTGAGGGAGAGGTCCATCCACAGCTGTGGATGGCGCTCGGCGGGGAAGAAATGCAGGATCCGGTCGAGGGCCTGGTTGGCGTTGTTGGCGTGGAGAGTCGCCAGCACCAGGTGCCCGGTCTCGGCAAAGGTGACGGCGTGTTCCATCGTCTCCCGGGTGCGGATCTCGCCGATCAGAATCACATCGGGCGCCTGGCGCAGCGTATTGCGCAGCGCCACCTCGAAGGATTCGGTATCCACCCCCACCTCGCGCTGGGTGATGATGCAGCCATCGTGCTGGTGAACGAACTCGATCGGGTCTTCGATCGAGATGATGTGGCCTCGGGAATGCCGGTTGCGATGGCCGATCATCGCCGCCAGGGAAGTGGACTTGCCAGTGCCGGTGGCGCCGACGACGATGATGATGCCGCGCCTGGCCATCACCAGGTCGCAGAGGATCGGCGGCAGTTGCAATTGTTCGATGGTGGGAATCACCGTTTCGATACGGCGCAGAACCATGCCCGCGTCGTTGCGCTGGTAAAAGGCGCTGACCCGGAAACGCCCGCCCCACTCCGAAGCGATGGCAAAGTTCAACTCCTTGCAGCGGTTGAATTCGGCGCGCTGGACATCATCCATGACACCTTCGACCAGCTCCCGTGCCGCCTGCGTGCTGAGAGGCGTCTTGCCCACCGCCAGCACCTTGCCGTTGATCTTCAACGAGGGCGGCACCCCGACCGTGATAAACAGGTCGGATGCCCCTTTGTCCACCATCAGCCTGAGCAGGCCACCAAATTCCATGTCATCGACTCCCAGGGGTTTGTTGAAACGGTTTGTTGGAGCGTCCGGCGAACCAGTCCCGGTGGAATGACGAGGGCGAAGCGGCCCGAGAAAACCGCCGGGATGGAAAGGTTCCTTTAGTCATCAATATCCTATACCGAAACGTCAGCAGGCTCTAGAAATCGTCCGGCACCCTGGCCTTTTCCCGCGCCACTTCGCGCGCCACGAGCTTCTGCTTGACCAGCTTGTGCAGACACTGGTCCATGGTCTGCATGCCGAGCGCCGCGCCGGTCTGGATCGACGAATACATCTGCGCCACCTTGTCCTCGCGGATCAGGTTGCGGATCGCCGGCGTGCCGATCATGATCTCGTGAGCCGCCACCCGGCCGCCGCCGATTCGCTTCATCAGGGTCTGGGCGAACACCGCCTGGAGGGATTCCGACAGCATCGAGCGCACCATGTCCTTCTCCGCCGCCGGGAATACGTCGATGATGCGGTCGATGGTCTTGGCCGCCGAGGTGGTATGCAGCGTGCCGAACACCAGGTGACCGGTTTCCGCGGCGGTGAGGGCGAGCCGGATGGTCTCCAGGTCGCGCATTTCGCCCACCAGGATGATGTCGGGGTCCTCGCGCAACGCCGAGCGCAGGGCTTCGTTGAAGCCGTGGGTATCCTTGTGGACCTCCCGCTGGTTGATCAGGCACTTCTTGCTCTCGTGGACGAATTCGATGGGATCCTCGATGGTGAGCACATGCTGATAGCGATTCTGGTTGATGAAATCGATCATCGCCGCCAGCGTGGTGCTCTTGCCGGAGCCGGTCGGCCCGGTCACCAGCACCAGCCCCCGCGGCAACAGCGCCACCTCGCGGAAGATATTGCCGAGCCCCAGTTCCTCCAGGCCCAGCACCCGCGAGGGGATGGTGCGGAACACGCCGCCAGCGCCGCGGTTCTGGTTGAAGGCGTTGACCCGGAAGCGGGCGACCCCGGGGATTTCGAAGGAGAAGTCGGTTTCGAGGAACTCCTCGTAATCCCGCCGCTGCTTGTCATTCATTATCTCGTAAATCAAACTATGCACTTCCTTGTGCTCCATCGGCGGCAGATTGATGCGGCGGATGTCACCATCGATGCGGATCATCGGCGGCAAGCCAGCCGACAGGTGCAGGTCCGAGGCGCCCTGCTTGACACTGAACGCCAGTAACTCGGTGATATCCATCGGCAAGTTCCAATTGTGGTGAACCCTGTTTGTCGGGAACACTGTTTACTGTCCGCTGGCGGCCGCTCCCCGAACGCTGAAGCCAGCATGCTCCGCGAGCGCCCGCAGGCGCGCTATTTCGGCCCCAAGTATATGACTAATCTCACCGCGAGCATCAATCAGGTCAACGAAAGGTTGGCCGCCGCCGCCCGCGATGCCGGGCGCAGCGCCCGGGACATCACCCTGCTCGCCGTGAGCAAGGGCCAGCCGGCCGCCGCCATCCGCGCCGCGCGGCAACTGGGGCTGCGGGACTTCGGCGAAAACTACCTCCAGGAGGCGCTGGCCAAGATCGCGGCGCTCGATGATCTCGGTATCGACTGGCATTTCATCGGCCCCGTCCAGTCCAACAAGACCCGTGCGGTCGCCGAGCAGTTCGCCTGGGTTCACAGCGTCGATCGCCTCAAGATCGCCCAGCGCCTCAGCGCCCAGCGGCCCGCCGCCATGGCCCCGCTCAACATCTGCATCCAGGTCAACATCGATGGCGCGGCGGGCAAGTCCGGCGTCGCCCCGGACGCAGTGGCGGCGCTGGCCGAGGCGGTCGCCGGCCTGCCCGGGCTGCGGTTGCGGGGGTTGATGGCGATCCCCGACCCGGCCGGCGATCCGCAGGGCCAGCGCGCGCACTTCTTTCACCTTGCGCAACTGCTTGCTACCCTACGCACCCGCGGCAGTGCGCTTGGCGGTCTCGACACCCTGTCCATGGGCATGTCCGACGATCTGGAAGCGGCCATCGCCGAGGGTGCCACCCTGGTGCGGGTGGGGACGGCGATCTTCGGTTCACGACAGCAATTCTTGGGAGACTAGTTTGAACACAATTACCTTCATCGGTGGCGGCAACATGGCGCGCAGCCTGATCGGCGGCCTCGTCCAGAAGGGCTTTCCCGCCGCGTCGATCCGCGTCAGCGAGCCCGTCGCCGAGGCCCGGCAGGCGCTGGCCGCCGACTTCGGAATCAGCGTCCACGGCGACAACGGGGCCGCCGCGGCCGGCGCCGACCTGGTCGTGCTGGCGGTCAAGCCGCAGGTGATGAAGGAGGTGGCCAGCAGCCTCGCGCCCGCCCTCGGCCACCGCCCGGTGGTGGTGTCCATTGCCGCCGGCATTCCCGTCAGCGCCCTCCAGACGTGGCTCGGTGCCGACATTCCCATCATCCGCTGCATGCCCAACACCCCGGCTCTGGTCCACCAGGGCGCCAGCGGGCTGTTCGCCTCGGCCCAGGTCAGCGCCGGGCAGAAAAGCCTGGCGGAACAGTTGTTCGGCGCCGTGGGCGTGGTCTCCTGGCTCGACCGGGAAGTCGATCTCGACGCGGTAACCGCCCTCTCCGGCAGCGGCCCGGCCTATTTCTTTTTGCTCATCGAGGCCATGGAAAGCGCCGGCGTGGCGCTCGGCCTGAGTCCCGATACCGCCCGCCGCCTGACGCTGCAAACGGCGCTCGGGGCGGCGACGATGGCTCTGCAGAGCGACGTCGACGCCGCCGAACTCCGCCGCCGGGTAACCTCGCCGGCCGGCACCACCGAGCGCGCGATCGACACCTTCCTCGCAGGCGATCTGCCGCGCCTGGTGGCCGACGCCATGGCCGCCGCCGCCGCCCGGGCCGCGGAAATGGCCACCGAATTCACCCGATAACAAGCGAACCCAACCATGACTGCCTTTACCGATGTCGGCACCTTCCTGATCCAGTCCATTGCCACCATTTACCTGGTGATCGTCCTCCTGCGCTTTCTGCTGCAATTGTGTCGCGCGGATTTTTTCAACCCGGTGTCCCAGTTTGCCCACCGCGCCACCGCACCCCTGCTGCTGCCGTTGCGCAAGCTGTTTCCGGCCTTCGGCAACTTCGACTTCGCCAGCCTGATCCTGGCCTTGCTGCTGCAATGGCTGGCGATCCAGCTCACCGCGTCGCTGAATGGCAACGCTCTGATCAACGTCCTGTATGTGATGTGGTGGGGCGTGCTCGGCATCCTGTCGATGCTGATCAATATCTATATCTACGGGCTGCTGGCGGCCATCATCCTCAGCTGGGTGGCGCCCCACAATCCGCATCCGGCAATCGCCCTGCTGTGGCAGCTGATGGAACCGGTGATGGCGCCGTTCCGCAAACTGGTGCCGAACCTCGGCGGCCTCGACCTGTCGCCGATCCTGGTGTTCCTGGTGCTCAACATGTGTCGTATCTTCGTCACCCATGCGGCCAACGCCGCGCAGTTGCCCGGCTGGGCGGTGCCCGGGTTCTGAGTCGCCGGCCGTGGCCTTCGTCACCATCGACAAGGATGGGCTGATACTGGCTTGCCATATCCAGCCGAAGGCTTCCCGCGATGCCATCGTCGGTATCCACGACGACCGGCTGAAGATCCAGGTCGCCTCGCCGCCGGTGGACGGCAAGGCCAACGAACAGCTGATCAGGTTCATCGCCAAGGTTCTCGGCGTGGCCAAAAGCCGTGTCACCCTGGTGCGTGGCCAGAGCAGCCGCCACAAGACCCTGCATGTCGCCGGGCTCGACGCGCTACCGGAAAACTTTCCCTACCGACCTGAAAATTCCCCCTGCCGACCCTGAAGCTGCCGGGGTCGGCTACAATGGTGCGACTCCTCCACTCCCCGCATGAAAAGGCTCATCAGGATGCAAAAGCGCACCAAAATCATCGCCACCCTGGGCCCCGCCAGTTCCGACAGGGAAACCATCGAAGCCCTGATCCGCGCCGGTGCCAATGTGTTTCGCCTCAATTTTTCCCACGGCACGGCCGACGATCACCGCGCCCGCTGCACGCAAATCCGGGCGGCGGCGGGCGCCCTCGGCAGTCAGGTGGCGATCCTCGGCGACCTGCAGGGGCCGAAGATCCGTATCGCCGGCTTTGCCAATGGCCCGATCCTGCTCGACAGCGGCGCCAGCTTCGTCCTCGATGGCAGCCTCGACCCCCAGGCCGGCGACCAGCGCCAGGTTGGAATCACCTATCCGGCACTGGCGGGCGACTGCCGGCCCGGCCAGGTGCTGTTGCTCGACGACGGCCGCCTGGAGCTGGCCATCGAAGCGATCGACGGCCCGCGGATCGTCACCCGGGTCAAGACCGGTGGCCGCCTGTCCGCCAACAAGGGCATCAACCTGCTGGGCGGCGGGCTGTCGGCCCCGGCCCTGACCGACAAAGACTACAACGACATCCGCCTCGCCACCGAACTGGCCATGGATTTTCTCGCCGTCTCCTTTCCGCGCTCCGGAGACGACATCCGCTTCGCCCGCCAGGCTGCCCGCGATGCCGGCTGTGAGGCGCGTATCGTCGCCAAGGTGGAGCGCGCGGAGGCAGTGGCCAGCGACGCCGCGCTCGACGATATCATCGTCGCCGCCGACGCGGTGATGGTCGCCCGCGGCGATCTCGGCGTGGAGATCGGCGACGCCGAACTGATCGGCATCCAGAAAAAGATGATCCTCCGCGCCCGCCAGCTCAACCGCATCGTGATCACTGCCACCCAGATGATGGAAAGCATGATCGACAGCCCGCTGCCGACCCGCGCCGAGGTCTTCGACGTCGCCAACGCCGTGCTCGACGGCACCGACGCGGTGATGCTGTCCGCCGAGACCGCCACCGGCAAGCACCCGGTGAAAGTGGTCGAAGCCATGACCCGCATCATTACCGGCGCGGAGAAGCAACCGGCCAACCGCACCTCCGGCCATCGCCTGGACGTCAAGTTTCAACGCACCGACGAGGCCATCGCCATGGCCACGATGTACACCGCCAATCATCTCGGCGCGGTGCGCGCCATCCTGTGCCTGACGGAGAGCGGCAATACACCCCTGTGGATGTCGCGGATCCGCTCCGGCATCACCATCTATGGCATTTCGCGCCACCCCGTCGCGTTGCGCGCCATGTGCCTGTACCGGGGAGTGATCCCGATGGCGGCCGATCCGGACGCAAACGACACCCACGACACCCTGACCCGCGCCATCGACTACCTCAAGGCCCGCGGCGAGCTGCATCCCGGGGACAAAGTGCTGACTACTTACGGCAATATCTTTGGCCGCGCCGGGGAGACCAATACCCTGAAGATCGTCGAGGTGCCGGCGTAAAACCCACGCCCTGGCGATCGCGCGCGCCGATCCAGCAGGCTGGGATCGCGGTGCGGAGCCACTCGCCAGTGGCTGGCGCGCCATTTACCCGCCAGGGCAAACGGCGCCACGCCCAGGGGATATGGCTCGCTTTACTCGCAGCCCTGGACGTCAGCCCCCGAGCTTTTACATGTACAATACCGCCCCTATGAATAACCGCTTCCCCGCCGACTCCGTGGGACTGGTCAAGCCCCAGGTCTTCCATTTCGAGGAACCCCTCGAGCTGTCCTGTGGCCGCGTCCTGCCCCATTTCCAGCTGATGGTGGAAACCTACGGCGAGCTCAACCGCGCGGCCAGCAACGCGGTGCTGATCTGCCACGCCCTCAGCGGCCACCACCACGCCGCCGGCTACCACAATCCTGACGACAAAAAGCCGGGATGGTGGGACACCTACATCGGCCCCGGCAAACCGATCGACACCAACAGGTTTTTCGTCGTCGCCCTCAACAATATCGGCGGCTGCCACGGCAGTACCGGCCCCTGCACCCCCAATCCGGCGACGGGACAGCTGTGGGGCCCGGACTTTCCGCCGCTGAGAGCCCGGGATTGGGTCCACAGCCAGGCGCGCCTGGCCGCCAAGCTCGGCATCGGCCAATGGGCGGCGGTGATCGGCGGCAGTCTCGGCGGCATGAACGCCATGCGCTGGGCGCTGGAATACCCCGACCGTGTGCGCCACTGCGTAGTGATCGCCTCGGCGATGAAGCTTTCCGCCCAGAATATCGCCTTCAATGAGATCGCCCGCCGCGCCATCAAGTCGGACCCGGCATTCCACGACGGCCACTATCTCAACCACGATACCCTGCCGCGCAACGGCCTGGCCCTGGCGCGGATGATCGGCCATGTCACCTACCTATCCGACGAGCTGATGGGCACCCGCTTCGGCCGCGAACTGCGCCACGGCACCTTTGAACGCGGCCTGGAAGTGCCTGTGGAATTCCAGGTCGAAAGCTACTTGCGCCATCAGGGCGATTCGTTCTCGGAGATCTTCGACGCCAACACCTACCTGCTGATGACCAAGCTGCTGGACTATTTCGATCTGGCGCGGGAATACGGCAACGATCCGGTGGCCGCCTTCCGCCATGCCCAAAGCAAGTTCCTGGTGATCTCCTTCACCTCTGACTGGCGCTTCTCGCCGCAGCGATCGCGCGAGATCGTCGACGCCCTGATCGCCGCCAACCGGGATGTGGTCTACGCCAATATCGAGTCGGACCTGGGCCACGACGCCTTTCTGCTGCCCAATCCCCGCTACCAGGCCGTGTTCAAAAGCTACATGGACAACGTCGCCACCGAGGCCATGCACTTGTTGAGGGCTGACTGATGCTGCGAGTCGAACTGGATATCCTGAAAAAGTGGATCACCCCCAACAGCCGGGTGCTCGATCTCGGCTGCGGCGACGGCGCCCTGCTCCACAGCCTCAAAGAGAGCCATGGGATCGAGGGCTATGGCCTCGAAATCGATCCCGAGGGGATCACCGCCTGCATCCAGCGCGGCGTCAACGTCATCGAGACCGACATCAACAAGGGCCTCGGCCACTTCTCCGACGACAGTTTCGACACCGTGGTGATGACCAACTCCCTGCAGGCACTGTTGCGGCCCGATCGCACCATCGAGGAAATGCTGAGGATCGGCAAGGAATGCGTGGTGACCTTCCCCAATTTCGGCAATATCAAGGCGCTCGCCTATCTGTATATCAAAGGTCGGATGCCGGTCACCCGGCAGCTCAGCTATCAATGGTACGATACCCCCAATATCCATTTCTGCACCGTCAAGGACTTCGAGACCCTGTGCCGGGAAAAGCGTATCAGGATCATCGATCGCGCCACCGTGGCGTCGCAGACGCCGGGCAGGCAACTACAGGTAATCTGGCCTAATCTATTCGCAGAGACAGCCATCTATTACTTAAGCAAGTAAGTCCGGGGATTGTCCCTTTTGAGGACCGCCCTTTTGAGGATTGTCGCCATGAACACCATCAGCCGCCGCACCAACCCCGCCGCCAACATCCTCGGAGCAGCGGCCCGCCGCGCCCTGGCTCTCGCCGCGCTGCTGTTCTGTGCCGCCGGCGCCGGCGCCAACGACAAGCCCTACAAGCAGTTCGGCGATACCAAGGTGTATTTCAGCGCCTTCAACAGCAGCTTCATCAGCCCGGAGGTCGCCAGCCGTTACAACATCGCGCGCGGCGCGGACAAGGGGCTGATCAATATCTCGGTCATCGTCGACGACCTGCCCTCCGGCAAGACCGCCGACGTGAGCGGGGTGGTATCCAACATCTTCGCCCAGCAGCAGACCCTGCAGTTTTTCGAAGTCCGCGAGGGTGATTCGGTTTACTACCTGGCGCCCTTCAACTTCCAGAACGAAGACGCCCTGACCTTCAGGGTGCGGGTCGGGATCGCCGACAGGCCCGCCCACGCCGTCACCTTCCAGCGGACCTTCTACCGTGACCGCTGACGGCGTCGTCACCACCAGCAAGCTGGTACTGGCCAGCGGCAATGCCGGCAAGCTGAAGGAATTCCAGTACCTGCTGGCGGACCGGGGCATCGACGTCGTCGCCCAATCCGACCTCGCCATCCCCGAGGTGGAAGAAACCGGCCTCAGCTTCGTCGAAAACGCCATCATCAAGGCCCGCCACGCCGCACGCCTCTCCGGCCTGCCGGCCATCGCCGACGATTCCGGCCTCGAAGTCGACTTTCTCGACGGCGCGCCGGGAATCTACTCCGCCCGGTTTGCCGGCCCCCGGGCGAATGATGCCGACAACAATGTCCAGCTGCTGGAATCCCTCAGGGGCGTCCCCGCCGAACAGCGCACCGCCCGCTACCAGTGCCTGCTGGTTTATATGCGCCATGCCGCCGACCCCACCCCGCTGATCTGCCAGGGCAGCTGGGAGGGCGTGATCACCCCAAAGCCGCGAGGCGGCCATGGCTTCGGCTACGACCCGCTGTTCTTCGTGCGCGAGCAGAACTGCACCGCCGCCGAACTGCCGGCGGAAGTGAAAAACACCCTCAGCCACCGCGCCCGGGCGATGCGCCAACTGCTGGAAAAGCTGGCCCGTCTCTGATGCTGCAACTGCCACCTCTCGCACTCTATGTGCATATTCCCTGGTGCGTGCGCAAATGCCCCTATTGCGATTTCAATTCCCATGAACCCAATGGCGCCATTCCCGAGCAGGAATACCTGCGCGCCCTGATTGCCGACCTCGACACCGAGCTGCCCCACGCCCAGGGCCGCAGGCTGCAATCCATCTTCATCGGTGGCGGCACCCCCAGCCTGTTTTCAGCGCCGGGTATCGGCGCCATCCTCGACGCCGCCGAGCGGCGTATCGGCTTCGCCCGCGATATCGAGATCACCCTCGAAGCCAACCCCGGCACCGTCGAACAGGGGCGCTTCCAGGGCTTTCGCAGCGCCGGCGTCAACCGCCTGTCCATTGGCATCCAGAGTTTCGACAATGCCCAGCTGGCGCGGCTCGGGCGCATCCACGACCGCGCCGCGGCGATCGCCGCGGTCCACGCGGCGCGGGCCGCCGGCTTCGACAATATCAACCTCGACCTGATGCACGGCCTGCCGGACCAGACTCCCGCCGGCGCCATCGCCGACCTCGCCCTCGCCGTCGATCTCGCTCCCAGCCACCTGTCGTGGTACCAGTTGACCATCGAACCGAACACCGTCTTCCACAAGCGGCCGCCACCCTTGCCGGCGGAAGATACCCTCGATGAAATCCAGCAGCAGGGCGAGACGGTTCTCGCCGCCGCGGGGTTTGCCCAGTACGAAGTCTCCGCCTACACCCAGCCCGGGCGCCAGTCCCGCCACAATCTCAACTACTGGCAGTTCGGCGACTACCTGGGCATCGGCGCGGGTGCCCACGGCAAGTACAGCCTCGCGGATGGCAACCGCATCCTGCGCGCCAGCAAGACCCGCGCCCCGGCCGACTACCTGTCGCGCCGCGGTGATTGGCGCGCCAGCGAGCAGGCAGTCGAGCCCGCCGAGCGCCCTTTTGAGTTCATGATGAATGCCCTGCGGCTGGTCGGCGGCGTGCCGCGCAGCTTTTACCAGGCGCGCACCGGCCTCGCCTTCACCGACCTCGAGCCCCGCTGGCACGACCTGGTGCAGCGGGGCCTGGTTCATGAAGCCAGCGAGCGGCTGGCGACGACCGAACTGGGGCTGCGCTATCTGAACTCGGTACTGGCCTTGCTGGAGCCCGCCGCACCGTGATCACCCGCAAACGATTGGCGCTTGTGCTCCTCCTGCTGATCCTCGCCGGCACCGGCGCCTATCAAGCGAGCAAGCCGCTGCCCGCGGGCCTCGATTATCAGGGGCCGGCGCGGGCGCTGGCGGCGCCGGCACTGCTGGTCGACCGCACCTGGCAAACGGCGGAAGGCGAGGCGGTGCTCGACCACCAGATATTCGCTGAGGCATTGCGGCTGATCGGCCGGGCCCGCAGGCTGATCGTGGTGGACATGTTTCTGTTCAACGACAGCCGTCCGCCCGGGCCCGGCTATCGCCCGCTCGCCAGTCAGCTCACCGACGCGTTGCTGGCGCGCAAGCAAGCGGTCGACGGGATCACCATCGCCGTCGTCACCGACCCCTTCAACACCTTCTACGGCGGCACCCGCTCGCCGCTGTTCGAGCAGCTGCGCGCCGCCGGCATCCCGGTGGTGGAAACCCCGCTGTCACCACTGCGCGACTCCAACCCCCTGTGGTCCACCCTCTGGCGGCTGTGCTGCCAGGGCTTGGGCAATGATCCCGACGGCGGCTGGCTGCCCAATCCCATCGGCAACGGCAAGACGACCCTGCGCAGTTTTCTGGCGCTGCTCAACTTCAAGGCCAACCACCGCAAAACCCTGATCGTCGATGACGGCGATGGCCTGCGCGGGCTGGTGACCTCCGCCAACCCTCACGACGGCAGCAGCCGGCACAGCAATATCGCCCTCGCCTTCAGCGGCGCCGCCGCGGTCGACCTGCTGCACACCGAGTCGGCGGTGCTGGCGATGGCCGGCATCAGCCTCCAGCTGCCGGCCTTTGCCGACACGGAGGGCCGCGAGCCCGACAGCCAGCAAGTGCAGGTACTGACCGAGAGCCGGATCCGCGCTGCCGCCCTGGCAATGATCAGCGGCGCCCCGGCCGGCAGTGAACTCGACCTGGCCATGTTCTATCTCTCGCACCGCGAACTGGTCCGCGCCTTTATCGCCGCCCACCAGCGGGGGGTGCGCCTGCGCATCCTGCTCGATGCCAATCACGATGCCTTTGGCCGCGAGAAAAACGGCATTCCCAACCGCCAGGTGGCACTGGAACTGCACCGCGCCGGTATCGCCGTGCGCTGGTGCAATACCCATGGCGAACAGTGCCACAGCAAGCTGTTGATGCGTCGCGATCCGGACCGCTCCTGGCAGTTCATGCTCGGCTCAGCCAACTTCACCCGGCGCAATCTCGACAACCTCAACCTGGAAACCAACATCCGTGTGTGGGGCGATGGAGCTACGCCGCTGAGCCGTGAACTGAGCGCCCATTTCGACCAACTGTGGCATCAGCCCACCCTGAGCCTGCCCTACCAGACCTGGCAGGACGAATCCCGGCTGCGCTACTGGCGCTACCGGATGATGGAAGCCCTGGGACTCTCGACCTTCTGATCCGCTGACAACAGCAACAACCGACCATGGCCGGCCGTTGGTCGATCGCTCAGAAACACAAGGGCCGTTCCGGTGAGGCGCCGGACATCGAGGTGCCGATGGTGCGTCGAGCTGGTCCGGGTCGTGCATCGCCGGGATCTTGGCCTCCTGCAGGGCCGCCATCGGCGATGATCAGCCCGATACCCGGCTCAGCCCACCGCGTGCAACCGCAGAAAGGCGTCGACGACGAAATCCGCGTGCGCCGCCAGCGCGGCGCCGCGGCGGGGGCCACACACACCGAACAGGGTGCGCGCCAGGTCGATGCCACCCAGCATACCTATCAGCAGCTCTGCGCTGCGTTCCGGTTGTCGGCACTGCAGCAGGCCCCCTGCGGCGGCCGAGGCCAGCCAGCGGGCCAGTTGGTCGAGCGTATTCTGCGGGCCATTGAGATAGATCTCCCGGGCCATGTCGGGAGCCAGCGCCCGTGCCGCGCCCACGGCCCGCACCAGTTGCGAGTGTTCGTCGCTGGACAGAAAGGCCAACAGTTCCCGGGCAAATTCGCCGAGACTGGCGCGCAGGTCGCTGGCCGATCCCGGCGCCACCGAGAAGTGGCCGATGATGTCCGCGCCTTGGCGGCGCACCAGGGCGCGGATCAGTTCGATCTTGTTGGCATGGCGGGAATAGACCGTCGCCTTGGATACGCCGGCGCGGGCCGCCACCGCCTCCATGGAGACCGCCTGGAGACCCCGCTGGAAGAGGATATCCCGTGCGGCGTCGAGTATCGCCACGTCCTTGTCCGGGTCCTGGGGACGACCGGGGGCGTTGGGCGACACAATTTTTGGTACTTTTGCCACTTGGGGACTCGAATTAACAGACGGTTTCGTTCAATAATAAACAAATTTTCCGAACAATGTGCGCCATGGCCAGAATAAACCCGCTCCCGATTGCCACCCTCTGTCTCATTCTCGCCGCCTGTTCCGGTGGCGACACCCCCGGCGACGATACCAGCCAGTCGGCCCCCTGGGTCCGCACCCACACCGTCGCGCTGGATCAGGGCGGGGCGCTCAGCCTGTCCGGCACGGTGCGCGGCCGCTACGAGATCCCCGTCGCCTTCGAAGTGCCGGGTCGCATCACCGTCCGCGCGGTGGACGCCGGGCAGCGGGTGACGGCCGGCCAGTTGCTGTTCCAGCTCGATCCCCGCGACCTCGATCAGGATCTCAACGCCGCCCGCGCCGAACAGGCGGCGGCGCAGACGGCGCTGGAGATCGCCGAATCGGACCACGACCGCAACCGCGAGCTGCTGGCCAGAAAATTCATCAGCCACCAGGTGCTGGAGCGCTCGGAACTGGCGGTGCGGGAAGCCCGCACCCGGCTCGACGCCGCCCGGGCCCGGGCTCAACAGGCGGGCAACCGGCTCGGCTATGCGACCCTCAAGGCCGAAACCGACGGCGTACTGATGGAAGTCAGCGGCGACGCCGGCCAGGTGGTGGCCGCCGGCGAACCGCTGGGCCTGCTGGCCCGGGACGGCGAGCGGGAGGTCGAGGTCTTCCTGCCCGACGCCGCCACGCCCCCGGCCGGTGGCCGGATAAAACGTGCCGACGGCGCCGAGCTCACCATCCAGCTGCGTGAAATCGCCGGCGCCGCGGACCCCGCCAGCCGCACCTGGCGCGCCCGCTACCAGCTCACCGAGCCGACCGCCGCCCTGCCGTTGGGCTCCGTGGTGCGGGTCGACCTGGGCGGCAACGCCACCGCCAATACCCTGACTGTGCCTATCGCCGCTATCGACGAACGGGGTGGCGGCCCGCGCATCTGGCGGATAGTGGACGGACGCGCCCAACCGCTGGCGGTCACGGTACTCAGCCTCGATCTCGAAACCGCGCGGATCAGCGCCGCCCTCGAGGAGGGCAGCCGCATCATCAGTCTCGGCACCGACATGCTGGAACAGGGAATGGCCGTCAGGGAGCTGGCGCCATGAGCTTCCCCAATCTCTCGGCGCTGGCGGTCAGGGAACAGGGACTGACGCTGTTCTTCCTGATTCTCTCGATCGTGGTCGGCGTCTATGCGTTTGTGTCGCTGGGCCGCGCCGAGGACCCGGAATTTACCGTGCGGGTGATGGTGGTCTCCGCCGAATGGCCGGGCGCCACTACCCGCGAGATCCAGGACCAGGTGGTGGACCGTCTGGAAAAACGCATCCAGGAAGTCGATGCCATCCGCAATATCGAAACCACCATCCGCCCGGGGCGGGCCGATATGCAGGTGGTATTCGAGGATCATACCCCCAGCGAGAGAATACCCGACCTGTTCTATCAGGTGCGCAAGCGCATGCAGGACGAGGCGCCCCTGCTGCCCGCCGGAGTGATCGGTCCGATCGTCAACGACGACTTCGGCGATGTCTATTTTTCGCTGATTTCCCTGGCCGCGCCCGGCCTGCCGATGCGTGAGCTGACCCGCGAGGCGGAGGCCATCCGCGACCGCCTGCAGTTGCTGCCCGGGGTGCGCCGGGCGCAGCTGCTCGGCGAGCGCAGTGAGCGGGTATTCCTCGATTTCGATACCGCCCGGCTGGCCAATCTGGGCATCAGCCCCGATATGGTATTCGCCGCCATCGAGGCCCATAACCGCCTGGCCCCCGCCGGCCAGCTCGAGACCACCGGGGCCCGCGTCTACCTGCGCATCGCCAGCGACCTGTCGGACCCCGCGCAACTGGCGGAAGTGCCCATACGCGTCGGCGACCGGCTGCTGCGGGTGGGTGACCTGGCCGCTGTTCGCCGCGGCTACCAGGAGCCCGCCAGCTACCTGGTCCGTACCAACGGCGACGACACCATCCTGCTCGGCGTGGTGATGCGGGATGGCTGGAACGGGCTCGACCTCGGGAAAAGCCTCGACGCCTTTGTCGAAACGGAGCGCCAGCGCCTGCCGCTGGGCATGACGCTGATCCCCGTCACCAACCAGGCGGAGCTGATCTCCGGCGCGATCACCCTGTTCCAGTTCAAGTTCATGGTCGCGGTGGTGGTGGTGATGCTGGTGAGCATCCTCGCCATCGGCCTGCGCGCCGGCCTGGTGGTGGGCATCGCCATTCCCATCACCCTGTGTCTGAGCTTCACGGTGATGCAATTCATGGGCATCAATCTGGACCGTATCACCCTGGGCGCGCTGGTCATCGCCCTCGGTCTGCTGGTCGACGACGCCATTATCGCCATCGAGATGATGATCGTGAAAATGCAGGAAGGCTGGGACCGGGTTCGCAGCGCCTCCCACGCCTGGACCATCACCGCCTCGCCGATGCTGTTCGGCACCCTGGTCACTGTCGCCGGATTCACCCCCATAGGCTTCGCCGAGTCCAGCGTCGGGGAATACGCCGGCAATATCTTCTGGGTGCTGGCCATCTCGTTGCTGGTGTCCTGGCTGGTGGCGGTGATCTTCATCCCCTACCTCGGGGTCAAGTTGCTGCCCCCCATCGGCACTGCGCCCAGTCATCACCAGGGCCAGTACCACACGCCGCGCTACGACCAGCTGCGCAACCTGGTGCACTGGTGCGTGATCCACCGCACCATCGTGGTGGCGGCGACGATGGGCCTGCTGGTCGCAGCGATAGCCGCCATGTCGCTGGTCGAGCAGCAGTTCTTTCCCGACTCCGATCGCCACGAAGTGCTGGTCAGCGTCTACATGCCCCAGGGCACCGCCATCGCCAACACCGACGCCACCACCCGCCGGCTGGAACAGATCCTCAACGCCCAGCCCGACACCGAGTCGGTAACCGCTTTCGTCGGCGCCGGCATGCCGCGCTTCTTTGTCTCCGCCAATCCGGAGAATCCCGACCCCGCCTTCGCCAAATTGCTGGTCATGGCCCGGGACGCCGAGGGCCGCGGCAGGATCATGGCCGCGCTCAAACAGCATGTGGATGCCGGCGAATTTCCCGAGGCCCTGATCCGTTTCGAAATCCTGTTCAACGGCCCGCCGGTGCCCTGGCCGGTGAGTTTCCGTATCCTCGGCCCCGACCCCATGGAACTGCGCCGCATCGGCTACCAGGTACGCGACATCATGGCCGCCAACCCCAATACCCTCCACGCCCATCTGGAGTGGGACGAGCGGGTACCGGTGCTGCATCTGGTCATGGATCCGGAGCGCCTGCGGCTGATGGGCCTGACCCCCGCCGAGGTCGGCCAGCAACTGCAGTTCCAGCTGGATGGCGTGGCGGTCGCGCAACTGCGCCAGGATATCCGCAGCGTCGAACTGCGCGCGCGGGGCGGCGGCGATATCCGCGACCGCTTCGCGCGGCTGGAGGTGCGCACCCAGGAAGGCCACAAGGTGCCCCTGGCCCAGCTGGGTCGACTGGAGACCCGCTTCGAGGACCCGCTGATCAAGCGCTACAACCGCGAACCCTTCCTGGCGGTGCACGCCGACGCCCACGACGCCCAGCCCCCGGACGTCAGCATGGCCGTGTGGAAAGCGCTGGAGCCGCTGCGCGCCGCCCTGCCTGCGGGCTATCGTATCGATATCGGCGGAGTGGTCGAGGAATCCGGCAAGGCCGATCTCGCCATCCAGAAGAAAGTGCCGGTGATGATCCTGATGATGCTGGTCTTCACCATGCTGCAGATGCGCTCGTTCTCCGGCACCTTCATGGTGGTGGCCACCGCGCCGCTGGGGGTGATCGGCGCGGCGCTCGCCCTGCTGCTGTTCGACCAACCCTTCGGCTTCGTGGCCCTGCTGGGGCTGATCGGGCTCGCCGGCATCCTGATGCGCAACACCCTGATCCTCACCCAGCAGGTGTCGGACAACTTCAACGAGGGCATGGATCCTGTGGCCGCGGTGGTGGAAGCCGCGGTGCGCCGCGCCCGGCCGGTGGTGCTCACCGCTGTGGTGGCGATGCTGGCCTTCGTACCGCTGACTTTCGACAGTTTCTGGGGGCCGATCGCCTATGTGTTGATCGGCGGCGTGGCGGTGGGCACCGCCATCACCCTGCTCTTTGTGCCCGCCCTGTACGCGCTGTGGTTCCGGCTGGGCAGGTCTTGAGTCTGTCGCAGAACCGAATCCGGCCCCTACCTAAAGGGGCCCGGATCGGTCAGGTCGCCAGCCGCCGGGTGTGGCGGTCCAGTGCGCCCGCCGCCAGCCTCACCGTCACCGCCATCACCAGCAGAAAGGCGCCCAGCATCGCGAAAAAGGGGCCGTAGGGAAAGCGGGCGATCAGCGGCGCAGTGACGACCGGCGCGATGAACTGGCCGAGGTACAGGGAGGTGCCAACCACCCCGAATGCCCGGCCCCGGTTGTGGCGGCTGGTGATGTCCGACACCCAGTTGTTGACGCAGGGAAACAGCATCCCGGCGGCGACCCCCGACAGGCACAACCCGGCGACCAGCACCCACAGCGTGGTGGCGAAGCCCACCACCAGGTAACTGCAACCCATCAGGGCGAACATCAGGGTGAGAATCCCCCCGTAGGACAGCCGGTGCCGAATGCGCCCGTACTGGAAGCCGGTGGCCGAGGCAAACAGGGTCGCCAGCGCCAGGATCAGCCCGGTGCCGATGCCACCGACGGCAAAATCCCCCTGCAGGTAGAAAGGCATCTGTACCGGCACCGTGAAAAAACAGGTGTTGCCGACCAGCGCGATGCCGTATATGACCGCCAGGAAACCGAACGGCAGGCCATTGCCGGCCTTCTCCTCGAGGGTCTGGGCCGGGCGCTCCGGCTCATGGAGTACCAGCGCCGCCAGACCCAGCACCAAGGCCCCGGCGAGGTAGAGCAGAAACGGAAAGCGCCAGCCCAGCTCGGCCAGAAAACCGCCCAGGCCGATGAACAGTACCCCGCCGCCGGTGATGCACGCTCCCTGGATACCCAGCAGCCGAACCCGCTCGTCGCCCTGATAATAGTCGGTGATCAGTGCCATGGCAGAGGTGGTGCAGCCGCCCACCGCGAGCCCGAGCAGCGCCCGGCCGAGCAGTATCTGCTGGAGGGTGTCGGCAAAAAAACCCGAAGTTCCCGCCACCGCATACAGTGCCAGGGATGCCAGCGCCAGCGGCTTGCGTCCATAGCGGTCGGCAATGATCCCCGCCAGGGGCGCGCCGAAGACGGTGAACAGCGCCGGCATGGTCAGCACCAGCCTCGACAGCAGCTCGGCATTGGCTTCGCCGGCAAAGCCCACGGCGATTTTCGGCAACACCGGGGAAACCGGCGTGCCGGCCATGATGGTGAGGGTGGAGATCAGCAGCACGGTGATTTTCAGGATAAGGGGTTTGCTCACGGAATTTCTTGTTCTCTGGCAATGACGGCAAAGCCAGCATTGTACTCCCACCGGCGAGACCGCCGTGCGCGGATAAATCAGCAAGCCGGACAAAACCAATAAAAAAGGCCCTTGCGGGCCTCAAGCGGTGGGGGGCCGAGAAATCAGAAGTTGTACGCCAGGGTCAGGCGGTAATTGCGCCCCGGCTCGGTGAAGCGATGGATGCCGTCGCCGCTGACCCCGCCGCGGGCGCCGCCGGCGGCGGAACCCTGATCGACGAAGCGGATGCGCTGCCAGCGGATGTATTCTTCGTCGAACAGGTTGTAGACCCCGATATTGAGGCGCAGATTCGCGGTGACGTCGTAGCGCGCCTGGAGATCGACCACGGTGTAATCGTTGTCGCCCTCGAAATAGGCGATGGGGATCTGGGTGAAGGTGGCGGCATCGACCCGGGTCGCGTCGCCGAGATCCTTGCCCTCGGAATACAGCGCGCGGGCCTCCACCGACCAGCGATCAGTCGGCGCGGTGTAGGCGAGTCCGAGCACCCCCGAGGCGGGCACGATGCTTTGTAGTGGCGTGCCGTCCTTTTCCTCGCCTTCGTTCCAGGAGTAGGCCAGGCGCAGGCTCCAGTTGCTGGCGAACAGCCAGCGGCCTTCCAGCTCGACGCCTTCCACCGTGGCCTTGCCGATGTTGTCGAGCATATCGTAGGCATCCCCGAAGACGCTGGTGCAGGGGGCGCCGCCGGCGCTACAGGTCTGATACTCCACACCGGGATTGCGAATGAAAGTCGCATAGTCGATGAAATTGCGGTATTCGTTGCGGTAAACGGAAATGCCCAGCAGATGACGCTCACCCTGCCAGCGATAGCCGGCCTCTACGTTGAAACTTTCTTCCGCTTCCAGATCCGGATTGGACACGGTGTTCCACAGGTCGACCTGCTGGCCGCTGGCGACTTCGGTGGCGATGGAGGTGGAGGGGGAGAGATACATGTTTTCCACCGTCGGCGCGCGAAAGCCCGCGCCGGTCTGCGCCCACAGCACGTGGTGGGGCGTCAGGTTCCAGCTCGCTCCCAGTTGCCAGGACGGCGAGGAAAAGCTCACGTCGTCGACAGTACCGGAACTGTCGCCGTAATTGGCGTTGTCGAGGGACGGGGAGTATTCGTAGCGATCAAAGCGCACGCCGGCGTTGAGCAGCAGGCGGTCGTCCACCAGGCTGACCTGGTCCCGGGCGTAGACACTCCAGGCGCGCACGTCCGTTTGCGGCACGAAATCGGTGCCATACTGCGGCCAGCCGACGCCGATTTCCGAGGTGGTGCCGACAAAGCGGGTTTTGACATCGGCGTAGTCGACACTTTTCTCTTCCCAGCTGATGCCGTAGCCGAGACGGTGGCCGGCGACTTTCTTGTCCAGGTGCAGCACCGTTTTGTGCAGCTCCTGTTCGTAGTCGCGGTTTTCCGTGCGCAGGCAGGGCTCCAGCGCCGGCGAACTGGCGCCGGCCGGGCAGCCGTTGGGGATGGTCATCCGGGTATGGCCCAGGGTGTAGGACTTCTGGTAGTCATAGCGCCAATCGAGCTCGTCGAACAGGGCGTTGCCGGCTTTCCACAGATAGTTGACGCCGTAGCGTTCGCGCTCGACCCGGTCGTCGGAGGTGCGGGTCAGGTAGGAGGCGTTGAGGCGAGTCTGGTTATCCAGCTCCGATTGCGACTCGTAACGCTCCGCGACCAGACCGAGCCGGTGGTTGTCGTCGAGGTGGTAGTGCAGCTTGAACAGCAGGTTGTCATTGTCATAGTCCAGAGGATCGGGAATCTCCCGGGCGGTGCCAGGGATATTTGGCCGCGAGCCGGAATAGTAGGATTCGGTCTCGTGGCCCTGGCGCGCGGTGTAGAGCAGCATGGTTTCCAGCGCTCCAGTGCGGTTCGCCAGGGTCGCCGTCGCCATGAACTCTTCATTGCCGCTGGCATAACCGGTCTTGACGCCGACATGGGTGTCGTTACCCGTGGCGTCGAGGTAATCCGCCGGGTCCTTGGTGACAAACACCACCGCGCCACCCAGGGCGCCACTGCCGGCAGTGATCGAGTCCGCGCCCTTGATGATCTCGACGGCCTTCATCGAGTCGATGTCGATGCCGCCGCGGCCGCTGTTGAAAAAATCATAGGCCGTGTACGTCGGGGGATTGAGGGTCTCGCCGAGACTGAGACCATCGACGGTGATCGCCACCCGGTCGCCATCCATGCCGCGAATGTTGAAACCACTACTGCCGAAACGCCCGATGTTGTCCACATCCACGCCGGGGATATAGCGCACCAGGTCGTCGAGGTTGCGCACCTGGTCGTCTTCCATTTGCCGGCTGTCGACGACCTGGGTATTCTCGGTGGTCGATTCCATCACCGTCGATGTCACCGATCTCTTCGGCAGCACCACCTGCGCCGCCGCTTCGGTTTGCGCGACGGCGCCACTGGCGGCAGTCGTTACCAGGAGCGCGAATGATAACGCGCGAAAGTTGTAGCATTTGCTATTCATGACAATTCTCCCTCTCCGATCAGAACAAATTTATTGATAACGCTAAAGCTAATGAGATTTATTACTATAAAAATAAAAAAACCGGTACCCTCTCCGACTCTCTGCGCAGGGGTTGAACCGATCTATCGACAGTGATCCGCCGGTTGCCGGGACCCGGTTACCGCTCAGGAGGACGGACTGAAACTCACCCTGACCCGACCGAGCTCCTTTTCGCCTTGCACCTGGCGTTCGAACGCCTCGCCGTTCAGCATAAAAGGCACCGTCACCAGTTCGCGGCCACCGTGTTCGCGGGCGGCTTCCAGGTGCAGGACATAATTCCCCTCGGGGACTTTGCGACCGCGGTCATCGCGGCCGTCCCAGACCACCATGTGCTGCCCCGGCGCCGGTGTCGCCCGCGCCAGACCGTCGATGGCCGACTCGTCATGACGACCGTGGCGGCGCCACCACAACGGGACTTCCCGCAACCAGCGCAGGCTATCGCCGTGAACCACCAGTTGACGCACCAGGTGCTTGTCGCCATCGGTAATCCACAGCGCGGCGTAGGGGCGGCGATACTCAGCCACGTTGTGGGCGGGCACCTGGTATTCCACCAGGAAGTGCATGGTGTCATCCCACAGCGGCGGGTGCCGGTCATCGGGAATCAACAGGGAGTACCAGCCCCCGGAGGCAAAGGTCTTGCCACTCTCGGTCATGATCATCGCCTCGACGTCCGGCAGGCGATCGACAAGCTCGACACCCGCAGCAATAGGCATCACCGTCAACGCCGTGGCCAGGGCGTCGGCGGTCACCACATCTTTCGCCACCACCACTGCCGACACCGAGGCGGTGACCGGCCAGCCATCCTCAGGATTGAGGATATGGCTGAACCGGTGGCTGGCGATCTGCCAGTGGCGCCGGCTGTGGCCACTGAAGGCGACGGCGCGGGAATCGAGCGCCAGGATATCGCCACGCCCGTCGCGATAGCGGTCGTTGTCAGCGCTGTGGCGAGGCTCGGCGATGGCCACCCGCCACGGTTGGCCACTGTCGTTCGCCCCCCAATAGACGCCATCGCCACCGATGTCGATCTTGATCCCGGTCGCCTCGGGAGCCAGGGCCCGGGCCCTCGCCAGCGCCTGGTCGATGATGAAACCCTTGGCCAGGCCGCTGGGATCAAGCTCCATGTCGTGCAGGGTCATGCCGCCCGCGGACAGCTCCCAGGGGGCGGCGGCCACCTGCCGCGCGACCTTGCGCAACGCGGTGCGATCGGGCACCTCGTCACCCGCTTCGGCGCTTTTGCGCCACAGGGCGGTGATGCCGCCGAGCCGGCAACTGAACCCGTTGGCAGTTTTTTCCCGCCACTCTTCACACAGCGACAAGACGCTGGCAAGTTCCGGGGACAACTGCCCGGCGCCCTTGTTGCGATTGAGCCGGGACAGCTCGCTGTCGTCCCGGTAAGTGCTGAAGACGTTCTCGAGGCGGGCGATTTCCGCGAGGATCGCGGCGCTCACCTGCTGCGCCCGGGCATCCGCCAGGCCTACCAGGGTCACGGAGAATGTCGTGCCGAGAACATCGTCCCGCTGCTCGCTGTACTCATTGCTCCACAGTGCCTGGGCAGCGCAGGCCAGGCACAACACCGCAAGCCTTCCCAAGGCATGTCCGAGCCGAGATGCAAAGCGTCTGTGCATGGCCGCCGCTCAGTACTGCGACTGCCGGTGTTCGCCATGTGGCTCGCCCGCAGCCTTGTCGGCCGCGGATTTGCCGTGTTCCGCCCCGTGCTTTCCGCCATCCCGACCTTCGCCGGCCCGACTGGCCGGCAGCGGATCCCCCGCGCCGACAAAGCCGTCGCCATCGGTATCCCAGGCAGAGAAGCCGCGCAGGCCGATCGCGATGTATTCAGCGAGGCTGATAGCCCCGTCCTTGTCCTTGTCGAGCACGCCAAAGCGCACCTTGGCCTGCTTGATCTGCCGCTGGTAGACGCTTTCGCTCTGGCGATCGAGGCGGGCGGCGAATTCCTGCTGGTATTCATCGGCATCGAGCACACCGTCGCCGTTCACGTCGGTCTCGGCGAAAGCGCGATCGCGGAGGCGGTCGAATTCCGCACGCGTCACCACGCCATCGGCATCCTCGTCATAGAGCTCCATGAATCCGCCGATGGTATGGGTGGTCGGCATGGCCAGGGCGCCCTGTGAGCGCGACGCTTTCCCGGGACTGTCGGCGGCGGCGATCCGCCCACTACCACTCTTGTCGAGGTGCGCGAAAGCGCGCTCGCCCGAAGCGTCGTATTCGTCGCGACTGACGACGCCATCGGCATTTTTATCGAGGGCTTTGAACCGCGTTTCCGTCTGCTCCAGGTGGCCTTTGCGCTCGCTGGCGAGTTGGCGGTCGAGACGGGCGGCGTACTCGTCGACGTACTCGTGCTCGCTCAGGCGGCCATCGCCGTCGCTGTCGGCGCCCTGGAAGCGGGCGGTACGGAATTGCTCCAACTCCTGTTGCGACACACGGCCATCGCCATCCTGATCGTGTTCGAGAATATAACCCTGCCGCGCCTCGGTTCCGGTGCCATGGGCCACCATGGCCGACGCCGCCGGGGAGTTGGGGGTGGCGGCCGGAGAAGACTCCGCTGCCTGGTCAGTGGTCTGGCACGCGGCGAGCATCACCAGGGGCAAGGCCAATGCGCTTTTGATCAAGAGGTTCATGGGCTCAGTTTCCTGTTGCGAATGGATGATTTAGAGTGAATGGAGGCCGGAAAGGCTGGCGCCTGGCGATCACTGCTCGCCGACCTCGAACGCCAGGGTATAGGTGTAGCTGTACCTGGGCGCCGCGGCGCCCGCCGGGGCATCCGTGCGGTAGCGGGTCTGGAGCAGGTATTCACCCGCGCGCGGCGTGGCGAGATCGACAAAGCCGCCGCCGTCGCTTTTCACCTTGAGTACCGCGGCATCGTGTCCGGCGCCGGCATTGGCCGGGAAAACCTCTACCTCCTGGTCGCCGAGTGGTTGCCCGGCGAACAGAATCTGGGCGCGAAACACCTCGCCTTCATAGAGATCGTTGGGATGGGTCACCGCCACCAGTTCCAGGCCTTCGCCGTGAGCGCGCAGCGCCGCGGTGGTCGGGGCGCCCCGGGTGATATAGGTTTCCGCCAGGGTGACCGACTGGAAATGGTCAAGGATTTTTGCGCCCGCCGGCAATTCCTCTTGCGGGTCGCGCGTGCCCTTGCGCTCCCCATCGAGTTCATAGAGACGGAAGACCGCACCGTGGCGCACCCCGGTGCTGAAACGATAGGTGCCCTTGTCGGTCAGTTGGTGCTCGATCACCGCGCGGGTCCTGAGCAGTTGCACCGTCTGCGGCTTGCGCCATTTTCCGGAGGTGTCGAGAACGGCAAATTCGCTGTCGTCGAAAACCACCTCCGGCTTGAAAAAGTGCTCGGTAAACGCCGCGTCCAGGGTCACCCAGCCCTGGTGCAGTGGGTCGAAGCTGGTGGGTGCGAGATACGGCGTATGGGCCTGGGCCATAGTGGTGAATGACCCGGCGATTGCGGCGACGACCGTTATGGCTCTGAGCTGACTGATCACTGTGAACCTCCTCTCCAGCAAGGCGGCTGGCCAGGACGGCGGCCGCTGAAGGCGAGGATCTTATTTCAAACAATACTCGGTATCAATAAGAAAATAAGAATTATTATTGATAATAAAAAATGCTCCAACACCCCTGTGCCAGCGGGCTGTCCACCGAACGCCGCTGATCAGTCGCGCGCCAGCCGCTGCTTCTGCAGACGCAGGGCGTTGGCAATCACCGATGCCGAACTGAAACTCATCGCCAGCGCCGCCACCATGGGCGACAACAGGATACCCGTTACCGGGTACAGAACGCCGGCGGCCACCGGCACGCCCAGTGCGTTGTAAAACAAGGCGAACAGCAG
>Ga0265293_10002858_pt1 | contig 33396 bp, 31 predicted proteins | sample Munlanlewell138R_FD_192505 | JGI IMG/M metagenome (GOLD analysis project Ga0265293, IMG submission 192505) | Leachate microbial communities from a municipal landfill in Southern Ontario, Canada - Leachate well 138R | ecosystem: Engineered > Solid waste > Landfill > Unclassified | place: Canada... | reverse complement strand
ACTTGCGCCGATATCATCAAACGGGCCATGGCGCGCATGGTTCCCGCGCTGGCGGACGCCGGCCTGGGGCATGTCAGGATGCTGCTCCAGGTGCATGACGAACTGGTGTTCGAGCTGCCCGAGGGAGACGTGACGGCGGCCTCGCCCGTGATCGAACGCGTGATGGCCGAGGCCGCGCTGCCTTCCGTCCGGCTCGATGTGCCGCTGGGAGTGGAAATCGGCACCGGAACGAGCTGGGGCGCGGCGCATTAGGGACATGGCATGAAGAATTTGCCCGACCGCCTGCTTCACTGGACCGGCACGTTCGCGGACGCGGCGATCGCCGCCGGAATCGCCATAGCCGTCGCCTTTGCCGTTCACATGGCCTTGTTCGCGCTGTTCGCCCGTTTCGCGCGGCTTTCCGCCGGAGAAGGCGACGACGAAGTGGTTCGCCGTCTGCGCGAACCGGGCCGCTGGTCGATCATGGCCGTCGCCGTTTCGCTCGCCGCCGAAGCCAGCCCGGCACTGGCGCAGGTATGGGAGGGGATCGCCCGCTTCGCCGTGCCCGCGCTGATGGGGTGGACCGCCTATGCGCTGGTGAAAGCCCTGGCCTTTGTCATAGATGGCCGCGCGGAGCGCAAATACGACGAGATGGCCGCGCGCAGCCGCAAGACACGCGTGACCATCCTGTCGCGCACGGCGGGCTTCGTCATCATCGTCATCACTATCGCGCTGATGCTGTTCAACATCCCGGCGGTGCGCAGCGTGGGCGTGACCCTGATGGCCTCGGCGGGCCTTGCCGCCCTCGCCGTGGGCGCCGCCGCGCAGCCCGCGCTCAAGTCCCTGATCGCGGGCCTCCAGATGGCGCTGACCGAGCCGATTCGCATCGGCGACCTCGTGATGATCGACAACGAGAACGGCCGGGTGGAGGATATCCGCATGAGCTATGTCGTCATCCGCACGGGCGACGAACGCCGCATCATCGTGCCCACCATGCGCTTTCTCGACACCACGTTCCAGAACTGGACGCGCGTATCCGGCGGGCTGACCGGATCGGTAGTGATCCCGGTCAAGCCATGCCACCCCATTGCCCCGATTCGCGAGGCGTTCCTTGCCATCCTGCGCGACAGCAAGGCATGGGACGGACGCAAGGGGGTCCTCAACGTGACGGAAGCGCGAGTCGGTTCGGTCGATCTCAAGCTGGTGATGAGCGCGGCCACGCCTTCCGAACTGGACCGGCTGCGGCTCGCCGTTCGCGAAGCCATGCTCGAATGGCTGCGGGAGAACATGCCGGAGGCGCTCTGCACGGAGACGTGAGGCGCTCTTTCGCCATTCCCGCTTTCGCGGGAACGGCGACAATGGGAAGGGACGCGGCATTTCCCGCCGCGCCCCGCAAAGTTCAATCGTGCTTCTTCTCGCGTGTCGGCGAAACCATGCCCGGCGCAAGGAAGCCGATGGGCGTCACTTCCATGGCACGCTTCTTCAACTCGCCTTTCATCTTGGCGTATTCGGCTTCCATCTCGGCCGTGACAGTGGCGCGGGAATCCTCCAGCGCCTCGTCGAAATCGGCGGCGGACACGTTCGCCACCTGCTCGCCATGCTTGCGGATGGCGATGAGGCCCGCGCGGCGCACCACATCCTCCAGATCGGCGCCGGTGTAGCGGTCGGTGCGTTCCGCGATGGCCGGCAGGCTGACGTCGTCGGCCAGCGGCATCCTGCCGGTATGGATCTTGAGGATATGCTCCCGCCCCGCCTTGTCCGGCGTCCCGACATAGATCAGTTCGTCCAGCCTGCCCGGCCGCAGCAGCGCCGGATCGACCAGCGCCGGACGGTTGGTGGCACCGACGAGAACCACGGATTGCAGTTCCTCCATGCCGTCCATTTCGGCCAGGATGGTGTTGACCACCCGCGCCGTGACCTGCGGCTCGCCCAGCCCGCCGCCGGATGCGCGGGCAGGCACGAGGCTGTCGATCTCGTCGATGAAGATCACGCAGGGCGCGACCTGCCGGGCGCGGGCGAACAGGCGCGAAATCTGCTGTTCGCTCTCGCCATACCACTTGGACAGGAGGTCGGACGACTTGATCGAGATGAAGTTCGCTTCCGCTTCCTTGGCGACGGCCTTGGCCAGCAGCGTCTTGCCGGTGCCGGGCGGGCCATAGAGCAGAAAACCCTTGGCCGGGCGGATACCGATCCGGTGGAAGGCGTCCGGGTTCTTCAGCGGCAGTTCGATCCCTTCCTGCAAGCGCAATTGTGCCTCGTCCAGCCCGCCGATGTCGGCCCAGCCGATATTGGGCACCTGCACCATGACTTCGCGCATGGCCGAAGGCTGCACCCGCTTCAGCGCCTCGATGAAGTCGTCGCGCGTGACGGAGAGGCTTTCCAGCACTTCGTTGGGGATCGTCCGCTCTTCCAGGTCGATCTTGGGCATGATCCGGCGCACGGCTTCGATCGCGGCCTCGCGCGACAGCGCGGCGATGTCCGCGCCGACGAAACCGTGCGTGGTGCGGGCCAGTTCCCTGAGGTCCACGTCCGGCGCCAGCGGCATGCCGCGCGTATGGATGCCCAGGATTTCACGCCGTCCCGCTTCGTCCGGCACGCCGATCACGATCTCCCGGTCGAACCGGCCGGGGCGGCGCAACGCCTCGTCGATGGCATCGGGCCGGTTGGTGGCCGCGATCACCACGATGTTCGAGTTGGCATGCAGACCGTCCATCAGCGTCAGCAACTGGGCGACCAGCCGCTTTTCCGCCTCGCCATGGACCTGCGAGCGCTTGGGCGCGATGGAATCGATCTCGTCGATGAAGATGATCGAAGGCGCGGACTTGCTCGCTTCCTCGAACACCTCGCGCAACGCGCGCTCGCTCTCGCCATAACCGGACCCCATGATCTCCGGGCCGTTGATGGTGAAGAAGTTCGCATCGCTCTCGTTGGCGACCGCGCGGGCCAGCCGCGTCTTGCCGGTTCCCGGCGGGCCGTGCAGCAGCACGCCCTTCGGTGGATCGACGCCCAGCCGCTGGAACAACTCGGGATAGCGCAGCGGCAGTTCCACCATTTCCTGCAACTGGCGGATGGTATCGCCCATGCCGCCCACATCGTCATAGTTCACGTCCGCCCGGCTGCCGCGCGCTTCCTCGTATTCGGCGCGCAGCTCGACTTCGGTGTTCTCGTCGATATGGACGATGCCCTTGGGCGTGGTCGCCACCACCGTCAGGCGGATCTGGGTGAGCGCATAGGCCGGCGCGTTGAGCATGCGGGCAAGCTGCGGCGGCACGTCCTGCACGCGCTGCTGTCCCGCCGTCGCCACCAGGTCGCCCGCCACCAGCGGGCGGCCGAAGAAATTGCGCTTGAGCGCGGCGGAAGGGCCTTGCAGCCGCATCTCGCGCTGGGCGGGGGCAAAGACCACGCGCTGCGCGGGGCGCGGTTCCGCCCGCTTGACGATCACGTGATCGCCCGATCCCGCTTCCGCGTTGCCGCGCTGGAGCCCGTCGAGGCGAATGACTTCCAGCCCTTCGTCTTCGGGATAGGCCAGCACGGCCTGCGCCACTGTCGTGCGCTTGCCGGTGATTTCCACGGCGTCGCCTTCGGTCACGCCCAGTGCGGCCATCGCCGACTTGGGCATGCGCGCGATGCCGTTGCCGCTTTCCTCCTGCCGGGCGGCGGCCACCTGAAGCTTGACCGTCCGTTCTTCCACGCCTGCGGCCGCGTCTGCCATGCCGATCCTTCCTGTTTCCTGCCCTCGCAAGCTAGGAACTGGCGTCACGCTTTTCAAACCGCTTTATGCGGTCTTTCCGCCGCAAGGAGAAACGATGGGAACCTCCGGGCATGAAAAAAAGGCCCGACCGTTGCCGGCCGGGCCTTGGAAGTTTTTGGGAGAGGATGCCTGAAAGGCAGGTTCCATATGGAGCGAATCAGCGTTTTGTGCAAGTGCGAAAAACGTCATTTTTCTTGCAAAATATGCAACTCACGCTTTTTTCGTTATATCTGACTGATTTGAATATATAAAATTTTGACTTGTGCTGACTCTATTGTTAGCAGGAATGCTGCGCACAATGTCATTGCTGCGATGCATCAAAGGAGGGTGAGCCACTGGCCCACCCCGCTCTTCCTGCTTTTATGCTTCAATGAGCCAGGAGCAGCGCCGGACCACCATTGCCCGACAGCATGAACCGCGTCACGCCGCCGAACAGGAATTCGCGCATCCGGCTCTTGCCATAGGCGCCCATGACCAGCAGGTCCGCTCCGGCCTGCCGCACGGCCACATGGAGGCTTTCTTCCGTCGAGCCCGTGCGCGGCACTTCCCGCAACTCGGCCTTGACGCCGTGGCGGGAGAGATAGCGCAACGCGTCCGTCGCCGGAAAGCCGCCTTCCTTTTCGATCACGGTAAGCACATCGACCTGCCCGCATCCGGCCAGAACCGGCGCCGCGAAACGTAGCGCCGATGCCGCTTCGTTCCCGCCGTCCCAGGCGATGCAGGCCCTGTTTACCGGAAAGCCGAGCACACGCTCATCCTCGACCACCAGCACCGGGGTCCGGCAGGTCAGCGCCACGTCGCCGGCCATGTCTCCGACACGGGACATCACGACGACATCGGCGAAGCGGGCTTCCTGCGCGATCGCGTCCACAGGCTCCGCCTCGCTGTGCAGTACATCGAAAGGCACATCCTGCGTGCCGAGCCGGTCACGGATCGAAGCTGCCAGCGCCTCGTCGTCCGCAAGGGCCTGATTCAGCGCTTCGGCGGCGAGGTGGCTGCCGCCCATGGGATCCATCGCGATATAGCGGGTAAGCGGCGTGTTGACGAGCACCGTGACATGGCCATCATTCGCGCGGGCAAGCGACAGAGCGCTTTCCAGACGTGCGGACATGGCGGGTGTCCGATCGGCAATGACAAGTATGGAACGCATGACTCTCTCCTTTGCGACCTGTTTCCTATATGCGCCTTCGCGCCTTTGCGGCCATGATCGAAGTCAATCATCGGACAAGGGCACACGCAACCTGTTTTCGTTCTTTTCCGATCAGCCCCCAAACCCGCCGCACCGTGATTGCCGATCGTTGTGCAATGCGGTAGCGTCCTCGCGTTCCAATGTCTGAGCCATCTGTTGGGGAAATCATGAACAAGCTTTATCCTGATGCGGCGGCGGCGCTGGACGGCCTGCTGCGCGACAACCTGCTGATCGCCTGCGGCGGTTTCGGCCTGTGCGGCGTTCCCGAACGCCTGCTCGACGCAGTGCGCGACAGCGGCGTGAAGAACCTGACTTTCGCCTCGAACAACGCCGGAATCGACAACGAAGGCATCGGCAAGCTGCTCCGCACCCGGCAGGTGAAGAAGATGATCTCATCCTACGTGGGTGAGAACAAGGAGTTCGAGCGCCAGTATCTTTCCGGCGAACTGGAAGTGGAGTTTTCCCCGCAGGGCACTCTGGCCGAACGCATGCGGGCGGGCGGCGCGGGCATTCCCGGCTTCTACACCAGGACAGGCGTCGGCACCCTTGTCGCCGAAGGCAAGGAAACCAAGGTGTTCGACGGGGACGAATACGTGCTTGAGCGCGGAATCTTCGCCGATCTCAGCCTGGTGAAAGCGTGGAAGGCGGACGAGACCGGCAATATCGTATTCCGCAAGACGGCGCGCAACTTCAACGTGCCCGCCGCCACATGCGGCAAGGTCTGCGTGGTGGAAGTGGAAGAAGTAGTGCCCGCGGGCAGCCTCGATCCCGACGGCATTCACTTGCCCGGCGTCTATGTCCAGCGCGTGATCGTCGGCGCGCCCTACGACAAGAAGATCGAATTCCGAACCGTTCGGCAGAGGGAGGCTGCATAATGGCCCAGGAAATCAAAGGCTGGACACGCGATGAAATGGCCGCCCGCGCCGCGCGGGAGCTTCAGGACGGCTTCTACGTCAACCTCGGCATCGGCATCCCGACGCTGGTGGCGAACCATGTGCCCGCAGGCATCACCGTCACGCTTCAGTCGGAAAACGGGATGCTCGGCATCGGTCCGTTTCCGTATGACGAAGACGTCGACCCCGACCTCATCAACGCGGGCAAACAGACGATCAGCGAACTGCCGCATTCGGCCTATTTCGACAGCGCGCAGAGCTTTGCGATGATTCGCGGCGGGCACATCGACCTGACCGTGCTCGGCGCGATGGAAGTGGCGGAAAACGGCGATATCGCCAACTGGATGATCCCCGGCAAGATGATAAAGGGCATGGGCGGGGCGATGGACCTCGTCGCCGGCGTAAAGAAGATCATCGTCGTCATGGAGCACACCAGCAAGAACGGCGATCCCAAGTTCATCCCGGCCTGCACCTTGCCGTTGACCGGCCGGAACGTGATTGACATGATCGTCACTGACCTTGCCGTCTTCCAGCGGCCCGATCACGCCTCGCCCTTCCGGCTCGTCGAACTGGCGCCGGGCGTGACGGCGGAAGAGGTGCGGGAAAAGACGACCGCGCACTACGAGAGCTGACCGGGAAAAAAGCTGACTGGGAGAATACGCGAATGGCCGATCTGTCCTCCATCCCCCTTTCCCGCATCGACGGCGCCAGCGACAGCCTTGCCGATCACGCGGGCAATGTCCTGCTCGTCGTCAACGTGGCGTCGAAGTGCGGGCTGACGCCGCAATACGAAGGACTGGAAGCGCTCTACCGGCAATACCGGGACAAGGGATTCGAAGTGCTCGGCTTCCCCGCCAACGATTTCGGCGCGCAGGAGCCGGGATCGGACGAGGAAATCGCACAGTTCTGTTCAGCCAACTACGGCGTTTCCTTTCCGATGTTCACGAAAGCGGACGTGACCGGACCGGGCAAGCAGCCGCTCTATGCCGCGCTGACACAGGCCATGCCCGAAAAGAGTGGCGAAGCCGAACCGTTCCGCGAACGCCTGCGGGGCCATGGCATGACGCCGACGGAGGATCCCGAAGTGCTGTGGAATTTCGAGAAGTTCCTGATCGGACGCAATGGCGCGGTGGCGGCGCGCTTCGCCCCCGCCACCGCGCCCGACGACCCGGCGCTGACAGCGGCGATCGAGGCCGAACTGGCGAAATAGCTGCCGCAAAGTTCTTGCGGGGTGGACGGAATACCTCCGCCCCGCATGCGGCTTCATGAAAAAAGGGCGGCCAGCACGGCCGCCCTTTTCAATGTCATCCGCGTGACTGGCCGCTCATCTGGCCTGCGGGGCGGCGGCGGACGCGCTTTGCGGCAACCCGCCCATTTCGGACACGAGCTTGGTATAGGCATCGAGATAGGCAAGCACCAAAACCTGCCCGATTTCGGTGTTCTGATAGCCGCCGCCCGCGACCCCGGCGAATGTGCCGCCGAACCAGCCTCCGCCACCGCCGCCGAAAGCGAGATCGGACTTGCGGGCATAGCCTTCCGACAGCGCGACTTCCTCGGTCGTTCGCACGTCGACCACCGAAAGCGTCACGTTGGCTTCGGACTTCTTCACTTTCAGCCCGCCGAGCAGCGCGCCGCCGAACCCGCCGACGATGCCGCCGAGGCCCCCGCCGCCGGAATTCTTGTTAGTCGTCACGATATTCGGCTCAAGATAATAGTCCGCAACCCGGACCTGCCCCCTGCCGAGGTTCGACCCGCGCTGAAGCTCACCCGAATCGGCAAGGCCGCGTTCCTCATAGCGCTTGTTCATCGAGCGGCCGCGATTGACGAGCGAGAAGCAGCCCGAACGCTGCACGAAGATGCGCAGGATCGCTTCGGGGCTTTGCAGGTTATAGTCCCGCCACCACTGGTATTCCGGTTCCACGATCGCGATCGCGCCGAGATTGCGGCCGCAACGCGGAATCTCCGCCGTTTGCCGGGTCTGCTGCTGGCGGGCGGATGACCCCTTGGTGTCCTTGGCGAATGCCGCCTGCCCCGTCATCGCAAGGGCCGCGGCGGCTACCCCCATCACAAACTTCCGCATTATGGAAACTCCCTCAGAACGTCGGCGCGCGAAACCGCGCACCCTGTATACCCTTATGGCAGCGACTTTTCAGATTGCGCCCCGTTTCGCCATAATAGCCCGCTTCCCCGTGCAGGCAAATGCCGAATCAGGGAGCGGCGGCGCTAGAGCCGTCCATCACCGTGCCGTCCACCGCCATGTTGTCAATGAGCCGGGCCTTGCCGATCCGCGCGGCAACGAGCAGCCGTGCCGGGCTCCCGGCAAGTTCCCGCAAGGGCGCCAGACTCGCCGCATCGCACAACTCCGCATAATCCACTGCCGAAAAGCCGCCCGCCAGCAAGGCGCCGCGCAACGCATCGAGCGTCTGCGCCACGGGATCACCCCCCTCGATCGCGGCAATCGCCGCGCGCATGGCGGCCGGCAGCACGGCGGCGCGCGCGCGCTCCTCCGCCGTCAGGTAGGCGTTGCGCGAACTCATGGCGAGGCCGTCCGCCTCCCGCACGGTCGGCACGCCGATGATGCGGTCCACATGCGGCAGCACAAGATCGAGATCGCGCGCCATGCGGCGAATGACGGCGAGTTGCTGCCAGTCCTTTTCCCCGAACAGCGCCAGATCGGGCCGTACCTGGTTGAACAACTTGCACACCACGGTCGCCACGCCGTCGAAATGGCCGGGCCGGGTCGCGCCGCACAGCCCCTCGCTTACGCCCGAAACCGAGATGTTGGTGGCATAGCCTTGCGGATATATTTCCTCTGGCCTCGGCGCCCAGACCAGAGACACGCCTTCGCCTTCGAGCAGCGCGCAATCGCGGGCAAGCCGGCGCGGATAGGCCGCCAGATCCTCGTTCGCGCCGAACTGGCGCGGATTGACGAAAATCGAAACGACCACATGCGCCGCCTGCCGCGCCGCTTCGCGCATCAGTGTCAGGTGCCCTTCGTGCAGCGCGCCCATGGTGGGCACCAGCGCGATCCTGCCATCGTTCCGTAATCCGGCAAGCGCACTGCGCAGTGGATCAAGCCGGTCGATCGTTTGCATGGGCCCTGACCCTCCGGTATCATTGGCGCGTGGCACGATTGCCCCGTCCGCGCCACGTAGCCGGGGCAGTGGCGCTGTATCAACCCTGTCAAAGAAAGCGTTCTTCGTCCCGTGACTTCTCACCGTATTGTCTTTGCCAACGAAAAGGGTGGAACCGGCAAGTCGACCACCGCCGTCCACATCGCCATCGCGCTGGCCTATCAGGGGGCCAAAGTGGGGGCGATCGACCTCGATCCCCGGCAGCGCACCATGCACCGTTATTTCGAGAACCGGGGAGAAACGGAACGCCGGCGCGACATAACCCTGCCGGGCGCGCGCTGTGCGGTGTTCGGCGGCGAGACTGTGGAAGAGCTTGACCGGCTTTCGGACGAGATCGGCGAAGGCATGGATTTCCTCATCTTCGACACGCCGGGCCGCGACGATCCTTTCGCCCGCCACGCCGCCACGCGCGCGGACACGCTGGTCACGCCGCTCAACGACAGCTTCGTCGATTTCGACCTGATCGGTCAGGTGGAGGCAGAGACGTTCAAAGTGCGCCGCCTGTCGTTCTATGCCGAACTGATCTGGGAAGCGCGCAAGAAGCGGGCCATGGCCACGATCCGGGAACAACGCAGAGAGATGGATTGGGTCGTCGTCCGCAACCGCGTGCAGCATGTGGAGGCGCGCAACATGCGCCGTCTGGAAGGCGCGCTGACCGAATTGTCGAAGCGAGTCGGCTTCCGCGTCGCCAATGGCCTTTCGGAGCGCGTGATCTATCGCGAGCTGTTCCCGTCCGGCCTCACTCTGCTCGACAAGGGACATCTGGGCGAACTGGGCACAAGCCACCTCGTCGCGCGGCAGGAACTGCGCGCGCTGCTGGCGGGGCTGAACCTGCCGATGCCCGCCAAGGCGGGCGATCAACCCGCCGTGAGCCTGCCCGCCAATCCTCCTCTCGCCGTCAACGGATGAAATATCTCTGGCTGCTGCTGCTCGCCGCCGTGGCGTGGCGGCTTGTCGCGGGACGCTGGCCGTGGGAGATGCTCCGCCGCCGGGAACCGGGGCGATCTCCCGCGCGTTCGGAGGATGCGGAAAGTGCCCGCCTTTTGCTGGGGGTGCCACAGGGCGCGCAACGGCAGCAGATCATCGAAGCGCATCGCCGTCTCGTCGCCACGGTTCACCCGGATCGCGGTGGAATGCACGAACTGGTGATCGAAGCCAACGCGGCGCGCGATACGCTTCTCTCGGAACTCGAACATTCCCGTCAGGAGACAGCATGAGCCATCGCTTCGACCCCACGGTCCTTCGCGAATACGACATCCGGGGCATCATCGGCGAAACGCTGGGACCGGACGACGCGCGCGCCATCGGCCGGGGGTTCGCCACGCTGCTGCGCCGCGCGGGTGGCCACAAGGTGGCCGTGGGCTATGACGGGCGGGTCAGTTCGCCGGTGCTCGAAGAGGCGCTGGTGGCAGGATTGACGGCGAGCGGCGTCGACGTGGTCCGCATCGGCATGGGGCCGACGCCGATGCTATATTACGCCGAAGCCTCAGCCGAAGACGTGGAAGGCGGCATTCAGATAACTGGCAGCCACAATCCCGCCAATTACAATGGCTTCAAGATGGTATTTCGGGGCCGTCCGTTCTTCGGGGACGATATCCAGACGCTCGGCCGCATGGCGGCGGCGGGCGACTGGATCGACGGAGAGGGCCAGACCGAGCGCCGCGAGGTCCTCGGCGCCTATATCGACCGGCTGCTCGCCGGGCTGGACGGCATCGACCGCGACGCGCTCTCGCGCCTGCGCATCGGCTGGGACGCGGGGAACGGCGCCACCGGCCCCGCGCTCGAACTGCTGACCGCGCGCCTGCCGGGCGAGCATCACCTTCTCTTCACTGAGGTCGACGGCAATTTTCCCAATCATCATCCCGATCCTACCGAGGAAAAGAACCTCGCGGATTTGCGGGCACTGGTCGCGGCCAAGAACCTCGATTTCGGAATTGCTTTCGACGGCGACGGGGACCGGATCGGGGCTATCGACGGGCAAGGGCGCGTGATCTGGGGCGACCAGTTGCTGATGATCTTTGCCGAAGACCTGCTGAAGGACGTGCCCGGAGCCACGATTATCGCCGATGTGAAGGCGTCACGCGCGCTGTTCGACCGCGTGGCCGAACTGGGCGGCAAGCCGCTGATGTGGAAGACGGGTCACAGCCTGATTAAATCCAAAATGAAGGAGACGGGCGCGCCGCTCGCCGGGGAAATGAGCGGCCATGTCTTTTTCGCGCACGGTTATTACGGATTCGACGACGCGCTCTACGCGGCAATACGGTTGATTGCCGCCTCGATCCGTCTGGACAAATCGGTCACGGACCTGCGCAGCGCGATGCCCGCCATGGTCAACACGCCAGAACTGCGCTTTCAGGTGGACGAAAGCCGCAAATTCGCGGTGATCGACGAAGTGAAGGAGCGGCTGGCCGCAAGCGGCGCGAACGTCGATGCGACCGACGGCGTGCGCGTATCCACCGCCGACGGCTGGTGGCTGCTGCGCGCCTCCAACACGCAGGACGTGCTCGTCGCGCGCGCCGAAAGCGACGGGCAGGCCGGGCTGGACCGGCTCATGGCCCAGATCGACGAGCAACTGGCGCTGTCCGGGTTGCGGCGCGGCCCGCAAGCGGGCCACTGATCGCGCATCAGATCAGCCAGATCGCCGGAGCAGCCGCTGCCAGCGCCGCCAGCCCCATCACGGCGGCTGGCGGTCCGCCGCGCGCCCATCCGGCAATGCCGATGCTCAATATCATCTTGAACAGCGAGTTCAGGACCAGAGGCGGCAGCAGGATCAGCCCCGCCGTGACCGGGTCGATCGCGCCAGACGGCAACCCGCCCATGGTCATGACCGCGCTGTCCACATCGAGCGCGCCGGAAATGGCGAGAACCGTGATGAGGCCCTGGTCCCCGTAACGCTCCAGCGCCATGCGGGCGATAACCGACGTCAGCATCACAAGCGCCATCAGGGCCAGCGCCGGCCCCAGCATCAGCAGGTCGTCCGGTATGGGCGCCGCTTTCCGTTCCCGTAACTCCTCCTCCCCCGCGCCGCCGTCGTGCATCAGGAACAGAGTCATGCCGCCAAGGCTCACGATAACGCCGGGAAGCGCCAGCATCCCGAAGGTCGGCAGCGCGAACGGCGCGACAGCCGCGACGATGATCGCCACGCGCAGGAACATCATCGCCGAAGCCGCCGCGATCGCGGCCTGAAACCCCACCGCCCGCGAAACGGGCTCTCGCATCCGCGAAGCCATGGCCGCCGTCACTGCCGTCGACGATATGACCGCGCCCGCCACGGCCGTCACCAGCGCGCCCCGCCGTTGCCCGATCAGCCGCGCGGCCCAGTGCCCCGCCAGCGAGAGCCCGCTCACCACCACCACAACCATCAGCAACCGCCGGGGATTCCATGCCCCGTATGGTCCGAACTGCCCTGCGGGCAGCAGCGGCCACACGACAAGCGCGATCAGCGCGAACCCCGCAAGCGCGCGCGTCTCGCTCTCGCCCAGCCACTGCGCCACCGGCCTGCGCCGCAGCGCCGCGAATATTGCCGTTCCCAAGGCGATAGCCGGCCAAAACGCCGCGACTCCCGTCCAATAGCCCGTCGCTGCTTCCATGCCGCACCGCTTCGGGCAAGCTCCCGCCAAAGGCAAGCCCATCACCCGGCAAGCCGCCAGACGAACGAAAAAGGGGACTCCACGAGGGAGTCCCCCTTTCCCGGTCCGCCGCCCACGGAGCGGCCCCGTTTCGCATTTGTCAGCGTTGCGCGGCGTTCGTCGGCGACTTGCCCGCGGCGGCTCCGCGCTTGTTCTTGTCCCCGTTCTCATCCCAATGCCGCGCCGAAAAATCTTTCACGCGCAGATTGTTCTGCACATGCTTCACGCCGAACACGTCTTCGACGCAGTCCTCGGCCCGGCGCTTGGCCGCGCGGCTGCCGACGAAGCCTTCAAGCGTCGCTTCGCCATCGGTCACGGTCACGGTTATGTCGCTGGCATCCACGATCCAGTCGCGCGTCAGGGCATCGTTGGCGTCATCGGTGATGCGGTCATCGGAACGCTTGTAGTTGGCGGGGCCGCGTCCGCGATGGTCCATTTCCCGCCTGCGTTTCGCGTCTTCGTTGCCGAACCAGCTTGCGATCTCGTCACCGGCGCGCGCCAGGAAGCCGCGCTCCTCCCCATAGCTGCGCCAGGTGCCGTAATCGCCCCCCACATCGGACGACGCCCCGAATGACGACAGGCCCGCGCCATAGCCCGTGCGGTTTCCGCTGACGAAATCTCTGCCGCCGTAATCGCTTCCGGTGAAGCTGGCATAGCCGGAACCGTAATCGGACTGCGCGCCGCCGTATCCCTGACGATGCGTCGCGGGATAGAGCACGCGGTCACGCCTCCCGGTTTCCCTCGCGCCGTCCGGCTGATCGCCGAAATCGCGGGGCAGGCTCTCTCCCCGATGCGGGTCATAATCCGCCGGGGCGCCGGAATAACCGCCATACACACTGCCCATCTGGGCCGCTGGCCGGTCACGCCCCGGCGCGCCGCCGTAGATGGCTTCATCGTGCCATTGCTGCGGCTGCCGGGGGTGATCGTAGTCGGGACGGTCGTGATCGGCCTGCCGGTCACGGTAATTGGGAGTGCGTTGATTCGAGGGGGCATTGCGGCCATAACGTTCGTTCATGATAACTCTCCAGGAGTTCGCTGCCTGATGGGCATGCGGCGGATCGTCGGCGGCAGCAGCCAAAATCCTCCGCCCCTGTCCCACTGCTTAAATGCGGATTTCCCTCCGGGAGTTTCCCGTCCGAACGCAAGCCCCGGTCCGTCCGGCGCAATGCACAAAGACGCGGGCGCTCCCTTGCAAACCGGCGGGTGTTCGCCAAATTATCGCGATGCCGCCATCCGCCCACTTGCCCCCCGAAATCGCGGCGTGGTTCGACGCGAAACGATGGCGCGTGCGGCGCCATCAGGCAGACATGCTCGCCGCCGACGCCCGGGGCGCCCACGCGCTGTTGGTGGCCGATACCGGCGCGGGCAAGACGCTGGCCGGTTTCCTGCCGACGCTGGCCGCGTTCTGCCCGTCCATGACGGGCGGCAATACGCCCCCCGACGGGTTGCACACGCTTTACGTCTCGCCGCTCAAGGCATTGGCACATGACGTCCGGCGCAACCTGATCGAGCCTGTCGAGGCTATCGGCCTGCCCCTGCGGATCGAAACACGCAGCGGCGACACGCCGTCAGAACGCAAGGCGCGCCAGCGCGCCCGGCCGCCGCATATCCTGCTCACCACGCCGGAATCGCTCTCGCTGCTGCTCAGCTACCCTGAAAGTTTCGCGATGTTCGCAGGGCTGCGATGCATCGTCATCGACGAGGTCCACGCTTTCGCCAGCGGCAAGCGCGGCGACCTGCTGGCGCTGTCCATGGCCCGCCTGCAAGCAGCCGCGCCGCATATGCGCCGCGTGGCGCTTTCCGCGACCGTCGATGATCCCGACAGCTATCGCGCATGGCTCGCCCCCCGGAAATCGCCGGAGGGGGACGATATCGGCAGCGTCGCGCTGGTGCGGGGGGAAAGCGGCGCGCAGCCCGATCTGCGCATCCTGTTGCCCGATGAAGAACGCGTGCCGTGGAGCGGCCATGCCGCGACATGGGCCATCCCGCGAATCCATCGGGAGATTCGCGAGCACCGCACCACACTGATTTTCACCAACACGCGCTTCCTCGCCGAATACATCTTCCAGCTTCTGTGGGACATCAACGACGACAAGCTGCCCATCGGCATCCACCATGGATCGCTTTCGCGCGAGGCGCGGCGCAAGGTGGAAAATGCCATGGCGCAAGGGCGGCTGCGCGCGCTGGTCTGCACGGCGAGCCTCGACCTCGGTATCGACTGGGGCGACATCGACCTCGTTATCCAGATGGGCGCGCCCAAGGGGTCGTCGCGCCTGCTGCAACGCATCGGCCGGGCCAACCACCGGCTCGATTGCCCCAGCAAGGCGCTGCTGGCGCCGGGCAATCGCTTCGAGTTCCTCGAAGCCGTGGCCGCGACCGAAGCCGTCGCGGAAGGGCAGCGGGACGAAGACCGTTTCCGGCCCGGCGGGCTGGATGTCCTGGCCCAGCACATCATGGCCTGCGCCTGCGCCGCGCCATTTTCCGAAAAGGCGTTACTGGCCGAAGTGCGTTCCGCCCTGCCCTACGCCGGGATCGACGCCGAAGCCCTGCGCCGCGTGCTCGATTTCGTCGCGACCGGCGGCTATGCTCTTCGCGCCTATGACCGCTTTCGCCGCATCACGCGCGACCGGAACGGCCTGTGGCGCCTCACCCACCCGGAACATGCGGCACGGCACCGCCTGAACGCGGGGATCATCGTCGATGCCGAGATGCTCGACGTGCGCTTCCGGGGAGGCGGGAAGGGCAACGGGGGCAAGTCGCTGGGCCGGGTGGAGGAAGCATTCGGTGCCAGCCTCAAGCCCGGCGACACGTTCCGCTTCGCCGGAATGGACCTGGAAGTCGAGGCCCTGCGCGATCTGGAACTCTTCGTGCGCGCGGCGAAACGGTCGGCCACCATCCCCAGCTACATGGGGCAGCGCATGCCGATCAGCACGCATCTGGCGGACCGGGTGCGCCATCTGCTTCAGGACCGGGCGGGCTGGGCCCGGTTTCCCGACGACGTGCGCGAATGGCTGGAAGTGCAGGACTGGCGGTCCCACCTGCCCGGTCCAGGGCGACTGCTGGTGGAAAGCTTCCCGCATCTGGGCCACGAATACAGCGCTTTCTATACGTTCGAGGGCTGGAACGCGAACCAGGCGCTCGGCATGCTCATCACGCGCCGCATGGAGGATCGCGGACTCGGCCCGCTGGGCTTCGTCGCCAACGACTATGCTCTGGCCGCCTGGGGGCTGAAGCCCGCCGACGAGCCGGCGGCGCTGCTCTCTCCCGATATCCTGACGCACGAATTCGTGGACTGGGTGGAGCAATCCTACCTGCTGCGCCGGGCTTTCCGGGAAGTCGCGGTCATCTCGGGGCTGGTCGAACGACAGCATCCCGGAAAACGCAAAAGCGGGCGGCAAGTCACTTTCTCGACAGACCTCATCTTCGACGTACTTTCAAGGCACGAACCGGATCACCTGCTGATCGAAGCGGCCTGGGCCGATGCCCGCGCGCGAATGACGGACGTGGCGCGCATCGCCGACGTGCTCGACCGCGCGGCGCGGGAAGTGGATCATGTCCGGCTCGATCGCGTCAGCCCGATGGCCGTACCGGTGCTGACCATGATCGGGCGTGAAAGCCTGCCCGCGGGCGCGGCGGACGACCTGCTGCTGGCCGAAGCCGAAACACTGGCGGGCGCGGCGATGCGTCCGGCAGGCGGCCCCGCTCATCCTGCTGCCTGAAAGCTCCGCTGCGCCTGAAGGCCCCACTGTCCGAAGGTGTTGAGGGGGAGCGCATGGACAGTCCCGATGCAAAAAAGGGCGGCCCAATGCAAAAGGGGCGGACTCGCGCCCACCCCTTTTTACTATGTGTCGGACTGCCGCGCCGGGTTACGTGCCGGACGCCTTGCCGAATTCGGAATACTGTTCGTTGCCGACGAAACCGAACTTGGTGACCTTCGCGCCCTTGATGATGTTGAGGACCTTGGCCGACAGATCATAGCTGGCGTCCGGTTCCGGCTGGAACTGAAGTTCCGGCTCGGTCGGATAAGTCAGCGTTTCCTTGAGCATACCGAGAAGCTGCCCGCCCGAAACGTCGCTTCCGTTCCACAGGATCTTGCCGTCCGCGGTAAGCACGACCTTGTTCTTGATCGTGTCGGGCGGCGGCACGTCCGGCGGACGGTCCTGCGCCACGGGAAGGTCGATATCCACGGAGTGCGTGGCGACGGGGATGGTGATGATGAACATGATGAGGAGCACGAGCATGACGTCGATCAGCGGCGTCGTGTTCATTTCCATCATCGGCGAGCCGTCGTCCTTGCCGCCTGACATTGCCATCGAAAGATACTCCTAGAATTTCAGGCCGGTGCCGATCAACCGTTGGGGTCGATCGGGTTGGAAATGAACCCGACGGTCGGATAGCCGGAGATCTGCACGTTGTAGATCGCGCCGGCCACGCACCGCCACGGGGCATTCACGTCGCCGCGGATGTGCACCTGAGGCACCTTGTCGGGATTGGCCCGGAGGGCTTCCGGCCCGCCTTCGCGCTTGACGATCAGGTCAAGCCGCTTGAACGCCTGGTCGCGCAGTTCCTCCGACGACACCGGAGTGATGTTGTTGAAATAGATACGGCACTGGCCGTAGCGGGAAGCGCCTTCGAAACCCGGTTCACCCGCGCTCCGTCCCGCGGCATCCGTGGTAGACACGGAAAGCAGCAGGTTTTCGACCTTGTCCTTCGATTCCACCGACGTGAACACGGGAAGCTTCAACTTCTCGATCGTCTGAATCGCAACCGGAACCGCGATGAGGAAGATAATCAGCAGCACCAGCATCACGTCGACAAGCGGCGTGGTGTTGATGTCGGACATCGGGGTTTCTTCCGCGGCGCCGCCTACCGAAATCGCCATAGTGTCATCCTATCCTTCAGATTCTGCCCGGGAGGGCGACGGATCGGCATGCGGCGGCCCGTCGCTGCCGATCCGGGGCGGGCGGAGGCGATCGCTCCGCCCATGCACTCTCGCTTACGGCTTCGCCGGAGCGGCAGCCGGCTTTGCGGCCGGAGCGGCGGGCTTGGCGGCCGGAGCGGCGGTGAGCGCAGGCCTCACGACGCCCTTCGAATTGATGTTCGCCAGAACGTCGGTCGAGAAGCCAGAAAGCTGCTCGGCGATCCGCTTGTTGCGGGCCTGAAGGTAGTTGTAAGCAAGCACGGCGGGAACCGCGACGAGCAGGCCGAGCGCGGTCATGATGAGCGCTTCACCGACCGGACCGGCAACCTTGTCGATCGAGGCCGAACCGGCGAGGCCGATGTTGATGAGTGCGCGATAGATGCCGACGACGGTGCCGAACAGGCCGATGAACGGCGCGGTCGCGCCGACGGTGGCGAGGAACGGCAGGCCCGAAGCGAGTTTGGCATTGATCGAATTTTCCGAACGGGCGAGCGAACCGTGCAGCCAGTCATGCGCGTCGAGAGCATCGACCATCTTGCCGTGCTGGTCTTCGGCGGCAAGGCCATCATCGACGATCTGGCGCCATGCGCTGTTCTTGTCGAGCTTGGCGGCGCCTTCACGCAGCGAGTTCGCGCGCCAGAAGCCGGTGCGCAGTTCGCGGGCCTGACGAAGAATCTTCGACTGTTCGATCCACTTGGTGAAAAGGATGTAGAACGAGCCGAACGACATGACACCCAGAATGGCGACCGTGGCGTAGGCGATGAAGCCGCCCTGTTCGAGCGCTTCCTTGAAACCGAACTTGTTCTGCGGCGCCGCCTCGGCGGCAACGGCCAGGAGATCAACGATAAACATGCGGTTGGTCCTCTTAAATAGAATGTGCAGCTTGAAACGGGCCGGACAGGGTTACCCGGCCATTAGGCAGGTCAGTTGATGCGGTAGACAATCGCGGTCGTCGCCGATCCGGTCGTCGGGTTGCCCGCGTCGTCCAGCGCGGGATTGTAGCGGGCATAACGGGACATGCCGTTGCACGCCGCCTCGTCCAGATCGGAACTGCCGCTCGACGCGGTAACCGAACATCCGGCGACCCTGCCATCCGGCCCGATGGTGACACGAACTCCCACCCTGCCTTCGCGTTCCTCGCGAAGCGCGCGCGGCGGATAGTTCTCCTGGATTCGCGCGGCCCAGCTCGCCTGCCGGTTCGGCGACGCGCCACGGGCCTTGGATGGCGGGGGTGGCGGCGCGGGCGCGGGCGCGGGCGGCGCCAGAATGATTGGCGGCGGCGCGGGCGGCGGCGTTTCCACAGTCGTAATCTGCGGAGGAGCCGGGGCGATATTCACTTTCACCGGAGGAGCCACGGGCGGCGGGGGCACGTTTTCCACCTTCTTGGGAGGCGGCGGCGGCTCTTCCTTCTTGACTTCCTCCTTGATGTCGACGGTCGTCACCTTGTTGATGACTTTCTTGGCCGCCTCAAAGGCTAGCCCCGTGACGAGAGCATAAATCAAGACTACGTGAATGAGAGCAACGATGATCAACGCGGTAACACGATTACCGCTCATCGACTGGTCAGCGTAAGCCATTCAGACGCATCACTCCATAAGCATTGACCCGAGGGCATACCCCCAGGCTTCACGGCGACGGCGAAAACCACCGCTGCCATGACCAAACTTAACCAATCCACCCTGTATGGACTGCCGGGATTTACCCGACACCCCGCGAGGAAAGGTGGGAAATCCCGGGGCCAGCTTATGCTTTCGCCCCAATTTCGGCCTGCTTTAACGGCGAAGCCAACCCTGCGCAACGCCTTATCGGCACTTTTGCGCGAGTTAACTCATAATTCATCTTGGTTAAGGTGGAAAATGCGCGTGCGCCGCTTATCTGGTGGGTTTGGCCGCACGCCCGGAAGCAAAAAGCGTGGTCAGGAAAACGGGAGATTTCATAGCGATGCGAAAATGGCAACGACTGGGGATAAACGGCATCGCCATGGGGAGCCTGCTGTTGTTCGCACCCGTGACCACAGCCAACGCGCAGGTAGCACCACCGGTTGCGACATACGCGGATATTGCCGACCTTGCCGACTCGGCGCGAGTCGTCGTCAAGGCCAAAGTCCGCAAGATGGCCCGCGTTGATCCGGCGCGCGCCGCCAATGTGCCTCCCGGCCGCGCCCGCCATTACATGGAAGCCCGCACCATCTCCCTTATCACCGCCGGGGCGCCGATCGCCGCGAATCTGCGTTATCTTGCCGACCTGCCGCTGGATGCGCGCGGGAAACCGCCGAAACTCAAGAACGCCACTGTCCTGCTTTTCGGGCATACCGTGCCGGGCAACGCGGCGGAATTGCAGCTCGTTTCCCCCGATGCGCAATTGCCCTGGTCGCAACACAGCGAATCGATGCTGCGCGAGATACTCTATGAACTGGTCGCTCCCGACGCGCCCAAGGCGATAACCGGCGTGCGCGAGGCGATACACGTGCCCGGCACCTTGCGCGGCGAGGGAGAGACGCAGATATTCCTTGCCACCAGCGACGGTTCCGCCGCTTCCCTGTCCATCCGGCATCGCCCCGGCGAACCCCCGAAGTGGGGCGTCTCGTTTTCCGAAGTGACTGCCGAACTCGGCAATCCGCCCCTCCCCAACACACTGACATGGTATCGCCTGGCCTGCTTCCTGCCGAACCGGCTGCCATCCGGCGCGAACCACTCCGAATCGCGGGAAAGCAGAGCGCAGGCCGAAGCGGACTACCGCATGGTGCTGGGCGAACTGGGCGAATGCCCGCGCCTGCGCGGCTGAGTCTTCCGCACCGAAGTCTCGCCAGACGTTTCCATCGGCCGCGAAAATGCTCTAGGGCGCGCTGCCGAAAGGGGGCATCATGCCGGATACAGTGCCAGACAGTTTGAATTCGCAGCCACTGAGAATCGCGCTCGCCGGGCTGGGGACCGTGGGCGCCGGCGTCATCCGGCTGATCGAAACGAACGCAAGCCTGCTGGCATTGCGCGCGGGACGCCCTTTGCGGATCATCGCGGTAAGCGCGCGGGAACGAGCCAAGGATCGCGGCGTCGACCTCTCGTCCTACGCCTGGGAAGACGACATGACGCAGATGGCCGCGCGGAGCGATGTCGATGTCGTCGTCGAACTGGTCGGCGGGTCCGACGGTCCGGCGCTCACTCTGGCGCGCAACACCATCGGCAGCGGCAAGTCGCTCGTCACGGCCAACAAGGCGATGATCGCGCATCACGGGCTGGAACTCGCCCGGCTGGCGGAAAAGGCCGACGTGGCGCTGAAGTTCGAGGCGGCGGTCGCGGGCGGCATCCCGGTCATCAAGGGCCTGCGCGAAGGCACGGCGGCCAACGCGATCGAGCGGGTCTACGGCATCCTCAACGGCACCTGCAACTTCATCCTCTCCACCATGGAGGACACCGGCCGCGATTTCGCGGATGTGCTGGCCGAAGCGCAGGCGCGCGGTTTCGCCGAGGCCGACCCCACTTTCGACATCGAAGGGACGGACGCGGCGCACAAGCTGTCGATCCTCGCCGCGATCTGCTTCGGATCGCAGGTGGATTTCGCGTCGGTGGACACGCAGGGCATCTCCCGCATCCTGGCCGCCGATATCGCACAGGCCGATGCCCTGGGCTTCGTCATCCGGCTGATCGGCATGGCGGAAGCCGAAGCCGTCGACGGCGCCGTGCGCCTGTTCCAGCGCGTGCAGCCATGCCTCGTGCCGCTGGATCATCCGCTGGCCCATGTGGACGGGGCGACCAACGCCGTGGTGGCGGAAGGCAACTTTGTAGGGCGGCTGCTGTTCCAGGGCGCGGGCGCGGGCGACGGGCCGACGGCCAGCGCCGTGGTGGCCGACCTGATCGACATCGCGCGCGGCGAATGCGGCGTGCCGTTTTCGGTGCCCGTGGCCCGGCTCGAGCGCATGGCCCCCGCCGCGTCCGGCCACCGGCGCAGCCGCAACTACGTCCGCCTTACCGTGGCGGACAGGCCCGGCGTGCTGGCCGAAATCACTGCCGCCATGCGCGATGCGGGCGTTTCCATCGAAAGCCTGATCCAGAAGGGCCGCGCGGACGAGGGCGGCGAAGTCATGCTGGCGATGGTCACGCACGAAGGGCCGCAGGCCGGCGTCGACGAAGCGTTGCGAATGCTGGAAGGTTCGCCCAGCCTTACCGCGCCGCCGCTGGTGATGCCCATTCTGGGAGAATGATCCACCTTCGGCACACCGGCTCGACAAGCGCGCCGGCGCCCACTAATCGCTGCGCGCGATCCCAACGCAGGAGCATGGCCCGCTTATGACCTCGACCCCCGCCAGCAAAGTCCTTGACCGCGTGCTCGTGCTCGAAATGGTGCGAGTGACCGAAGCGGCCGCCATCGCGGCATCGAGCCTGATCGGCCGAGGCGACGAAAAGGCCGCCGACGCCGCCGCGGTGGAAGCCATGCGCAAGGCGTTCGACGAACTGGCCATCGACGGCACCGTCGTCATCGGCGAAGGCGAACGCGACGAGGCGCCGATGCTCTACATCGGCGAAAAGGTCGGCGGCGCGCGGGGCACCGGCCCGCGAATCGACATCGCGCTCGATCCGCTGGAAGGCACGACGATCACGGCCAAGGCCGGGCCGAACGCGCTGGCCGTGCTGGCCTGCGGCGAGGAAGGCTGCCTGCTGAACGCGCCGGACGTCTACATGGACAAGCTGGCAGTGGGGCCGGGCTACCCGGACGGCATCATCGACCTGGCGAAATCCCCCACCGAGAACGTCAAGGCGGTTGCGGCGCACAAGGGCGTCGAGCCGCATGAAATCATCGTCTGCGTGCTCGACCGTCCGCGTCATGCGGAACTGATCGCCGAACTGCGCGGCCTGGGTTGCGGCATCCAGCTCATTCCCGACGGCGACGTGGCGGGCGTGATCGCCGTTACCAACCCGGAAACGACGATCGACCTCTACATGGGATCGGGCGGCGCGCCGGAAGGCGTGCTGGCGGCGGCGGCCCTGCGCTGCGTGGGCGGCCAGTTCAACGGCAGGCTGCTGTTCCGCAACGAAGAGGAAAAGGCCCGCGCCCGCAAATGGGGGATCGAGGATCTCAACCGCATCTACAAGCTGGAAGAACTGGCCATGGGCGACTGCATCTTCGCGGCGACAGGCGTGACGGACGGATCGCTGCTGGACGGCGTGAAGCGCCTCAAGGGCGGCATCATGACGACCGAAAGCGTCGTCATGCGCGCCTCGTCCGGCACGGTGCGCTGGGTGCGCGGCGAACATCACCGCCAGGGCTGACTTCGTTCCCGGCGAAAGCGGCGGCCTGTCGCGCCGGGCAGTGAATTACCCGCGCCCGCATATTGCAATCCCATGACCGGGCTTTAGAGGCGGGCGCGAACGGGCTCGCGTATGGGCTCGCGGCAACGGCATTGACGGTTCGGGGACAGCGCAATGAAGATCATGGCGGGCAACAGCAATCTTCCGCTGGCGCGGGCGATCGCGGGTTATCTGGAAATCCCGCTGACCGACGCCAGCGTGCGGCGGTTCGCCGACGAGGAAGTCTTCGTCGAAATCCACGAGAACGTGCGCGGCGAGGACGTGTTCGTCGTCCAGTCGACCAGCTATCCCGCCAATGACAACCTGATGGAACTGCTGATCTGCATCGACGCGCTGCGGCGCGCCTCGGCGCGGCGGATCACGGCGGTGGTCCCTTATTTCGGCTATGCCCGGCAGGACCGGAAACCCGGCCCGCGCACGCCGATCTCCGCCAAGCTGGTGGCCAACCTGATTACGCAGGCCGGAGCGGACCGCGTGCTGTCGGTCGACCTTCATGCCGGGCAGATCCAGGGGTTCTTCGATATTCCCACGGACAATCTCTATGCAGCGCCGGTGATGGCCGCCGATATCCAGGCGCGCTACGGCGGGCAGGAACTGATGGTCGTCTCGCCCGACGTCGGCGGCGTGGTGCGCGCCCGCGCGCTGGCCAAGCGGCTGGACAATGCCCCGCTCGCCATCGTCGACAAGCGGCGCGACCGGCCCGGCCAGTCCGAAGTGATGAACATCATCGGCGACGTGGAAGGCCGTGCCTGCATCCTCATTGACGACATCATCGATTCGGGCGGCACGCTGTGCAACGCGGCGCAGGCGCTGCTCGATGCGGGCGCCGTCAGCGTCACGGCCTATATCAGCCACGGCGTGCTGTCCGGCGGCGCGGTGGCGCGCGTGAACGGCTCCGCATTGAAGGAACTGGTCATCACCGATTCGATCCTGCCGACGGACGCGGCGCGCGATTCGAACCGCATCCGCTTCCTGCCGATCGCCCCGCTGATCGGCGAGGCAATCCGCCGCATCGCGGACGAAAGCTCAGTGTCCAGCCTGTTTGACTAGGGCCGATCGACATCCGGCCCCCACGGCCTGCCGGGGCGGTCGCGCGTCATACCCAGGGGCGTGACTGCCCCGGCGTCAGCCGCTCCATCATTTCCAGCCGGTGCGCCTGCCGCGCTTCGAGCGTCAGCGTCAGGATCGGTTGCGGCGTCTCGACGAACTGGCGCGGCGACATGCCGAACAGTTCGGTAAAATCGCGGATCAGGTGGCTCTGATCGTAATAGCGCAGCATCAGGTCGTCCGCCTCGCCCTGATCGGCCACGCCGCGCAAGTGGCTGGCCATGTCCAGCGCACGGGCGCGACGCAGCACCTGCTTGGGCGTCAATCCGAAATCCCGGCGCACGATTCGCTCCAGCGTGCGCACTTCGACGTCGCACCTTCGGGCAATGGCCGCGACGCTTTCCGAAGGGTCCGCAAAGGCCAGCACCTCGAACCGCTGCGCCAGCGGGTCGATCACGAAGTCCTCGCTGCCCGGCAGTCCCGAACGCAACCAGTTCTCGAGCGCCAGCGCCAGTTCCTCCGCAGGAGCACGCGGGTCAAGCCGGGCGAGCACGGCTTCCGCATCGAATCCTTCTTCCTCGAAGGGAACGATCCGGTCCAGATAGTCTCCCATCGCCCGTGCCCGCCGCCGCCTTGACACGCCGGGCCGGATCACCGCGCCCACACTGACGAAGCTTCCCGTCACGGAAACCGGCATCCGCCGCGAATGCGGACCGGAGAAACAGGCGGACGGCCCTTCGTCCCACTGTCCTTCGCGCACTCGTGCCGCCCATTTCCCTTTCAGTTGAAGGCGCAAGACGGGAGCGTCGTTGAACAGTCCGCATTCGAGGCAGTGATCGTCGGGCGCATCGATAATCGTGACATAAATCCGCCCGATCCAGTGCGCGAGATCAGGCGCCGGGACACGATTGTAGGACAACGGCTGCCCATCGCGCGAGGCTCCGCCGCGGGAAGCCAGGGCCGGATCCACGGCGGGAAGCCTGCGTTTCATGCCCGATCCCGTCCCAATGCCGATCTCCACGCCGAAAACCGGGCGAGCGCTTCTCTCATGCTGCACTGCAACGCAAGCAGGAATTGATCCATTTTGTCTCACAAATCGCGCCGCGCTTGACGGCGAGGCGGCGAGGCGGGCATCGCCTGCGCCATGAACCTCGAACCCGACATCGCTCTCGCCCACCGGCTCGCCGACGCCGCCGGAGACGCCATCCGGCCCTTTTTCCGGTCGAACATGAACGCCGAACGCAAGGGCGACGCCACGCCGGTCACGCTAGCCGATCACGCGGCCGAGGAAGCCATGCGGCGCATCCTCAAGGCCGAAGTGCCGCGCGATGCCGTGATCGGTGAGGAAATGGGCGCGGCGACGGGCAATTCGGGCAGAAGCTGGGTGCTCGATCCCATCGACGGGACCACGGGGTTCCTGGCCGGACGGCCGATCTTCGGCACGCTGATCGCGCTGGTGATCGAAGGCTGGCCGGTGCTGGGCGTGATCGACCAGCCGGTGCTGGGCGAACGCTGGGTCGGCGCGGCGGGCATGGCGACGACCTTCAACGGCAGGCCCGCGCGTACCCGGCATTGCGCCGCCCTGGCCGAAGCGACGCTCGCCACTACCGGGCCGCATTACTTCGACGACCATGACGGCGCGCATTTCATGGGTCTTGCCGCCAAAACCGATCACCGCCGCATGGTCATGGGCGGAGACTGCTACAATTACGCCATGCTGGCGTCCGGCCATATCGACCTGGTATGCGAGGCGAACCTCAAGCTGCATGACTGGGCCGCGCTGGTGCCCGTGGTGGAAGGCGCGGGCGGAACGATGTGCGACTGGCGCGGCGAGCCGCTGCACGCCGGATCGTCAGGGCATGTGCTGGCGCTGGGCGATCCGGCGCGCGTCGACGATGTAGTGGAAGCCCTGGCCTGCCGTCATTAGAGGCTTCAGGTGCCGTAGCGCAGTTCCTCGCCGCGCTGCGTCATCCGGCAATGGCCGATGATCCGCTCAAGCCTGTCGCAATGCAGCGGGCGATGCAGGCGCAGGCCGATCACGCCGTCTCCCAGCCAGCGGACCTGGCAAGCCATATCCTCGAATCCGTCGATCACTGCCGTCACTTCATCGTGCATGCGCAGCCCGCGTGCATCGACATTGCTCACCCGGCAGCCGCCAAGCGAGATTTCCACCAGCAGACCGTCCAGAACCTCGCCTCCCGGCCCGCGCAGCCGGATGGCATGACGCACGGCGAAACGGCTGTTGTTGCGAATGGTGAGAAGCGCCACTGGAAAATCCCCCGCGCGCGGCATACGGCCGCATGTATTGAAACGAAATTACCACCTGCACGGTAAACAAGCGGTTTCCGTTGCGTTCAAGGAACGCGCATGGTCATTCATCCGTCCTGCGCCGGGCCGTGGCCTTTGCGCGCCGCACCGCCGCTGCCGTCGCGGCCTGTGTGACGGCCTTGCCTTTTTTCCTCCGCCCGATTAAGGGCCGCCGCTTCACGACACGGTTTCGGATCATTGATCGCAGTGATTCAACGGTCGGCCTGGCCATCAAGGGCTGCCAGGGCTGACTGGACGTGTCTCGAACGAAGGAGACAGAAATGCCCAAGCTCAAGACGAAGAGCGGCGTCAAGAAGCGCTTCAAGCTCACCGCCACCGGCAAGGTGAAGCATGGCGTCGCCGGCAAGCGCCACCGCCTGATCAGCCACAACGGCAAGTATATCCGCCAGAACCGCGGCACCGAGGTCATTTCCGACCAGGACGCGCGGGTCATCAAGAAATGGGCGCCCTACGGCCTCAACTGATCGGGAAGGATAGCACTCCATGTCACGTATCAAGCGCGGGACGACCACGCGCACCAAGCACAAGCGGCTTCTGGATCAGGCGAAGGGCTATCGCGGCCGTCGCAAGAACACGATCCGCGTCGCCCGTCAGGCCGTCGAAAAGGCGGGCCAGTATGCCTATCGCGACCGCAAGGTGAAAAAGCGGAACTTCCGCGCCCTGTGGATCCAGCGCATCAACGCCGCCGTGCGCGCCGAAGGGCTGACCTATTCGCAGTTCATCCACGGCGCCAGGCTGGCCGGCATCACGCTGGACCGCAAGGTCATGGCCGATCTGGCGATGAACGAAGGCGGCGTGTTTAGCGCCGTCATCGCGCAGGCAAAGGCGGCTCTGCCGGCGTAAGCCGTCACACCGCATTCGCTTCTGGGCGCGATTGAAAGGGCGTGGGCGGCAGGTGCCGTCCGCGCCCTTTTCGCGTCATCGGGATTCGTCATTCCCGCGGAGAAAGTAACGTGAGCGAGATCGATCAACTCAGGGAGAACCTGCTGGCCGCCATAGCCGATGCGGGGGACATGGCGCAGCTTGAGCAGGTGCGGGTCGCGGCGCTCGGCAAGCAGGGTTCGGTTTCGGGCCTCCTGAAAACGCTGGGCGCGATGACGCCGGAACAGCGGCAGGCCGAAGGGCCGCGCATCCATAGCCTGCGCGAAACCGTGAACGAGGCCCTTGCCACCCGCAAGGACGCGCTGGAAACCGCCGCGCTCGATGCCCGCCTTGCTGCGGAAACAATCGACCTCACTCTGCCCGCGCCCGAAACCCCGCGCGGCTCCGTCCATCCGATCAGCCAGGTGATGGACGAACTGGCGGAAGTGTTCGCCGACCTGGGCTTTTCCGTCGCCACCGGGCCGGAGATCGAGGACGACTGGCATAACTTCACGGCGCTGAACATGCCGGAAAGCCACCCGGCGCGCGCCATGCACGATACGTTCTATTTCCCGGACAAGGACGGAAAAGGACGTGCCATGCTGCTGCGCACGCATACCTCGCCGGTGCAAATCCGCGCGATGCTGGCGCAAGGCGCGCCCTTGCGGATCATCGCGCCGGGCCGTGTCTACCGCTCCGACAGCGACGCTACGCACACGCCGATGTTCCACCAGATCGAAGGGCTGGTGATCGACAAGGGCATCCATCTCGGCCACCTGAAATGGACGCTGGAAACCTTCCTGAAAGCGTTTTTCGAGCGCGACGACATCGTGCTGCGCCTGCGCCCCAGCTATTTCCCGTTCACCGAACCGTCCGTGGAAGTGGACGTGGGCTATACCCTGATCGACGGCAAGCGCGTGGTGGGCGGCGACCCGTCCCAGGGCGCGGGCGGCTGGATGGAAGTGCTCGGCTCCGGCATGGTCAACCGCCGCGTCATCGAATTCGGCGGGCTGGACCCGAACGAGTGGCAGGGCTTTGCCTTCGGCACCGGCGTCGATCGCCTCGCCATGCTGAAATACGGCATGGACGATTTGCGCGCCTTCTTCGATGGCGATGCGCGCTGGCTGTCGCACTACGGCTTTGCCGCGCTTGACGTGCCGACCCTTTCGGGCGGCGTGGGCACCCCGGCCTAGGAATCCCCGGACATGAAATTCACGCTCTCCTGGCTCAAGGACCATCTCGAAACCGATGCCTCGGTCGAGGATATCGCGCGCACACTGAACGCCATCGGCATCGAAGTCGAAGGCATCGAGGATCCGGCGGAAAAGCTGGCCGGCTTCCGCATCGCCCGCGTGCTGACCGCTGAGCGCCATCCGAACGCCGACAAGCTGCAAGTGCTCTCCGTCGATACGGGGGACGAAATCAACGGCGGCAGGCCGCTTCAGGTCGTCTGCGGCGCGCCGAATGCGCGCGCGGGGCTGGTCGGCGTGCTCGGCCTGCCCGGCGCCGTGGTGCCCGCCAACGGCATGGCGCTGAAAGTCGCCGCCGTACGCGGCGTCGAATCGAACGGCATGATGTGCTCGACTCGCGAACTGGAACTGGGCGAGGACCATGAAGGCATCATAGAACTTTCGGCAGACGCGCCTGTGGGCACACCCTTCGCCGAATATCACGGCGCCGATCCGGTGTTCGACGTAGCGATCACGCCCAACCGGCCGGACTGCATGGGCGTGAACGGCATCGCCCGCGATCTGGCGGCGGCGGGACTGGGGACGTTCCGCGCTGCTTCCGCTCAGCCTGAACCTGTCGATGGCGCGTTCCCCTGCCCCGTCGCCATCCATGTCGAGCACGGCAGCGGCTGCCGCGTATTCGGCGGACGCGTGATTCGCGGCGTGCGCAACGGTCCTTCGCCCGAATGGCTGCAAGCCCGGCTCAAGGCCGTGGGCCTGCGCCCCATTTCGGCGCTGGTGGACGTGACCAACTTCTTCTCGCTGGATCAGGCCCGCCCGCTGCACGTCTATGACGTGGCGAAGCTGACGGGCGCGGTTTCCGCGCGGCGGGGACGGGAGGGCGAGAGCTTCCTCGCGCTCAACGAAAAGACCTATGGCGTTACGCCGGACGATTGCGTGATCGCGGACGACGCGGGCGTACTCGGCCTCGGCGGCGTGATGGGCGGCGAGCATAGCGGCGTGACCGAAGACACCACGGACGTGCTGCTGGAAGCGGCATGGTTCGATCCCGAAAGCGTGGCCGCCACCGGGCGCCGCCACGCCATCACGTCCGACGCCCGCGCGCGGTTCGAGCGCGGCGTCGATCCCATGATGATCGCGGCAACGCTGGAAAGCGCGACCCGGATGATCCTCAAGCTCTGCGGCGGCGAGGCTTCGGAACGCGTCATCGCCGGCGGCTATGACGATCCCGCCCATACGGTTTCCTACGATCCCGATCTGGCCCGCACTCTGGCCGGAGTGAACATTCCGGCGGCGGACCAGCGCGCCATTCTGGACAATCTGGGCTTCGCTGTCAGCGATGACTGGCGCGTGACTGTGCCCGGATGGCGGCCCGATATCGTCGGCGCGCCGGACATCGTGGAAGAAGTGATCCGCATCCACGGGCTGGACCGGATCGCAAGCGTGCCCCTGCCCCGCACTGATGGCGTGGCTCTGCCCACCGCGACGCCCGCGCAGAAGCTGGAACGCCGCCTGCGCCGCGCCGCCGCCGCGCGCGGGCTGCACGAAGCCGTGACATGGTCGTTCCTGCCGGAGCGGGAGGCGCAGGCGTTCGCTGTCGAAGGCCAGCCGCTCTGGGTGCTCGCCAATCCGATCAGCGAGGACATGAAAGCCATGCGGCCCTCGCTGCTGCCCGGCCTGCTTGCCGCCGTCCGGCGCAACGTGATGCGCGGCGCTGCGGGCCTGCGCCTGTTCGAGATCGGCCGCCGCTATCTGCGCGGAGCCGAAGGGGCGAGCGACGAACGGCTTTCGCTGGGCGTGGTGCTGGCAGGCGAGAAAACGCCCCGCAACTGGCAGACCGGCAAAGCCGCTCCGTTCGATGCCTTCGATGCCAAGGCAGAGGCACTGGCCCTGCTGGCAGCGGCGGGCGCGCCGGTGGACAACCTGCAAGTGATGGGAGAGGCGGGGCCGCAGTTCCATCCGGGCCAGTCCGCCACGCTGCGGCTGGGGCCGAAGACCATTCTCGCCCGCTTCGGGATGCTGCATCCGGCGATCCTCAAGCAGTTCGACATCGGCGTTCCGGTCGCGGCGGTGGAACTGTTCCTTGATGCCATCCCGGCACGCAAGGCGTCCGGCTTTGCCCGCCCGCACTATGCGCCGCCCGCGCTTCAGGCCGTGACGCGCGATTTCGCGTTCCTGGTGCCGGATACCGTTCCGGCGGGCGATCTGGTTCGTGCGGTGCGGAATGCCGACAAGGCCAGCATCGTCGCGGCACGGCTGTTCGACGACTTCCGCGGCGCTGGCGTTCCCGATGGGCACAAGTCGCTGGCCGTGGAAGTGACGCTGCAACCGCGGGACAAGAGCTTTGACGATGCGCAGTTGAAGGCGATCGCGGACCGCGTGACTGCCGCCGCCGCGAAGCTGGGCGGCGTGTTGAGAGGCTGAAACCCATGAAAACCGCTTTCGTCACAGGCGCGACGTCCGGCATCGGGCAGGCCTGCGCCCGCGCCTTCGTGGCCGCCGGGTGGCGCGTGGTCGGCACGGGCCGCCGCGCGGACCGGCTGGACGCGCTGCGCGAGGAACTGGGCGATGCGTTCCACCCCGCCGCGTTCGACGTGTGCGACGAAGCGGCGCGTGATGCGCAACTGGCCGCCTTGCCCCCGGCTTTCGCGCAAGTCGATTGCCTGGTGAACAACGCCGGGCTGGCGCTCGGCACCGCGTCGGCGCAGAACGCCGATCTGACGCAGTGGAAGACGATGATCGACACGAACGTCATGGCGCTCGTGTCCCTCACGCACAAGCTGCTGCCCCTGCTGATCGAGCGCAAGGGCGCGATCGTCAACATCTCGTCCGTGGCGGCGACGTATCCCTATACCGGCGGCAACGTCTATGGCGGCACCAAGGCCTTCGTCCGGCAGTTCAGCCTCGGCCTGCGGTCTGACCTGCACGGCACGGGCGTGCGCGTGACGTCGATCGAGCCGGGCATGGCGGAGACGGAGTTCACGCTGGTCCGCACCGGCGGCAACCGGCAGGCGCATGACGCGCTCTATACCGGCGCGAACCCGATGACGGGGGACGACATCGCCGCGACCGTGCTATGGGTGGCAAGCCTGCCGCCGCACCTCAACATCAACGCGCTGGAAATGATGCCGGTGAACCAGTCCTTCGCGGGCTTCCAGGTGGCGCGCGATCCGGCGTAAGCGGCGATTGCGGCCCATCTACTCCATTGCGGCAAACCGTCAGGCTCCCTAAGGGCCGCGCGATGACCAGCAACCGCCGCACCTTCGCCATCATCTCTCACCCCGACGCGGGCAAGACGACGCTCACCGAAAAGCTGCTGCTGCAAGGCGGCGCGATTCATCTGGCGGGCGAAGTGAAGGCGCGCGGAGCGGCGCGGCGCGCCCGGTCCGACTGGATGAAGATCGAGCAGCAGCGCGGCATTTCAGTGACGTCCAGCGTGATGACGTTCGAGCGCGCCTTTGACGATTTGGGGGGCATCACCTTCAACCTGCTCGATACGCCGGGACATGAGGATTTCTCGGAAGACACGTATCGCACGCTCACCGCCGTCGATTCGGCGATCATGGTGATCGACGCGGCCAAGGGGATCGAGCCGCAGACGCGCAAGCTGTTCGAGGTCTGCCGCCTGCGGTCGGTGCCGATCATCACCTTCGTCAACAAGGTGGACCGCGAAGGGCGCTCACCCTTCGAGCTGCTGGACGAAGTGGCCGACGCGCTGGCGCTGGACGTCAGCCCGCAAAGCTGGCCGCTGGGCATGGGCGGCACGTTCCAGGGCGTGCTGAATTTCGCGGACGGGCTGGTGAGCGTGCCGGAAGGGCCGAGCAAGGAATTCCTGGGCGCGCGCGATGTGCCGCCGCCGCTGGATGACGCACTGGCGGAGGAAGTGGAACTGGCGCAGGCAGGATACCCGGAGTTCGATCTGGACGCCTATCGCCACGGTGACCTGACACCGGTCTATTTCGGCTCCGCGCTCAAGAACTTCGGCGTCACCGAACTGATCGACGCCATCGCGCGCCATGCCCCCCCGCCGCGCCCCCAGCCCAGCGATGAAGGCGAAATCACGCCCGACCGCGATGAAGTGACGGGCTTCGTGTTCAAGGTGCAGGCCAACATGGACCCGCAGCACCGCGACCGTATCGCGTTCATGCGGCTGGTATCCGGCACGTTCAAGCGCGGCATGAAGCTGACCCCCTCCGGCCTCGGCAAGCCCATCGCGGTTCATTCGCCCATCCTGTTCTTCGCGCAGGATCGCGAAATCGCCGATACGGCGGAGCCGGGCGACATCATCGGCATCCCCAACCACGGCACCTTGCGCGTGGGCGACACGCTTTCGGAGCGCAACCGGGTGCGCTTCACCGGCCTGCCCAATTTCGCGCCGGAAATCCTGCGCCGCGTCGTGCTGAAAGACCCGACCAAAACCAAACAGTTGCGCAAGGCACTGGACGACCTCAGCGAGGAAGGCGTTATTCAGGTGTTCTATCCCGAAATCGGCAGTCAGTGGGTGGTCGGCGTGGTCGGCCAGTTGCAGCTCGACGTGCTCGTCAGCAGGCTCGATGCGGAATACAAGGTGGAAGCCGCGCTGGAACCCGCCCCGTTCGACACCGCGCGCTGGCTGAAAGGCAACGACGCCGCGCTGCGGGGTTTCGCCGATTTCAACAAGGCCAACCTCGCGCGCGACCGGGACGGCGACCCGGTGTTCCTCGCCCGTTCGGCATGGGATGTCGGCTATCAGCAGGAGCGCAATCCCGACCTGACCTTCAGCGCCACGAAGGAGCGTTGAACGCGCACGGCTTGCCGCCAGCCCACACGCTCCCTATTTTCGCGGCCGTGAAACTGACGTTCGCCAGCTACAACATCCGCAAGGCCGTGGGACTGGACCGCCGCCGCGATCCAGACCGCATCCTTTCCATCCTGCGCGAGATCGACGCGGACGTGATTGCCTTGCAGGAAGCGGACCGGCGCTTCGGCAGGCGGGAAAGCGTGCTGCCGCGCGGTGCGCTGGACGACAGCCCGTGGAAGGCGGTGCCTTTGTCCACCCGGCCGGAATCGCTGGGCTGGCACGGCAATGCCCTGCTGGTGCGCCGCTCGCTGGAGATCGAGGATGCATCGGTCGTGCCTTTGCCCACGCTGGAGCCGCGCGGCGCGATCCGGGCGGACCTCACCGCCGAGGG
>Ga0265293_10002857_pt1 | contig 33399 bp, 50 predicted proteins | sample Munlanlewell138R_FD_192505 | JGI IMG/M metagenome (GOLD analysis project Ga0265293, IMG submission 192505) | Leachate microbial communities from a municipal landfill in Southern Ontario, Canada - Leachate well 138R | ecosystem: Engineered > Solid waste > Landfill > Unclassified | place: Canada... | reverse complement strand
TACAACACCGACCGTGCCCACACGGGCCGGTGGACCCGTGGGCGCACGCCACACGCCGTCCTCGGAAAGGCGAAGATGTGGTGACTCACGACGGATACACCTGTCGCCAGATCTCGGGGATAGGACAATCTAGACGCCGTTGCAGGGGGACGCCGGCGCGTGACCGCAGCATGGTCTCGGCACTGCCTGCGCGGGGATCGTGATGCGTGGGTGATGGCGCGGCTGGAGGCCGGTCAGGGACGCTTCAAGGGCAACGTGTCCCCCACCCGGGGGCACGCGAGTGGAGGTCACTCATGCTCGGATGGGCACTCTTGTTCCTGATCCTCGCGCTGGTCTTTGCCGTCCTCGGCTTCGGCGCGCTCGCAGGACTCGCGGCCACGTTCGCCAAGGTCGTCTTCGTGGTGGCCCTGGTGCTGCTCGCGATTTCGCTGCTCACCGGACGGCGGACCGCCGTCTAACGGCGCACCTCATGCCGGCCTCGTGCCGGGCTGAGACAGCACGGAGCCGTCTGCCGGCGCCCGCGTTACGCAGGCACTGGCAGACGGCTCCGGTGGTTTCAAGGCCGCGCTAGAAGTGGTCGGTGATGTAGTGGTCCGCGCGGATGGCGGCCGTCGCCCCATCACCGGCCGAGGAGACCACCTGCCGAGCCGCGTCGGCGCGGACGTCGCCCGCCACGAACAGGCCGGGCACGGGAGTCTCCATCCACGCGTTCACGCAGGCGTGCTTGCCCGCGTCCATCGGCACGATGCCCTCCAGCAGGTTCGAGTTTGGCGTCTGGCCGATGAAGATGAACACGGCGCTCATGGGCATGCGTGTGACCTCGTTGGTCTTCACGTTGCGCACCGTAATCGCCTCCACCTGCCCCTTGGCGACGTCCCCGTGGATCTCCTCCACCACGGAGTCCCACAGGAACTCCATGTTCTCGGCAGCGAAGGCGCGCTCCTGCAGCACCTTCTGCGCCCGGAGTTCATCGCGACGGTGGATCAGGATGACCTTGGAGGCGTAGCGCGTCGTGAAGACGGCCTCTTCCACGGCGGCGTCGCCACCGCCCACCACGGCCACCTCCATGTTCTTGAAGAACGCCGCGTCACACGTGGCGCAGTAAGAGACGCCCTTGCCCGTCAGTTCCACCTCGCCCGGAATGCCGAGTTTCACCGGATCCGCCCCCGCCGTAACCAGGGTTGCCTTGGCGATAAAGTCGCCGCCCCCGTCCGTCCTCAGGGCAAAACGGCCGTCCTCCAGCACCTGCAGGTCCGTGACCCGTGCGTAGACGGTCTCCATGCCGAACTTCTCGGACTGCTGGTGCATGGCCATGGCGAGTTCGAAGCCACCCACGCCGTCCGGGAAGCCGGGGTAGTTCTCCACCCGGTCGCTCGTCGCGATCTGGCCGCCCAGCACGCCGCCCTCGAACAGTACGGTGGTGCGCAGGGCACGCGCGGCGTAGAGGCCGGCCGCGAGGCCCGCCGGCCCGCCGCCGATGATCGCGATGTCCACCTCGCGCGGGGCCTGGTTCTCGTTGGTCACGGAGTCGTCTCCATCAGGTGCGGGAAATAGCGCAGGGGGCGGGCAAGGAAGAGGGCAATCCGCCTCGCATCGGGACGCGGGGAGGACTGCCCACTCGGTGCTCGGTCAGGGCGTAGCGTCCGCCTACGCGAGCGCTGCGTCCAGGTGGCGGGCCAGGTCGCTCTTGGGACGGAAGCCCACGACCTGCCCGGCGACCTCGCCGTCCTTGAAGATCAACAGCGTGGGGATAGAACGGATGCCAAACTGCGAGGCGACCTTCGGGTTGTCGTCCGTGTTCAACTTCACGAACTTCACCTTGCCGTCATAGTCGTTGGCGAGTTCCTCCACCACCGGCGCCACCATGCGGCAGGGGCCGCACCACGGCGCCCAGAAGTCCACCAGGACGGGGACGTCGCTCTTCAGGACGTCGCTCTCGAAGGTTGCGTCGGTCGTGTCAGTGGGGTGGGCCATCAATCGGTCCTTTCATGCTCGATGGTCGGAAGCCAGCCACGCGCCTGGCCGGCCGTCCGGGACGCGCCCCTCACCGCGAGGAGTACGCCGGATCGGAGGCCCGTCATGCCCGCGAGCGCCGCCGCCTAGACTCGTCACAGGGACAGCCCCGACCAGCGCTCATTGACAGGGGAACCACCGCGCACCTAGTATGCTAGATACCCGGTGGGGGTATGTCAAGCCTCGTCCCACCGGATTCCTCGACGTCCGCCCCGGCGAGGGACAGAGGCTGCGGAGGACGGCGATGACCGCCAGCAATACCCCGGCCGTCAACGAGGCCCTGCTCACCCGCCTCCGCCGCATCGAGGGCCAGGTGCGGGGCATCGCCAGGATGCTGGAAGACGGGCGCACCTGCGAGGACGTGGTGACGCAGTTGATGGCGGTTCGCTCCAGCATCGATACGGTGGGCGCCGCCGTGCTGGACGAGCACCTCTGCGCCTGCACGCAGGACAAGGATCCCGCCGCCCAGGTGGCCGCCCTGCGCGAGGCGATGAAGTTGTGGTGGCGCTTCGCGCCGTCAGCCGGCTCCGCCGGCCCGGACCCGGACCACCCCGGCGCATCCTCACCACTCCCGCTGGACCGAGCCTAGCCCGTCACCCTTCGCCCGCCGCCGCCTCCAGCGCGCGCACCATGCCGCCCTCCACCGCGTCGTTCGCGGTGCGGATGGCGCTGCGGACGGCGTCGGCGTCGCTGCGGCCGTGGCCAATGAACACCCCTCCGTCCACGCCCAGCAGCGGGACCGCCCCGTACACGCGATAGTCCAGCCGGTCGCGCACCCCTCGGAGCGAGGGGCGGAGCAGGACGCCGCCCACACGGTTGCGCCACGAGGCCGCGGAGGCGTCCCGCAACTGTTCGAAGAGCAGCGTGACAATGCCCTCAGCCAACTTCAGGCAGATGTTCCCGGTAAACCCGTCCGTCACGACCACGTCGGCCGCACCCGACAGGATCTCGCGGCTCTCCACGTTGCCGATGAAGCGCGCCAGACGTTCGTCCTTCGCGAGCAACTCGTGCGTCTCCGTCACCAGCATGGAGCCCTTGGAGGACTCCTCACCGATCGAGAGCAGGGCAACCCGCGGCTGGGCCACGCCGTACACCGCGCGCAGGTAGGCCTCGCCCATGTAGGCGAACTGGACCAGGTGGCTGGGGCGGGCGTCTGCATTCGCGCCCACGTCCAGGAACATCACCCGGCCGCCGTCGGTGGTGGGCAGCACCGCGCCCAGCGCCGGGCGCTCCACGCCCTTGATACGGCCCAGCACGCCCAGGGCCGTCGCCATCGCCGCGCCCGTGTTGCCCATGGAGACCAGCGCGCCGGCCTCGCCGTTCTTCACCAGTTCCATGCCCACGTACAGGCTCGTCTCGCGCTGGCGCCGCGCCTCGCGGGCAGCCTTGTCGCCCATGCCCACCACGTCCGGCGCATGCACGATGCGCAGGCCAGAGGGCACGCCGCCACGCTCGTTCAGCGCGTGCCCCAGGGCCTCCGAGTTGCCCACCAGCGCCACGGGGATGCCCTCCCCGGCCGCCAGGAGCGCGCCCTCGATCGTGGAGCGCGGCGCGTCGTCGCCCCCCATGGCGTCCAATGCGATCACGGCGCTCACTCGTCGCGCTCCTCATCCCCATGTTCTCGCGAGGCGTCGTAGACGTAGCCCACGTCGTCGTCCGCGGCCTGGAGGATCATCACCAGCCGGTCAGCGCCGTCGTGGTACGGCTCGAACTCGTACCCCGCGAAGCGCGCGGCCACGCGCAGTCCAGCGAGGCGTGCCGCCAGTTCGAGTTCGGGCGCGGTGAAGGTGCGCAGGAGGAACTCGGTGGTGACGCGCGTCAGCCGGCCCTGCGCGTCCGCGACGTCGTAGTGCCAGGTGACCTCCTTGATGCCCTCGGACGGGATCGCGTCCACGGAGACAACCTTGGTCACGCGCCCGTCGCCCCAGGGCTTCGTCCAGTGCTGGACCAGCGGCTGCGGGGACGCGTCGAAGTCGTCCGGGACCGGCGCCTCCACGTCGATCACCGCCACGCCGCCCGCGGCCAGGTGCCGCGCCATCGCCTCGAGCGCGAGCACCAGGTCGTCCGGCGTCTCCATGTGCTGAAGGGTGCCCAGCGGCGCCAGCACCACGTCAAAGCGGCCGCGGAGCCGGAGCGGTCGGAAGTCCGCGTCCACCATCGTCAGCGACACGCTGGCCTCCGCCGCGCGTGCGCGAGCCACGTCGAGCATGCCCGGGGAGAGGTCCACCGCCGTGACCTTCGCGCCCGCCTGCGCCAGGGGCACGGCCACGCGGCCGGTGCCGGCGCCCAGTTCCAGCACGCGCAGGCCGTGGATCTCCACCAGCCGCTCGTAAAAGGCGACGTCGTCCGCGAAGTCCTCGAAGTCCAGGTCGTAGAACTCGGCGATCGAGGCGAAGGGGTCGTCTGTTGGTGCGCTCACCTCGCGATGCTACGCGCCAGCCCGACAGGCCGCGAGGGGGTCACCCCCGCCTCCCCGCCCTCCCTCGACGCCCTCCCGTCGACGCCCAGCCTCGCCCCCATCCACATCCACACCGAGGCGCGAGTAGCATGCGCAGGTGACCACTGACCTCGACCGGCTGCCGCTGCTGATCCGGGAGATCCCGGACTTCCCGGCCCCCGGCGTCCTCTTCCGCGACATCACGCCGCTCCTCTACGACCCGCCCGCCCGTCGCGCCGTGCTGGACGCCCTGGCCGAGGCCGCCCGCGACATGGGCGCCACCCTGATCTGCGGCGTCGAGTCGCGCGGGTTCATCTTCGGTGTCCCGGTGGCGGAGCGGCTCGACGTGCCCTTCGTGCCCGTGCGCAAGCCCGGCAAACTGCCGCACGACATCGTCTCCGTCACCTACGCGCTGGAGTACGGCGAGGGCGAACTGGAGATGCACCGCCACCCGCCCGTACAGGGTCACCGCGTGGTCATCGTGGACGACCTCCTCGCCACCGGCGGCACCGCCTCCGCCGCCGCCCGCCTGGTCGAGGAGTGCGGCGGCCAGGTCGCCGGCTACGCCTTCGTGGTGGAACTCGCAGCCCTCGAGGGCCGCGCCGCCCTCGGCGAACGACCCGCGGTCGCCCTCGTCACGTACTGACGGCGGACCAGGGCGTTCCGAACGAACGGACTGGCGCGCTGCCCCCCGAGGAGTGCCGGGGCCGGTCGCCCCGGTGGACGCCATCCCCCTACACGGGCCTGTCCTAACATCCCGACATGACCCGCCCTCACGTCCCCTACGAACCGATCGCCTGGGCTGACGGCGCCGTGCGGCTCCTGGACCAGACCGCGCTGCCGGAGGAGACGCGCACCCTCGCGCTGGGAAGCGTGGACGAGGTGGCCGAGGCCATCCGCGTGATGCGCGTCCGGGGCGCGCCGGCGATCGGCATCACGGCGGCGTACGGCCTCGCGCTGGCAGCGCACCTGGCGCCGCAGGGGCCGGACGGGACGGCGGCAAAGGCGGTGCACCGCGCGGCCGAGGTGTTGGCGGCCACACGCCCCACGGCGGTCAACCTGCGCTGGGCCATCGACCGCGTCCTCCGCGCCATCGCCGGCTACGAGGGCGAGGCGACGGTCCGGGCGGCGGCTCTCGCAGAGGCGCGCGCCATCCACGAAGAGCAGCACGACGCCGACCGCGCGATGGCGGAGGCCGGCGCGGTGCTCTTCCCTCCCGGCGCCACCGTCCTCACCCACTGCAACACTGGCCCGCTCGCCACCGGCGGCCTCGGGACAGCGCTCGGCGTGATCGTGGAGGGCTACCGCGAGGGGCGGGTTGCCCACGTCTACGCGGACGAGACGCGGCCCCGCCTGCAGGGCGCCCGGCTGACGGCGTGGGAACTGCAGCAACACGGCGTCCCCTTCGACCTGATCGCGGACGCCGCCGCCGCCTCGCTGCTCGCGGCGGGACGCGTGCAGGCGGTGATCGTGGGCGCCGACCGCATCGCGAGGAACGGCGACACCGCAAACAAGGTGGGCACGCTGGGCCTGGCCGTGCTCGCGCAGCACTACGGCGTGCCGTTCTACGTGGCCGCCCCCGTCTCCACGTTCGACTTCGACAAGCCGGACGGCGCCGCCATCCCCATCGAGGAGCGCGACGCGTCCGAGGTGCTGGAGGTCGGTGGCGTGCGCGTGGCTGCGCCCGGCGCGTCCGCCCTGAACCCGGCGTTCGACGTCACCCCCGCGCCCCTGGTCACCGCCTTCGTCACGGAGGCCGGGGTGTTGCGCCCGCCGTTCGAGGAGCCCCTGGGCATGCTGGCCGCGCGTGCGGCGGCCCTGAAGCGAGAGCGGGCGGGATGAGCCTGCGCAGGGCCACCGGGCTCGAACTGCATCGCACGGGCTTCGGCATCTTCGCGCTGCACGAGGTGCGCTCGGAGCGCGGGGTGCTCGTCACCCTCGGCCGCCGCGAGCACAAGCGTGCAGCGGAGGTGGTGGAGGCGGGGGGCGCCGCCGCACTGCACGAAGAGGCCGGACGCACCCTGTGGTGGACCAGCGACGGCCTCTACTGGGACGACGAGGGACTGGACGCGGAGGCAGTGGCCCTGCTGGCGTGGGATCGGCGCCGCCGGCAGGACGCGCGCATCGAGCGCCTGCGCAAGGTACGGGCCGCGGACGAGGCGGTGGAGGTCGCCCGCCGGCAGCGCATCCCGGACGACGTGCGCATCTTCGTCTGGCAACGCGACGACGGCCGCTGCGTGCGCTGCGGCAGCGAGGACGACCTGCAGTTCGACCACGTGATCCCGGTCGCCCGAGGCGGCGGCAACGCCCCGGAGAACGTGCAGGTGCTGTGCGGCCCCTGCAACCGCCAGAAGAGCGACCACATCGCCTGACCGCCAACTCTCACGATCCCCACAGTCCCGCAGTCCCCACAATCTCGATGGCCTCTCGGGGGCCCGGTCTTGCGGACGGCCTCGCCGACAGGCAATCTCGTCCGTGACGTGCTCGCCAGCGGGCCACTGCTGAGGAACTGCCGGGCAGCGCGGGCGGAGGGGTGCAGGTGGCGGCCGGACCAGCACAGGCGGATGTCGGCGTGATCGGCGGCTCCGGCTTCTACGAGATGCCGGGCCTCACCGAGGCGCGCTCGGTCAGCATGGAGACCCCCTTTGGCGCCCCCAGCAGTCCCGTGGTGGTGGGCGCGCTCAAGGGCCGGCGCGTGGCCTTCATCGCACGACACGGGCGGGGCCACCACATCCTGCCCCAGGAACTCCCCTCCCGCGCCAACATCTACGCGCTCAAGGCACTGGGCGTGCGCCACGTGATCGCCGTCTCCGCCGTGGGGTCGCTCCGCGAGGAGGTCGAACCCCTGCACGCCGCCGTGCCGGACCAGGTGATCGACCGCACCTCCGGGCGCGAGCAGACGTTCTTCGGCGAAGGCGCGGTGGCGCACGTCGGCTTCGCGGACCCCTTCTGCCCCGAACTTGCCTCCCTGCTCGCGGGGGCGGCGGAGACCGCCGGCGTCACCACGCACCGAGGCGCCACGCTCGTGGTGATCAACGGCCCGGCATTCTCCTCGCGTGCGGAGTCCCACCTCTACCGGCAGTGGGGCGGCGACATCATCGGCATGACCGCAATCCCGGAGACGAAACTGGCGCGGGAGGCGGAACTGCACTTCGCCACGCTCTGCTTCGCCACCGACTACGACGTCTGGCACGAGACGGAGGCGGACGTCTCCGCCAACCTGGTGGTCGCGAACCTCCAGGCGAACGCGGCGAAGGCACGCGAGGCCGTCTCGACCGCGGTGGGCGCCCTCAGCGTCCTCCGCGAGGACTGCGGCTGCCAGGACGCACTCGGCTCCGCACTCATCACGCCTCGTGCGCACGTGCCGCAGGAGACGCGGCGGCGGCTGGGCCTGATCGTGGAGCGCTACTGGGGGGACCCGTCCGCGGAGGCGGCGACGTGACGGACGGCGCGATCGACCGTGGACACGCCGCCATGGCGGGCTACCAGGTCATGCCGCTGACCGACCGCCGCCAGATCGAGGCGCGCCTGTCAGAGGACCGCGCCTTCTCCGCGTACGCCCTGGGCCACCTGGAGCCTCAACTGTTCGCACAGTCCCAGTACTGGGGCGCGGACGGCCCCACCGGCCACGCCACCGTGATGCACTCGAACGCGCTGGGGTCGGTCACCGTGGCGGTGGGCGAGGCCGAGGCGGTGGCGGCCATCCTGTCGCTACACCCCGGGCCGCGCCTGGGTTACCTCTCCACTGGCGCGCCGGAGCACCTGCCGGCGCTGCGGCGCTCGCACCTGGTTACGGACACGCTGCAGATGGTGCGCATGTCCACCACCTCCTTCTCGTTCCAGGACGTGGACCCCGTGGACCTCCGCCCGCTGCAAGGCCGGGACGTGGCGCGCCTCAACGCCCTCTACGGGACAGAAGGAGGCCCCACGCACTACAGCGCGGAGGCAGTGGATCGCGCCATCTACTACGGCGCCTTCGACGGCGACCGCCTGGTCTCCGTGGCCGGCACGCACGTGGCCTCGCCGCACCAGTCCATCGCCGTGCTCGGCAACGTGTTCACGCATCCTCGGTACCGCGGGCGCGGGCTGGCGAAGCAGGTGACGGCGGCCGTCACGCGCGAGTTGCTGGCCCGAGGCTGCGGCGAAGTCGTACTAACGGTGAACCCGGAGAACACCCCCGCAGTCGCCGCATACAGCACCCTCGGATATCGTCAGGGCAGCGCGGTCGTGGAGGCTCGCCTGGAACGTCGAGACCTGCTCGGCCTGTCGCCACTGTGGCGCCGGTTCATGGCGCGCAGGCGGGGACGCCCTGACGGCGACCACATCGAGTGGGTGGGCCACCGCCCGCCCCGCTAGCCCGCCCGGGCTGTCAGACCAGACCGCCAGCCGGGACCACCACACCGCGCCCGGCGGCAGCCGGAGACTACCGGAGACTAGAGGAAGCACCATGACCACCAGTTTCGTTGGCGACATCGCAGACGCCACGCTCGCCCGCGCTGGCGTAGCCCGCATCGAGTGGGCAGCGCGGGAGATGCCCGTCATCAACCAGATCCGGGCGCGCTTCGCCAGGGAGCAGCCACTGAAGGGCATCCGCGTGGCGGCCTGTCTGCACGTCACCAGCGAGACAGCGAACCTCATGCTGGCACTGCGTGACGGCGGCGCGGACGTGCGCCTGACCGCCTCCAACCCGCTCTCCACACAGGACGACGTGGCGGCGGCGCTGGCCGTGGAGTACGGCATCCCCACCTTCGCCATCAAGGGCGAGTCCAACGAGACCTACTACCAGCACATCCAGGAGGCGATCTCCAACCGCCCCCAGATCACCATGGACGACGGCGCGGACGTGGTGGCCGTGCTGCACAAGGAGCGCCGAGACCTCCTCGGTGACATCGTGGGCGGCACGGAAGAGACCACCACCGGCGTCATCCGCCTGAAGGCGCTCGCGAAGCAGGGCGCGCTCGAGTACCCGATCGTCGCGGTCAACGAGGCCAACACGAAGCACTTTTTCGACAATCGCTACGGCACCGGCCAGTCCACCCTGGACGGCATCATCCGCGCCACCAACATGCTGATCGCCGGCAAGAACCTGGTGGTGGCCGGCTACGGCTGGTGCGGCAAGGGCGTGGCCATGCGCGCTCGAGGGCTGGGCGCGCAGGTCATCGTGACGGAGGTGGATCCCCTCCGCGCGCTGGAGGCCGTGATGGACGGCTTCCGCGTCATGCCCATCGCGGAAGCCGCACCGGTGGGCGACATCTTTGTGACCGTCACCGGCGACATTAACGTCATTGACGTCCCCAGCCTGGAGGCCATGAAGTCCGGCGCCGTGATGGCGAACTCTGGCCACTTCGACGCGGAGATCAACCTGAAGGCGCTGGGCCAGATGGCGGAGTCGCGGCAGACGCTGAAGCCCTACGTGGAGGAGTACCGCCTCCCGGACGGCCGCGCGCTGGTCGTGCTGGCGGAGGGCCGCCTCGTGAACCTCGGCGCCGCAGAAGGGCACCCGGCGTCCGTCATGGACATGTCCTTCGCCAACCAGGCCCTGTGCGCGGAGTACATGGTGGATCAGCACCAGAACCTGGAAAACCAGGTCTACGACGTGCCACGCGAGATCGACGACGAGATCGCGCGCCTGAAGTTGGCCGCCATGGGCATTGAGATCGATACGCTCACGCCGGAGCAGGAGCACTACCTGAACTCCTGGGAACTGGGCACCCACTAACCTGTTCACTGCCGCCCCCCTCAAGGCGGAGCGGTGTGCGGAGGACGCATGACCACCTCGTTCATGAGCAGCCCGATGATGCGCTTCACCAGCGAGTCCGTGACGGAAGGTCACCCGGACAAACTGTGTGACCAGGTCTCGGACGCCGTGCTGGACGCCCTGCTGGAACAGGACCCGGAGTCCCGAGTCGCCTGCGAAGCCGCCACCACCACCGGCACCGTCTGGGTCTTTGGCGAAGTCACCACCAAGGGCTATGTGGACATCGAGGAGATCGTGCGCCGCACCATCCGCCGCATTGGCTACCTGGACAGCGGCGACGGCTTCGACGCGAACACCTGCGGCGTCCTCTCCTCCATCAAGGGCCAGTCGCCGGACATCGCCATGGGCGTGGACGACGCCTTTGAACGGCGCGAGTCGTCCTCGGAAGACCGCTACGACCGGGTGGGCGCGGGCGACCAGGGCATGATGATCGGCTTCGCCTGCAACGAGACCGACGAGTACATGCCGCTCACGATCTCGCTGGCGCACCGCCTGACCCGCCGCCTGACCGAACTGCGCAAGGACGGCTCGCTGCCCTTCCTGCGCCCGGACGGCAAGTCCCAGGTCACCGTGGAGTACGCCTACGGCGTCCCCCGCCGCATCGACGCGGTGGTCATCTCCAGCCAGCACGCGGACTCCATCACCACCGAGGAACTGCGCCAGCGCATCCTGGACCAGGTCATCCGCCCCGTCTGCCCCCCGGAGTTGATGGACGAGCAGACGCGCATCTACGTGAACCCCACCGGCCGCTTCGTGGTGGGCGGCCCCATGGGTGACGCCGGCCTCACCGGCCGCAAGATCATCGTGGACACCTACGGCGGCGTGGCAAGGCACGGCGGCGGCGCCTTCTCCGGCAAGGACCCCACCAAGGTGGACCGCTCCGCAGCGTACGCCGCGCGCCACCTGGCCAAGAACATCGTGGCCGCCGGCCTCGCCGACCGCTTCGAGGTGCAGGTCTCCTACGCCATCGGCGTGGCCCGGCCCACCTCCATCGCCTTCGAGACGTTCGGGACGGCACGGCTGGACGAGCAAGAGATCGGGCGCCTGATCGAGAAGCACTTCGACCTGCGCCCCGCCGCAATCATCGACCGCTTCGACCTGCGCCGGCCGATCTACACGCAAACCGCGGCGTACGGCCACTTCGGCCGCAACGACCTGGACCTGCCCTGGGAGCGACTGGACCTGGTGGACGCCCTCCGCGCAGACGCCCGCATCGAATAACCGGTCATGCCGAGGCCCTGCGAGGCGCCCTCGTGCGGTGCACCGGGCCCGCAGTCATTGGCCGCGGCGTCTCCGCGCGCATACGATCCCAGAATGCGAGCAATCATACTGGTCGGTGGCGAGGGCACCCGCATGCGTCCGCTCACGTGGCGCACCGCGAAGGCGCTTGTCCCCGTGCTTGGCCGCCCGTTGCTGGACCACCTGATCCGGCACCTGAAGCAGCACGGCTTCGACCACGTGACGCTGGCCATGACCCGCCTCAACCCCGCCATCCGAGACGTCTTCGGTGACGGCGCCGCCCTGGGCGTCCGCATCGAGTACGCGTACGAGGACACCCCCCTCGGTTCCGGCGGCGCCATCGCCAGCATCGCCTCGGCGTGGCTGCGCCAGGGCTGGAGCGAGACCTTCGCCGTCCTCAACGGCGACGTGATCACGGACCTGGACACCTCCCAGATGCTCGCGGAGCACCGCGCGAAGGGCGCCGTGCTCTCCCTCTCCCTGCACCAGGTGGAAGACCCGTCCCCCTTCGGCGTGGTAGACCTGGCCTCGGACGGACGCATCCGGCGCTTCGTGGAGAAGCCACGTGCGGAGGACGCCCCCTCCCGCCTCATCAACGCCGGCACCTGGATCTTCGAGCCGCACCTGGTGGAACAGATGGCCCCCCGGTCCTTCCACCGCGTGGAGGACGGCCTGTTCCCCACCCTCTGCGAGGCTGGCGAGGCGGTATTCGGCTTCCACCGACCGGCGTACTGGGCGGACGTAGGGAACCCCCAGGCCCTACTGCGCGTCAACCTCGATATGGCGAGCGGCCTCATACCATCGGCGGCAGAGGTCGCCCCCGGCGACGGGCGGCATGTGCACGCCACCGCGCGCGTGCACCCGCAGGCGCGCGTGACCGCGCCCGCCGTCGTGGGGGCGCACTCCCGCGTGGGCAAAGGCGCGCAGGTGCGCGCCAGCGTCCTCTGGGACGGCGTGACCATCGAGGAAGGCGCCAGCATCGAGAATTCCATCCTGGCCACCGGCGTGCGCGTTGGCGCCGGTGCGCACGTACAAGACTCCGTCATCGCCCACGAGGTAGCCGTGCCCCCCGGGGCGCGCCTCCACGGTGCGGTGCTGGACCCGGCGGGGCAGGCGGCGGACGCCGCGGCTCCCGGAAGTTAGGAATGCGATGACGGCCAACATCAAGTTCGGTACGGACGGATGGCGCGCAGTCATCGCGGAGGATTTCACCTTCGAGAACGTCCGGCTGGTGGCGCAGTCCATGGCGGAATGGCTGACCCGGGAGAAGCAGGCGTCCAAGGGCGTGGTCATTGGCTACGACACGCGCTTCCTCTCCGGTTCCTTCGCCGGCGCGGTGGCGGAGGTGATGGCCGCCAACGGCATCCAGACCACCCTCACCAGCACGTTCGTCCCCACCCCCGCCCTCTCCTGGGCCGTCCGCGACCGAGGCGCCGGCGGAGGCGTGATGCTGACCGCCAGCCACAATCCGGCGCGCTGGAACGGCTTCAAGGTGAAGCCGCACTACGGCGGCTCCGCCCCCGCGGAGGTCACCTCCGCCATCGAGAACGCCATCCCCGCCATCGCCTCCTCGGGGCGCGTGGTCAGCACCCCCCTGGGCGAGGCGGAGGCGGAGGGCCTGGTGGAGCGCGTGGACCTGCGCGGCGGCTACCTGAAGGCGCTCAGCGCCTTCGTGGACCTGGAGGCCATCCAGGCCGCCGGCCTCAACGTCCTCATCGACCCCATGTACGGCTCGGCGCAGGGCTGGCTGCCGCGCCTCCTGCAGGGCGGCGCCACCGCCTTTCGGGAGGTGCATGGCGAACGCAACCCCTCGTTCCCCGGCCTGCGCGCTCCCGAGCCGATCGCGCCGAACCTCCGCGAGTCCATGGCCATCATGGAGGACGGCGGCTTCGACGTGGGCCTCGCCATGGACGGGGACGCGGACCGCTTCGGCCTGATCGACGAGCGCGGGCGCTTCGTCACCCAACTGCAGACGTTCGCCCTGCTGGTCTACTACTTCCTGGAGGTGCGCGGCGAACGCGGGCCCATCGTCCGCTCCGTGACCATGACCCGCATGGTGGACCGCCTCGGCGAACTGTACGACTGCCCCGTGCACGAGACCCCCGTGGGCTTCAAGCACCTCGGCGCCCGCATGATGGAGGCCAACGCCCTCATCGCCGGGGAAGAGTCCGGCGGCTCCGCCTTCCGGGGCCACATCCCGGAGCGAGACGGCCTGCTGGCCGGGCTGTTCATCCTGGACTTCATGACCCGCACCGGCAAGAAGCCCTCCGAACTGCTGGCTGACCTCTACGAGCGCGTGGGCCCGCACGAATACGACCGCGTGGACGTCACCATCCGCCCCGCCGAACGCGAGGCGATCGAGGCGAACGTGCAGGCCAACGAGCCGGACACCATCGCCGGCCTCAAGGTGGTCGGCCGCGACGAGGTAGACGGCTACCGCTTCCACCTGGAGGGAGGCTGGTGGCTCCTGCTCCGCTTCTCCGGCACGGAACCGCTGCTCCGCATCTACGCGGAGATGCCGGACGCCAACCAGGTGCAGGACGCCCTGGTGCAGGGCCAGGAAATCGCGGGGGTCGCCCTGTGACCCTGGATCCGCTCACCAAACTCGAGGACGAGGCGCTCCGCGCGCGCGTGGATCCCAGCGGCTTCCACGCCCTGCTGGCCGCCCTCCCCCAGCAGGCGCGCAACGCCTGGCGACTGGGCCTGGACGCGGCGCTGCCGGAGATCCCGAAGCCCAGCCGCGTGCTGCTCGCCGGCCTCGGTGGCTCCGCCATCGGCGCAGACGTGGCCGCCACGCTGGCGGGCGAGGCGTGCCCCACGCCCGTGCACGTCGTGCGCAACTACCACCTGCCGCCGCTGACCCCGGACACCCTCGTCATCCTCTCCTCCTTCTCCGGCAACACGGAGGAGACCCTGAGCGCCTTCGAGCAGGTGCGAGCCGCCGGCGCGCAGGGCATCGCGATCACCACGGGAGGCCAACTCGGCCGCCAGGCCGCCGCCGCCGGCGTGCCGGTGATCGCCTACGAATGGAACGGCCCGCCCCGCACCGGACTCGGCTTCGGCGTCTTCATCCCGCTCGCCATCCTGCGCCGCCTCGGCGTGCTGGAAATCACGGACGCGGAAGTGGAGGCCGGGCTGGAGACGCTGGAGCGGGCGACCGCCGCCTACGGCCTGGAGCCCGCGAGCAACCGCGCGAAGATGCTCGCCTCGTGGCTGCACGGCGGCGTCCCCGCCATCATTGGCGCGGACATGCTGGAAGTGGCCGCGCGGCGCTGGGCCGGGGAGATGAGCGAGAACGCGAAGCAGGTGGCCGCCGCCTACGGCATCCCGGAGTTCAACCACAACCAACTGGAGGCCGCCGCGCGCGCCGGTGCGGACGTGGGCCCGCTGCGCTTCGTCCTGCTGGACGCGCCCACGGTGCACCCCCGCAACCGGCTGCGGGTGAACCAGACCGCGGAGATGCTGCTGGCCGCCGGCCGCCAGGTCCAGATCGCCAGCGCCGGCGGCGACACCCCGATCGAGGCGATCCTCGCGTCCTGCGCGCTCGGATCGTGGACCTCCTACTACCTCGGCCTCCTCCGCGAGGTCGACCCGGCCCCCCTCACCGTCATGGACCGCCTGAAGCGCGTCCTCGCCCAGGAGCGATAGCCGACGGACCGCGCCCTCGCCCCTACGCCAGCATCAGACGGCCGCCACACACAGCGGAACACCCCGCCTCGCGGCGGGGTGTTCTCTGATCTGCCGATGACGGCTCGGGCTAGCGCTTCGTGAACTGAGGCGCCTTGCGGGCACGCTTCAGGCCGGGCTTCTTGCGTTCCTTCACGCGTGAGTCGCGCGTGAGCAGCCCCTGCGCGCGCAGCGGGCGTCGGTGGCCCTCATCCGCCACCACAAGGGCACGCGCAATGCCGTGGCGGATGGCGCCGGCCCATCCGGTGATGCCGCCCCCCAGGACCTTTACCTGCACGTTGAACTGGCGGTCGGTCTCCGTCAGGACCAGCGGGCGCATGATGTCCATGCGCAGCGAGTCCCGAGGGATCACCTCCTCCATGGGCTTGCCGTTTACCACCACGGCGCCCGAACCCGGGTAGAGGCGCACGCGCGCCACAGCGGACTTCCGCCGGCCCAGGCCAAAGTAGTAGTGCTGGTCAGTCGTCATCGCTTACTCCTGCCCCGAATCGTAGCGGGCCTGGATCGCGTCGATCACATCCTGCTTCTTCCACCCGGACTCGATCTCGATGTCCAGGCGGGCCGCTTCCGCATCCAACTGCTCGCGTGTGTACTTGGTCAGCGCACCCTCCAGCGGCTCGCCCTCCGTGACCTCAACCGCCTCCGCGCCCTCCGCGGGGGCTTCCGCCGTTGGGGCCTCAGCCTTCGGCGCTGCCGGGGTGCTGGCTGCCGGGGTGCTGGCTGGCGGGGAGGTGGGAGTGGCGTCTGCTTCCTCGGCGCGCTTCCGGGCGCGGGCGCCGGTACCGGCAGCAACCTGCGCCTGGTGCGGGTGCTCCGCGCCGGCGTAGACCTTCAGCATCCGGAGCATCGCGCGGCCCCGGACGCCAGAGGGCAGCATGCCCTTCACGGCCTTCTCGATCACGCGGGTGGGATCCTTGGCCAGTTGCTCCTCGAAGGTGCGCTCGCGGAGGCCGCCCGGGTAGCCGGTGTGGCGGTAGTAGATCTTCTGGGTGCGCTTCTGGCCCGTCAGTTCCACTTCCCTGGCGTTCAGGACGACCACGAAGTCGCCCATCACCATGTGCGGCTCGTAGGTGGCCTTGTGCTTGCCCAGCAGGACCTGCGCCACCTCGGAGGCCACGCGTCCCAGGGGGCGCCCCTTGGCGTCCACCACGTGCCAGCGGCGGTCAACGTCGCCGCCGCGCAGCCGGTAGGTCGTCTTCGTCGTCATGTCGCTATCCCTGTCGCCCGGACCGTCCGCCGGTCCAGTCGCCTGCATGCCAGTCGTGCGTATCGCTCTCAACCACGCCGGGCGGGTAACGCACGGCGACCAACGTCAGTCCCTGCGGTGGCGCGGCCGGTCCGGCGCTACCGGGCGGGCCCTCCACCAGTGCGGCGAACTCCTGCGGCGAGAGCCGTCCGGCCCCCACGCGCCCGAGCGCGCCGACGGTCATCCGTACCTGGTGCGGCAGGAAGCCCGTGGCCTCCAGCGTCACCTGCACGGCGTGCGGCCCGCAGCGCCCGGCGCGAGCGTCGAGCAGCGTCCGCACGGTTGGGTAGCCGGCCGGGACAGCGCCGGCGAACGCCGACCAGTCCCGCTCTACCCGAGGCAGCAGCGCTACCGCCGCCGCCATCGCGGAGTCGTCCAGCGGACGCTCCACCTGCCAGGCCCGCAGCCGCGTGAGCGGACGCCGGCCCCCGGACGCACCGAGGCCGTCCTCGATCCGGTAGCGGTAGACCCTGGACCGCGCCTGTCTGCGCGGGTCAAAGTCCGCCGCCACCTCCACCGCCGAGCGCACCACCACGTCCTCCGGGAGGAAGTGGTTGAGCGCATCGCGGCAGGTGGCCGGGCTGTGCGCAGAGCCCGTGCTCAGCGCGGCCACCTGTCCCGATGCATGGACGCCAGCGTCCGTACGCCCGGCGAACGCGACCCTGCCGCGCTCGCCGGTGAACTCCCCCAGGGCGGCTTCCACCACTCCCTGGACCGTCCGCTTCCCGGGCTGCACCTGGCTGCCCGCGAAGTCCGTCCCGTCATACTCAAGGAGCAGCGCCACGCGTCGTGGCGGCTGCCCCCAGTGACTGGTCATCACCCCATCATCTCGCAGGGGCTAGACGAGTTCGATGCGCGCAATGCGCGCCGCGTCGCCCTTCCGCTGGCCGAGTTTCACCACGCGGGTGTACCCGCCTGGGCGCTCGGAGTACTTCGGGGCGACCTCGTCGAACAACTGCTGCACCACGTCCCGGTCTTCGATGAAGGCCTGGGCCTGGCGACGCGCGTGGATGGACCCGCGCTTGCCCAGCGTGATCATCTTCTCCACGATGCGACGCGTCTCTTTCGCGCGCGCCTCCGTGGTCAGGACGCCACCATGACGGATCACCGCCGTGGTGATGGTGCGGTACATGGCCCGACGTTGCGACGTCGGCATGTCGAACTTGCGGCCGGCCTTGCCGTGTCGCATCGCTCAGTCCTCTCGCATCTGCGGCCGGGCTCCGTCAGGAGTCCTTGCGGCCGGCTTCCTTGAGCGCTTCCATCAGGGCTGCGCCCAGCGCGCTCACTTCACCGTTCTCGTCCGCGGGCTCCTCCGCGCCAGCGGCGGCGGGCGCCGCTGCGGCGGGAGCAGCCGGCTCCGGCGCATCGCGGCGGGACTCCGCGCGCGGGGCCGGGAAGCCGTGCGTGACCAGTTTTTCCTTCAGTTCCAGGTAGGACTTCTCGCCAAAGTTGCGCAGGGCGAGCAGTTCTTCCTCGGTCTTCTCCAGCACCGCGCCCACGGTCATCAGGCCAGAGCGCTTCAGGCAGTTGTACGCGCGCACGGAGAGATCCAGTTGCTCAATGGGCATGTCATAGCCCTCGAACGGCGCGGCCTCTTCCGGCTGGACAGCCTCGAGGACGGCGGTGGAGCGGCCGAGCAACTGGAACGGCGCCAACTGCTCGCGCAGGACCTCCGCCGCCAGCGCCACAGCGCCCTGTCCGTCCAGCGTGCCGTCCGTCCAGACCTCCAGGTCCAGGCGGTCAAAGTTGGTGTCCTGGCCCACGCGCGTGTTGGAGATCTTGGCGTTCACGCGGCGCACCGGGCTGAACAGCGCGTCCACCGGGATCACGCCAATCGGGAGGCCCTCCGCGTGCGTGGCGGGCAGGTATCCCCGCCCCGTCTCCACGTTCAGGTCCACCACCAGCGTGGCGTCGCGGTTGTCCAGAGTGGCCAGGTGCTGGTCCGGGTTCACGATCTCGTAGTCCGCCGTGGCCTGGATCTGGCCGGCGGTCACGTCCCCCTCGCCGCCCACTTCCAAGAAGAGGCGGGCCGGGCGGTCGGCGTAGGCGCGGAGGCGGACCTCCTTCAGGTTCAGAAGGAACTCCGTCACGTCCTCCTTCATCCCGGGCACCGTGGAGAACTCGTGCTCCACGCCCTCGATGCGGACGGACGTGATGGCGGCGCCAGGGAGCGAGGACAGCAGGACGCGGCGCAGGGCGTTGCCCAGCGTGGTCCCATACCCGCGCTCAAGCGGCTCCGCGACGAGGTGGATGTAGTCCTCCTCCTCGGATTCGATGTGGATCGTGGGCTGCAACAGGTCGGCCAAACAGCACCTCTCTCGTCTCCTGCCGCCGGTAACCGGCGACGACGAGTGCTCCGGTTCGCGGGATTACCGCGAGTAGTACTCAATCACGGCGTTGGGAGCGAAATGCGGCTCCCAGTCGCCCGGGCCGGGGTTGCCGGCCATGCGGCCGGTGACGGCGTCACGGTCCACCTCCAGCCAGCCGGGGACGTCCCGGCTCTTGATCTCTTCCTTCAGGATTTGGTAGAAGCCGCTCTTCTTCCCGCGTCCCGTGAACGCGATCTCCTGCCCCGGCAGCACGCGTGCGCTGGGGATGGACAACTTCTTGCCGTCCACGCTGATCAGGCCGTGGGTGACGATCTGGCGAGCCTGCGCGCGCGTGGCGCCAAAGCCCAGCCGGTAGACCACGTTGTCCAGCCGCTCTTCCAGCATCTGCATCAGGTTGTTGCCCGCCACGCCCTGGCGACGGATCGCCCGGTCGTAGTAGCGGCGGAACTGGCGCTCCATCAGCCCGTAGGCGTAGCGCACCTTCTGCTTCTCGATCAGCTGCTGGCCGCGGTCCGAGATCTTCCGGCGACGCGTAGGCCGCGGGCCGGGCGGGTTCTGACGGCGCAGGATCGCGCACTTGGAAGTACCGCACAGGGAGACCCCGTAGCGGCGACACTTCCGGCACTTGGGTCCGGTGTAGCGAGCCATAGGTCCTCCGGGTTCCTAGGTCCGCGGCCGGCGCCGCGCGCGGCAGCCGTTGTGCGGGATGGGCGTGATGTCTCGGATCGAGGAGACCCGCAGTCCAGAGGCAGCCAGCGCGCGCACCGCGGCTTCTCGCCCAGGGCCGGGGCCCTTGACGGAGACGTCCACCTCGCGCATGCCGTTCTCCAGCGCTACCTGGGCCACGTGCTCCCCGGCCAACTGCGCCGCGTACGGCGTGCTCTTGCGGGAGCCCTTGAAGCCGGCCACACCGCCGCTGGCCCACGCCACGGTGTTCCCGTTCGGGTCCGTGATCGTGATCAGCGTGTTGTTGAACGTGGACGACACATACGCCCGACCGCGAGGAATATTCTTCCGTTCGCGGCGACGTACGCGCGTGGACTGTTGTCGTGTTCGGCCCATGCCTAACCGCCTGCTTCGTTACTAACCGGACTACTTCTTGGCGGCCTTCTTCTTGCCGGCCACCGTGCGCTTCGTCCCGCGACGCGTGCGCGCGTTGGTCTTGGTGCGCTGCCCGCGTACCGGCAGCCCGCGGCGATGCCGCTGGCCTCGGTAGCAGTTGATCTCCAGGAGGCGCTGGATGTTTCCGCGCACCACCCGGCGGAGGTCACCCTCCACGATCATTTCGCCTTCCACCACCGCGCGCAGACGGGAGACTTCGTCGTCCGTCAGGTCACGCACCATGGTGTTGGGCGCAATGCTGGTCTGCGTGAGGATCTTCAGCGCGGTCGGCCGCCCAATGCCGTACACGTACGGCAACGAGTACGCGATCTGCTTGTCGCGCGGAATGTCGACACCGGCGATTCTGGCCATCGTCGTTCCCCTAGCCTTGCCGCTGCTTGTGCTTCTTGGTGCTGCAGATCACCCGCAGATGCCCGTGGCGGCGGATGATCTGGCACTTGTCGCAGCGCCGCTTGACTGATGCCGACACTTTCATCGGCGTCTCCTCTGTCTGTACCCACCGGGCCGCCCTCTGGAGGGCCAGGCCTGGTGTCCCTGCGTCTTGTCCCACCGGCCCCCGCTACCGGAAGCGGTAGGTGATGCGCCCCCGACTCAGGTCGTACGGGCTCAACTCCACCAGCACCCGGTCACCGATCACGATGCGGATGTAGTTCATGCGCATCCGTCCGGAGATCCCTGCCAGCACGTGGTGCCCGTTCGCCAGTTCGACATCGAACATGGCGTTCGGCCGCGCTTCGCGGATGACGCCCTCGACTTCGATGACTTCTTTCTTCGGCTCCCTGGGGCCTCGTGCTGGTCTTCGTCCTCTGGCCATAATGCCCGCATCTATGAGATGCGGGTCAAAACCTCCGGGCCGTCCTCAGTAATCGCGACTGTTTCCTCGAAGTGAGCGGCCAGGCGGCCGTCGCTCATGACCACCGTCCACTCGTCGTCTGTTTCTTCCGTCTCCGGGTCGCCCAGGCTGAACATGGGCTCCAGCGCCAGGACCATGCCTGACATCAACTTCAGTCCCTTGCCCGGCGTCCCGAAGTTGGGGACGTGCGGCGCCATGTGCATCCTGCGGCCCACGCCGTGTCCGCCGTATCCGCGGATGATGCCGTACCCACGTTCGTCCGCCACTGCGCCGATCGCCGCGCCAATGTCGCCCAGGCGGTTGCCCGCCTTCGCGGCCCGGATGCCCTCCCACAGGCTGTCGCGCGTCGCTTCCATGAGCGCCGTCGCCTCGGCGGACACCTTGCCTACCGGCGCCGTGAAGGCGGCGTCAGAGACGTATCCGTTGTAGGTGACCCCCAGGTCGATACTGACGATGTCCCCCTCCTGCAGCACACGGTCGGACGGAAGGCCGTGGACCAGTTCCTCGTTGACAGAGAAACAGATCGCCCCCGGGTAGGGCGGCTTCCCGAACGGTGCATATCCGACGAACGTCGGCTCTGCGCCGTGCTTTGCAATGGCGTCCTTCGCCAGCCGGTCCAGGTCAAGCCCCGTCACCCCTGGGCGAATCGCTTCGATCAGGCGCTCGCGGATCTCGGCGTTGATGCGACCAGACTGGCGCATCACCTCGAGCTCACGCGGGGACTTCAACTCGACAGACATTCCAGTCTACGCCTTTCGACCCTGAAGAGACACCCCCTGGAGGGCCTCCAGCAGACGTCCGGTGATGGATTCCGGCGATCCGGTCCCGTCCACCTCGTGCAATTTGCCCTGCGCGCGGTAGTACTGCGCCAGTTGCTCGGTCCACTCGCGGTTCGTGTCCAGGCGCGCCTGCACCGTGGCCGGCTGGTCGTCCGCGCGCTGGGTGAGGGCGGCCCCGCACTCGTCGCAGACCTCCGCCACCTGCGGCGGCTTGCTCTGCGTGTGGTAGATGGCGCCGCACTGAGGGCAGGACCAGCGTCCCGTCAGGCGCTCCATCAGTTCGTCTTCCGGCACCTTGATATACAGTACCGCATCGATCTCGGAGCCCTGCTCCGCCAGCGCGCGATCCAGCGCCTCCGCCTGCGGCAGCGTGCGCGGGAAGCCGTCCAGCATCAGGCCCACCTGCGCGTCCGGCTTGGCGATGCGCTCCAGCAACATGCCGATCGTGACCTCGTCCGGGACGAGTTGGCCGGCGGTCATGTATTCCTGCGCGCGCGTACCCAGGGCCGTGCCCTCGGCTGCCGCATCGCGGAACATGTCCCCCGTGGAGACGTGGAGCAGCCCCTGCCGCCCGGCGAGGATCTTCGCCTGCGTGCCCTTACCGGCACCGGGGAGCCCGAGGAGGATCAGCCGCATCAGGAGATGAATCCCTCGTAGTTGCGCATCATCATCTGGGCTTCGATCTGGCGCATGGTGTCGATCACCACGCCGACGACGATGAGCAAGCCCGTGGCGCTGATCTGTAGCGCCTGCACATTGGTGACGCTGGTGGCCAGGAACGGCAGCACCGCGATGAAGCCCAGGAAGAGCGCACCACCCCAGGTGATGCGGACCAGCACGCGGGTGATGTACTCCTGCGTGGGCCGTCCCGGACGGATACCCGGGATGAAGCCGCCCTGCCGTTGCAGGTTCTCCGCCAGGTTCTGATTACTGAACACCACCATGGTGTAGAAGAACGTGAACCCCACCACCAGCACAAAGGTGCCGCCCCAGTACAGCAGCCCGGTGGGCGAGAACAGGCCCTCCAGCGTCCGGGCGAAGGAGGAGATCCACCCCACGTCCGCCGTCTGCCCCACGAACTGGAAGAAGATCGGCGGGAAGATCATGATCGAGGTGGCGAAGATCAGCGGGATCATGCCCGCAGTGTTCACCCGCAGCGGAATGTGGCTCTGCCCCTGCTGCCGGTAGAGCCGGCCCCCTCGGAAACTCGACCGCGCGTACTGGACCGGGATGCGCCGCTGCGCCTCCTGGAACAGCACGATGAGGGCCACCACCAGCAGCGCGATGGTCGTCAGCAGCACCAGGCCCGTGATCGCCGCGCCCGTGCCCGTCAGCACGCCTCGGCCGATCAGGCCCGGCAGGCCCGCCACAATGCCGCCCAGGATGATGACGGAAATGCCGTTGCCAATGCCCTGCTCCGAGATCAACTCACCCAGCCAGACCAGGAACATCGTCCCCGCCACCAGGGAGAACAGCGTGGCAATGGTGGGCAGCGCGCTGCCGCCCGTGAAGCCCACGTTGGAGATACCCCCCAACTGCTGGATCAGGATCAACTGCGCGTAGCCCTGGAAGGCCGCCAGCGGCACCGTCATGTAGTGCGTGTACATCTGCACCTTCTGGCGGCCGGCCTCGCCCTCTTGCGAGAGAGCCTGCAGGCGCGGCACCAGCGGGGTGGCCAACTGCATGACGATGGTGGCGGTGATGTACGGGTAGACGCCCAGCGCCGCCACGGAAAGGTTCTGGAGCGCGCCGCCGGAGAAGATGTTCAGGAAGCCCAGCACCGCGTTCTGGTCGAACGTCTGCTGCAACTGGTCGCTGTCCACCCCGGGCACAGGGACGTGCGCCACGAATCGGAAGACCAGCAGCATGCCCAGCGTGAAGAGGATCTTCGCGCGGACATCCGCCTGGCCAAACGCCTCGATCCCCGCCTGGAGCAGGCGGGGACGTGCGCTCGACTCGCGTCGCTGGGACTGTCCCCCGGCGAAGCCCATGGACTACTTCCCCTCGGCCTTGCGGCGGTGCACGCGGTTACGAGGAGTGCGGTCAGCAGCAGCGGTCTCTTCCACCGTACCGCCCGCCTGCGTGATCGCTTCGCGCGCCGTGGCAGAAATGCGCGGCGCCGTCACATTCAACGCGTGGGCCAGTTCGCCCCGCGCCAGGATCTTGTAAGGCTGGTTCGGCGCCTCCAGCAGGCCCGCCGCCACCAGCGAATCCCCGTCCACCGTGGCGCCCGCCGGGAAGCGGTCGCTCAGCGTCTCCAGGTTGATAGCCAGGAACTCCACGCGGCCAAAGTTCTTGAAGCCGCGCAGGCGAGGCGCGCGCCGGACCACGGAGATCTGGCCGCCTTCGAAACCCGGGGGCACCGATCCGCGCTTCTTCTGGCCCTTCACGCCGCGGGCTGCGTTGCGTCCGGTGCCGGATCCCACGCCGCGGCCCACGCGCTTTCGCGCGCGCTTGGCGCCGGCGGGCTGCTTCAGCGTGTGCTGGTCCACTACTGGACCTCCTCAACCGTCACCAGGTGACGGACCTTCTCGATCATGCCGCGGATGTCGCGCGTGTCCGGCTGTTCCACCTGGTGGTTGAGCCGCTTCAGCCCCAGCGCCCGCACGGTCGCCTTCTGGTCCTTGGCATAACCGATTGCGGACTTTGTCCAGGTGATGCGTAGCGTGGCCATCTCTGGATCCCTTACGCCCCGGCCGGGGCTGCGGCGGCCGCCAGGCGCGCCTTGCGTACGTCTGCGGGGTGCCGCAGGCTCTTCAGGCCGTCAATGGTGGCGCGCACCACGTTGACCGCGTTACGCGAACCGTAGGTCTTGGTCAGCACGTCCGTGACGCCCGCAGCCTCCATCACGGCGCGCACCGCGCCGCCAGCAATGGTGCCCGTACCCGGCGCCGCCGGACGCATCAGCACCTGCGTCGCCTTGAAGCGGGAGATCGTGTCGTGCGCGATCGTCCCCTCCCGCATCGGCACGCGGAACATCGTGCGCCGCGCGACCACGCCGCCCTTGCGGATGGCCTCCGGCACCTCGTTCGCGCGCCCCATGCCGAAGCCGACGCGGCCCTGGCCGTCCCCCACCACCACAATGGCCGTGAAGGAGAAGCGGCGTCCGCCCTTCACCACCTTGGCCACGCGGTTGATGTAGACCACCTTCTCGATGAACTCCGGACCGTCGTCCTCTTCACCACGACGACGGTCGCGGCGGGGACCGCGGTTCTGGTCGCCGCGCGGCCCGCGGCCACCGCCACGGCGACCGCCTTCCTGCGCTTGCACCATCAGAACACCAGTCCTTCCTCGCGCGCCGCCTCGGCCAGTTCCTTCACCCGGCCGGCGAAGCGGAACCCGCCACGGTCGAATACCACGGACTCCACGCCAGCGGCGCGGGCGCGTTGCGCCAGCAGCGCACCCACCTTGCGGGCGCGCGCGCTCTTCGTCTCTTCCACCCCGCGCAGGTCCGCTTCCATGTCGGAGGCCGCCACCAGCGTGCGCCCCGCCCGGTCGTCAATGACCTGCGCGTAGATGTGCTGGTTGGAGCGGAACACCGCCAACCGAGGCCGCTCGGGCGTGCCGGCGACCTTGCGCCGCACGCGGCCGTGCCGCCGGGTGCGGGCCGCCTGCCTGGTCTTGGTAGCCGACATCTATCGGCCCTTCGTCTTGCCGGCCTTGAGCCGGACCACTTCACCGCGGTAGCGGATGCCCTTGCCGTGGTACGGCTCCGGCGGCCGCACGCGACGGATGATCGCCGCCTGCTGCCCCACCACCTGCTTGTCAATGCCCTCCACGTGCACCACGGTGTTGTTCTCCACCGTGACCGTGGCGCCCTCCAGCGGCTTCATCTCCACCGGGTGGGAGAAGCCCACGGACAGCACCAGCGTGGAGCCCTGCATGGCGGCCCGGTAACCCGTGCCCTGCAGTTCCAACGTCTTGCGGAACCCCTCCGTCACGCCCTGGACCATGTTGGCCAGGCACGATCGAGTCAGGCCGTGCAGCGCACGCGTGTCCGGCTTGTCGTCCGGACGCGTCACCACTACTTCCCCGTCAGCCACGGACACCCGCACCAGTTCGTGAAGTTCCCACTCCAGCGAACCCTTGGGGCCCTTCACCGTGACCCGGGAGCCACTGAGGGACACGTCGACCCCACCTGGGATCGCGATGGGTGCTTTGCCAATTCGCGACATCGCGCGCCCCTACCAGACGTAACAGAGCACTTCGCCGCCGATCTTGCGACGCCAGGCCTCGCGGCCGGACATCACACCCTGCGACGTGCTCATGATGGCGATCCCGAGGCCACCGAAGACCCGCGGGATCTCTTGCTTGCTGACGTACACGCGCAGCCCGGGGCGGGAAACCCGCCGGATACCTGACAGGATTGCCTTCCGGTCATCCGCGTAGGTGATGTCCAGTTTCAGGTAATCACGAGGGCCCTCGGTCACTTCCGAGATCCCGCGCAGGAACCCTTCCTGCTGGAGCACCTCCGCCACTGCACGCTTCACCCGGGACGAGGGCACTTTGACCTCGACGTGGTGAGCGGCAGCCGCGTTGCGGATGCGCGTAAACATGTCTGCCAGCGGATCGGATGTCGTCATCCGCGTCGCCTGCCTTCCTCCGTGTGTTTCGGTCTGCCTAGCGAGCGCAGCCGACTACCACGAAGCCTTCTTCACGCCCGGGAGCATGCCCTGGCGCGCCAGTTCTCTAAACACGATGCGCGAAACCCCAAAGTCCCGCATGTACGCCCGCGGCCGTCCAGACACCTGGCACCGGTTCACAAACCGGGTGGGGCTTGAGTCGCGCGGGATCTTGTACAGACGCTGGTAGGCGTCCATCTTCGCCTCGTCAGAGGCGTTGGGGTCCTTGATGATCGCTTGCAGTTCCTTCCGCTTCGCGGCGTACTGCCTGATCATGTGCTCCCGCTGCGCGTTGCGGGCCACCTTGGATTCTTTCGCCATACGGCCCTACTTCTTCACGAACGGCATGCCGAGCAACTCGAGCAGCCGCTTCCCCTCCGCGTCACTCTTCGCGGAGGTCACGATGTTCACCTGCAGCCCACGCACCCGGTCCACGTCGTCAAACGACAGTTCCGGGAAGATGAGTTGCTCCGTGATGCCCAGGGAGTAGTTCCCACGGCCGTCGAACGCCTCGTCCGACACGCCACGGAAGTCTCTGATGCGCGGCAGGCCGGCCGACAGCAGCCGGTCCAGGAACTCCCACATGCGGGCGCCACGCAGGGTCGCGGAGACGCCAATGGGCATCCCCTCCCGCAGTTTGAAGTTGGAGATCGCCTGCTTGGAGCGCCGCACGTACGGCCGCTGCCCGGTGATGGCGGCAAGGTCCTTCGTCGCCGCCTCCACCGCGTTCGCGTTCTCCACGGCCTCGCCCAGGCCCACGTTCACCGCAATCTTGGTGACGGTGGGGACCTCCATGGCGTTCTGGTAGCCGAACTCCTGCCGCAACTCCCCCGCGATGGACTCGCGGAAGCGGACGAGGAGTCGAGGCTGGACGGTTGCCTGTGCAGTAGCCATTAGTCGATCGCCTCGTCGCACTTCTTGCAGACGCGCACCTTGCGGCCATCCTCCAGCGGGCGGAAGCCCACGCGGGTGGGGTTCCCACACGCGCGACACACCACCGCCAGGTTGGCCAGCTGGATCGGCGCCTCCATGTCCATGATGCCGCCCGGCTGCTGAGGGCCACCGGACTTGCGGTGCTTCCGGACCATGTTGATCCCGGTCACAATCGCGCGGCCGTCGCCGGTCAGCACCTGGCGCACCTCGCCCCGGCGACCACGGTCCTTGCCCGTCATCACCTGGACCTGGTCATTTCGCTTGATCTTCGCTGCCACTAGAGCACCTCCGGAGCCAGCGAGATGATGCGCATGAAGCGGGAGTCGCGCAGTTCCCGGGCCACCGGGCCAAAGATGCGCGTCCCGCGCGGGTTGCCCTGGCGGTCGTTCACCAGGACCGCCGCGTTCTCGTCGAAACGGATCACGGAGCCGTCCGCCCGCTGCACGGGCTGCGTGGTCCGCACCACCACGGCGCGCACCACGTCCCCCGCCTTCACGTTCCCGTTCGGCTGCGCCTCCTTCACGGTGGCGACAATGATGTCCCCCACCCGTGCGTAGCGGCGCCCGGATCCCCCCAGCACGCGGATACAGAGGATCTCGCGCGCGCCGGAGTTGTCGGCGACCTTCAGCCGGGACTCCTGCTGGATCATCTAGTTCGCTCCCTGCTCACCAGACTCGCCAGTGCCAGATTCCCCAGTGCCAGACTCGCCAGCGCCAGACTCTTCGGCGCCCGCCGCAGCCTCCGCGGAGGCCTCGGGCGCTTCGGGTGCAGCCGCAGCGACCGGCTCGGAAGCGGCAACCTCTGCAGCCGGCTCTTCCTCAACGGCGCGGGCGGACTGCTCCACCTCTTCCACCAGCGACTGGTCGATCGACTCCGGAGCCACGCGAGCAACCTCGCGCTCCGTCAGGATCTCCACCAGGCGCCAGCGCTTGGTCTTGCTGGTCGGCCGTGCTTCCTCGATGCGTACCAGGTCGCCCAGGGACGCGGTGTTCTCCTCGTCGTGGGCGTGGTAGTTCTTGGAGCGACGGATGACCTTGTGGTAGAGCCGGTGGCGCGACGTGCGCCCCACGGACACCACAATGGTCTTGTCGTTCTTGTCGGACACCACGGTGCCCACCCGCGACTTGCGGTTGACCGTACGTTCTTCGGCCATCACTCAGTCCCTACTCGCCAGTCGCGGCGCCGGTACGGCGCTCGTGCAGCAACGTCTTGATCAGCGCCACGCGGCGCCGGTTCTTTTTGATCTGGCTGTTGTCAGCCAGTTGTCGGGTGGCCGCCTGGAAGCGGAACTTGAACAGCGACTCGTGCGCCCCTTCCAGTTCCTTCTCCAGAGCCTCCACGGACTGCTCGCGCAGTTCCCGCACGTCTTGCCGGCTCACTGGTAGACCTCCTCGCGGGCGATCACCTTGGTGTCCACCGGTAGTTTGTGATGGGCCTTGCGGAACGCCTCCCGCGCGCGATCCTCCGGCACACCCGCCACCTCGAAGAGCACGCGGCCGCGGCGCACCACGCAGACCCAGCGGTCGTTTGCGCCCTTGCCGCCACCCATGCGGACTTCTACCGGCTTCTTGGAGACCGGCTTGTCCGGGAAGATGCGGATCCACACCTTGCCGCCACGGCGCAGGGTGCCGGTGATGGCGCGACGCGCAGACTCGATCTGCCGCGCGTCCACCCACCCGCTGGTCTGCGCCTGCAGCCCAAACTCACCGAACGCCACGGAGTTTCCGCGCGTGGCGGCGCCACGCATCTTCCCCCGCATGGACTTCCGGTACTTGGTCCGACGAGGCATCAACATGGCGTTACTCGCTCCCCTCGACGGAGGCGACGTACAGCGGGTTGTTCTCCGGCGTGATCTCGCCCTTGTTAATCCAGCACTTCACGCCGATGACCCCGAACGTCGTCCGGGCCTCCGCCTGGCCGTAGTCAATGTCCGCGCGCAGCGTGTGCAGCGGCACCTGGCCCTGCATCTCCTGCTCCACGCGCGACATCTCCGAGCCGCCCAGGCGTCCGCCGATCTTGATGCGGCACCCCAGGGCGCCGCGCTGCATTGTGCGCTGCACGGACTGCTTCATCGCCCGCCGGAACGCCACCCGGCGCTCCAACTGGTCCGCCACGGAACGGGCCACTAGGAAAGCGTCCAGTTCCGGCACCCGGATTTCCTCGATGTTCAGGCGCACGCGCTTGTCCGTGGCGTTCTGCAGCAGCGTGCGCAGCATCTCCGCGTTCTGCCCGCCCCGGCCGATCACGATGCCCGGCTTCGCGGTGAAGACCGTCAGCGTGATCTGGTTGGCGTTGCGCTCCACCGCAATGCGCGCCACACCGGCGTCCGGCAGCGTGCGCATGATGAGGTCGCGGAGACGCTTGTCCTCCAGCGCCAGGTCGGCGTACTGGGTGTGGGTGGCGAACCACTTGGACTGCCAGTCCTTGGTCACGCCCACCCGGAACCCGTACGGGTGTACCTTCCGGCCCATTAGTACTCGTCTCCCTCGACGACGACCTCGATGTGCGCGTAGCGCTTGCGGATCGGAGCCGCACGCCCACGCGACCGAGCGCGCCACCGCTTCAGCGTGCGGCCGTCGCCGGCCACCGCCTTCTTGACCCGGAGCCCGTCCGGGTTCAGGTCAAAGTTGTTCTCCGCGTTGGAAGCCGCGGACTTCAGGACTTTCCAGACCATGCGGGCGGACGGCTGGGGCATGAACTCCAGCAACGTCAACGCCTCGTCCACGGGCTTGCCCTCGATCACGTGCAGCAACAGCCGCACCTTGCGGGGCGAGACAGGCTGATCCTTCGCGAGTGCGCGGACTTCCATTAGCGCTTCCTCGAGGTCAACTCGGACTTGCCCTTGTGCCCGCGGAAGGTCCGCGTGAACGAGAACTCGCCCAGTTTGTGGCCCACCATGTTCTCCGTGCACAGCACCGGCACGTGCCGGCGGCCGTCGTATACGGCAATCGTGATGCCCACCATCTCCGGCAGGATCGTGCTTGCGCGCGACCAGGTGCGGATGATTTCGCGGCGCTCCACAGACTGGTTGGCCAGTACCTTCTTCCACAGTTTCGGGTGGACGTACGGGCCCTTCTTCGTCGAGCGAGACATTACCCGTACCTCCTAACGCCGGCCCGCGCCACGGCGGCGGACGATGTACTTGTCGGTCCGCTTGCTGTTGCGCGTGCGGTACCCCAGCGTGGGCTTGCCCCACGGGGTCTTCGGCCCGGGCATGCCCACCGGGGACTTGCCCTCACCACCGCCGTGCGGGTGGTCAACGGCGTTCATCACGGAGCCCCGCACCTGCGGACGGCGTCCGCGGTGCCGGCTGCGCCCCGCCTTGCCGAGTTTGATCTGCTGGTGCTCCAGGTTGCCCACCGAACCGATGGTCGCGCGGCAACCCTCCAGCACCTGGCGCATCTCACCAGACGGCATGCGGAGCAGCGCGTAGCCCTGATCCCGCGCCATCAACTGGATGCTGGACCCGGCGGAACGGGCCAATTGGCCGCCCCGTCCCGGGATCATCTCTACGTTGTGCACTGCCGTGCCCGTGGGAATGGCGGACAGCGGCAGCGAGTTCCCCAGCGCAATCGGCGCGTCAGGACCGCTGACGATCGAGGCGCCGACCTTCAGGCCGTCTGGCGCCAGAATGTAGCGCTTGTCCCCGTCCGCGTAGAACACCAGCGCAATGCGCGCCGACCGCCCGGGGTCATACTCGATGGCGCGCACGGTGCCCGGCACGCCGATCTTGTCGCGCTTGAAGTCGATGATGCGGATGCGGCGCTTCGCCCCGCCACCGCGGTGACGCACGGAGATCTTACCGCCACTGCGGCCGGAGATCCTCTTCTTGCTGGCCAGCAGCCGCTTCTCCGGCTTCTTCTTCGTCAGTTCCTCGAAGGTGAAGCCAGAGGCGCCGCGACGGCCAGGCGAGGTGGGACGGAAGTTCTGAATCGGCATACCGGTCCCCCTACACGCCTTCGAAGAATTCGATCGCGCCGCCCTCAACGAGCGTGACGATCGCCTTCTTCCAGCGCGGCACGTCGCCCGTGGGACGCCCGTAGCGGTTCTTCTTGCGGGCGCCGCGCACCATGGTGGTGTTCACCGAGTGCACCTTCACGTCGAAGGCGCGCTCCACGGCGTCCTTGATCTGAGGCTTGTTCGCGCCCAGCGCGACCTCGAAGACGTACTTGCGCTGGCCAGCCAGGGCAGTGGACTTCTCCGTCACCACCGGCCGCCGCAGCACCTCGTACGCGTGGATCTCCTTCGGCATTGCTTACGCCTCCGCCCCGGCCTCGAGGGCCATGGCTGTTCGAGGACGGCCGGACGCGCGCTCGCCGCCCCACAGCGCCTCCGCGCGCCGCACGGCGTCCACCGTCAGCACCAGCGTGTGGTGCGCCAGCATGTCCGCCACGTTCAATGTGTCCGCCGTCACCATGGACGCCCCGTCGATGTTGCGGGCGGACTTCAGCAGCACCTGGTCCTTTGCGCCCGTCACCAGCAGCGCGGACTTGCCGGCCTGCGCGGCCTGCAGCAGCCCCACCACCGCCTTCGTGGACGGCGCCTCCAGCGAGTGCCCCTCCACCACCTTCAGGCGGCCGTCCGCCGCCCGCGCGGAGAGGACGGAGCGGATGGCCAGGCGGCGCATGCGCTTCGGCAGCCGCTGCGTGTAGTCGCGCGGCGTGGGCCCAAAGATCACCCCGCCACCCCTGTGCTGCGGCCCGCGGATGTTGCCCTGGCGGGACATACCCAGGCCCTTCTGGCGGCGGATCTTGCGAGACGAACCGGCCACCTGGCCGCGGCTCTTGGTGTTGTGCGTCCCCGCACGACGCGATGCCAGTTGCGCCAGCAACGTCTGGTGGACCACCGGCTCGTTCGGCTCAATGCCGAACACCGCATCGTCCACTTCGATCTCCTGGGTCGGCTGCCCGGCGAAGTCGATCACCTGCAACTTCATGACTGCGCCTCGTCTTCAGCGACCGCTTCACCGGCGTCGTCAGCAGCAGCCTCGGCGGTAGGAGTCGCGGCTCTCGCCTCGTCCGCTTCGTCCGAAGCCTCCGCGACAGGCGTCTCCCCCGCAGCCTCGGCAGTCGGGGTCTCCTCGATGACCTCGGTCGCCTCAGCCACCTCGGTCGCCTCGGTGTCCTCCGGCGCCTCGTCGTCCACCGCCAGGTCGCCGCCCAGGGGGGCGATCACCGGCGGGTTGTATTCCTTCAGGGCGGGGCGCCGAGCCGCCGCCACCGTGAGCATGCCGTTACGCGCGCCGGGCACGGAGCCCTGCACGAACAGCAGGTTCCGGGAGGCGTCCACGGCCACCACCAGCAGGTTCAGCATGGTCACCGTCTCCGCGCCCATGTGCCCTGCCATCTTCTGGCCCTTGAACACCCGGCCCGGCGTGGTGCCGGAACCGATAGACCCGGGCGCGCGATGACGGTCCGACTGGCCGTGGGTCTTGGGACCCCCGCCGAAGTTGTGCCGCTTCACGCCACCCTGGAAGCCCTTGCCCTTGGACGTGGCAGTCACGTCCACGAACATGCCGGGCTCAAACTGGTCCACGGTCACTTCCTGGCCGGGCTGGTACGCCGAGGCGTCTTCCAGGCGGAACTCGCGCAGGCGGGTCAAGACCGGCGTGCGGCCCTCCAGTCCGGCGGTGCGCAGATGTCCGCGCTCCGGCCGGTTGGCCCGCTTGCGGTCGCCCGCGAACCCGAGTTGCACGGCGGCATAGCCGTCGCGCTCGGGCGTCCGGACCTGCGTCACGTAGTTCGGGCCCAGCGCAATGACCGTGACCCCGCGCGCGCGGCCGCCACCGTCATAGAGACGCATCATCCCGACCTTACGGCCGATCATTCCGGCCGATGACCTCGTTGCAGGCATGCCGGCTTCCTTACAGCTTGATCTCGATGTCCACACCGGACGGCAGTTGCAGCCGCATCAGCGTGTCCACCGTGCGCGACGTGGGTTCGAGGATGTCGATCAGACGCTTGTGCGTCCGCGTCTCGAACTGGTCGCGCGAGTCCTTGTCGATAAACGGCGAGCGCATGACCGTGTAGCGCCGGATGCGCGTGGGCAGCGGGACCGGGCCAGCAACCACCGCACCCGTGCGCTGGGCCGACTCGACGATCTGCTTCGCCGAGGCGTCCAGGACGCGATGGTCGAACGCCTTCAACTTGATCCGGATACGCTGCTGAGCCATCTGCGTCCTGCCTGGTCTCTCGTCTAGTTCCGCTACCGCGCTCGTTACTCGACGATCTCGGTCACGACGCCGGCGCCCACCGTGCGGCCACCCTCACGGATGGCGAAGCGCAGGCCCTCTTCGATCGCGATCGGGTAGATGAGTTCAATGTCCATCTGCACGTTGTCGCCGGGCATCGCCATCTCCATGCCCTCCGGCAGGTTGATCG